>JGI24022J15233_10000282_pt1 | contig 28442 bp, 15 predicted proteins | sample Ectturendosymbi2_FD_15233 | JGI IMG/M metagenome (IMG submission 15233)
GCCAAGAAATATTTGTTGCCAATGCCTAGTTGTCAGGTGATGTAATGATGTGCCGTTGGAGTGTTGCTAAGGATCGAACGATAGGAGAAAAAAGATTTAGCTAGCTTTGATTATTTACCGCCGTGATTTCATGCAGGGCCTTTTGTATTAAATTTTGAGTGGAGGGGCAATACAAACCTCGAACTACCGGATCAGTGACGTTTGCTAGTCTGCGGTCGAATGTCATCGCTTTGCTTTGTTCACAGGATTTTAACTGGGGTGAGGGCAGTGGCTTTGGCTAGAGAGGAAGGCGGAGGGATTGGAGAAAATTTCCCCCAAGTATGTTAAAAAAGCCCTGATTTCAAAACAAGCATTGGGGCACTTTAACAAACTGGATATGGCCGATACTTTCATTCAATCAATTTGCGTACTCCACAGCCACATTTCCTATTTTTTAAGACTAGCCCACCAGTCTNGGGCTTCTAAAAACAAAAACTGAAGAGTTAGAACTTTCAAAAATGTATTTACTGTAAAAATAATAAAGAGTTTGAACTATCAGACTACTTTCATAAATCAATTTTCAATCAACAAACTGCCGCACCCCAAAAGGTTCCGCCCTGGGCCTGGAGCACCCAGGACCCCTCCCTTGCTATGCCACTGGTCCTACACTTGGTACATCAACTCACATTGAGAGAATGTGTTCTATCTTGAATAACATGCGGTTTGATAACAAAAGCAGAATGCTGAAGCGCACTGTTATAGCCCTTATCACCAGTAAAATTAACACTGACTTTTACCCGTGTGATTTTTACGAGAAAATAAAATCGAACAACGACTTCTTCAAGAAAGTATTGTCTACAGAAAAATATGATTGGCCGAATATGTAAGTTTACAAACGCTTAAACATTGTTTTGTTTCTTAGTAAAATGCATTATTTTAGTTTTTCTTGGTGCCTCAACTACAGGAATAAAAAATGGCTACATGCTCAGTAAGATATGAACCATAGTTAACTGATGAGGCTCGTTCTTCCGAAGCGTCCCGGTTTTCAATCACAAAAATATGGTATGCCTATCCATAGTATCGCGCAGAGGTCCTGCTTGGACCTAAATCTTGAACAAATTTGTGGATTACAAATTTAGTTGCTGACTGGGCTCAACGCTCGTAGCCCTTCAACCGAACAGACTCCCACAGACGAAGCAGAAATTGTTTTACAGTAAACCTCGGTTATTCCGGCTTCGATTTGACCGACGATTTTATCCGGTTTAGGCGAAGATCCGGATTAACTGAAGATGGTTGCTTCTAGTCTGACGTCATCTAAGTACTGAGATATCGGTGAAAATTACTTAAATTTAACGCATTTACGACCCAACAGCAGACTTTCGCAGAAGCAAAATGGATTTAGTGATGTATTTACAATGGTACAAAAAACTAGTAACCGCCATATCCAGGTAGTTATGAACAATCTCAAGTTCATAAATTTAGGTTACTTGGCTGCGAGAACTCTGGGATTTTGGACTGACACCGAGATTTCTGCGACTGGTCCATAAGCAGTCTCTGAGACATGTCAACGAGTACAATACACTCAGGGATAATACTCTACATACGCACACTCAACACTGATCAATGGACTGAAGTCGTGGTGCGGCGGCGTGCCTTGAGCATTATGTTCAACGTGGTATGCTATGCCCGTGTGTGACGTAATAATCGTGCCTTCTATAAGTCGAATGTTGCGCGCAGTTGCGGTCGATGTTATGATAATTCTAAGCGTCCGTTGGTGATCGTGAGCACGCTTGCGTTGCACCTGAAAGGTGCCGAATCTTACCTAGAAACCAGTGAATACACTTTAAGAACACAACAGCGTGCAAGTGGATAAAATCCGGATTACGAGATGTGAAAAGCACAGATTTTATCCGGTATTGGCGAAGATCCGGATTAAAAAATCCGAATAAACCGATGATTTTTATAAAGAAAAACGTTAGAAATCATTCGTACCACCAGTTTCATCCGGTTTTGGCGAAGATCTGGATTAACCGAGGTTTACTGTATTTCAGAAAAAGGTGACTTGCTTTGTTAACCCAAAAAGGCTAACGCTAAGAGAGGTGCAGCAGATGACAATGAAAACGCTAGTAACAATACGTGAAATGCGTTAATCATCATCAATGCAGAAATTAGTGAAACGCTAGCAACAACAGAGAAACTAGCGTTGGTGGGTACAGTTCCATTTTAAGTATGGCTTGTACCCTTGGCCAGGCCCGTAACCAGCTTGGAACAACAGGGGTGGCGAAGGGTTTTCTGAGAGGGGCCCAAATTTTTTTAACTACAGTATGTCTAATAGTTTTCAACTATGCCCAACACATTTTTCCAGGGTGGCGAAAATTTTTGTAGGGGGGATTCGACCCCCTGCGCCCCCTGGTTACGGGCCTGCCCTTGGCTACATTCCTGTTTAACCACAACTTGTAGCTAACGTTGTTGCAAATATGCTATTTCCAATTTTTGCCTATCGCCTGTGTTTTCAAGTTTCATATGCTACGCATGGACAAACTTCGGCCCGCAAGACCATTCATCTGTTTCCTATCCAGACCATTTGCCAAATTTTAGAATGCAATGCGACCCATGAGTCAAAAAGTTTGCCTACCATAACCGTCTATTATTATCAAAGCAGTTACGCTACTTCGGCATGAAATTATAGCTCGTGTGGCAAATTTTAAAAAACTACTTCCGTGCTCTGTTTGATCAAACTGCTCGATAGCAGATAACATCAACAACTAGAAAAATAAAAGTAACGGGTTCATATAACCACTCCATTTGATTTAACTGTAGGTGTCAGTGATACACGGTACATTGCAACTTCAACTCTCTGTTTATTGATTCGTAGAGGTTTGATAACCAAAAATCTTCAATAGCGATTATCTAAAGCAGAGTGCTAGCCCTGCGCAGTTCGTGGGATTTTGTTAGGTTTGCTTTTTTACCAATAAGTTGCCAAACCAACCGCATCGGAAAAAAATATTGGAGGGCATGGGCGGATCCAGGGGGGCGATTGGGGCGATCGCCACCCCTAAAACCTACAAACGTAACTTTATTCACCATGATTTTGTACAAATCGAAAAACATCATTCGCGATATCATGCCATTTTGCCGTCTATAGTTTTGTCACAGCAATATTTTTGAAGTATAATTCTCTTTTACAGTAGTGAACCCGTTACAAGACTTGACTACCAAATATTACTGAAATCGTCCCCCATAATTTACTTGCTGGATCCGCCCTTGTTGGAGGGGGCACTGCTTTCGCCGATTGGACAACTGTGAAATTACTTAAAAAAGCATTAATGCCCAATGTGCGCATTCTCAACTCTCATTGCTGCACCTGCATTCCGAAATTGTTTATACGGCGAAGCATTTGGCCGAGCGCATTTTTTACAAAGCAGTGCAACTTCCTCGCTTCACAACAACTCTAACAAACTGGCACTAGACAGCTGCACCCTCATATTCCATATGCAAAACGCTTCTGAGGTTTCACGCCTTCTGTAAAACGCGATAGAAGGCATCACTCCGCACAAAACACTATTGGTTTTCGTTGACTGTTAAACATATGGAAAAACATATGCATCCCACATCCCATCGCATTGCTGATACTGTTTTACTGCGTAAAGATGACACCTTGGCCAGTTACACGCAACAAGGCAAAACAAACAAGGAAAATTTACTCATATGTTTGCTCACAAAGACGATTACGAAAAGACAATTCTAAATGATGAGATGACATACAGCTATTCATTGCGACCACTGAAGGCAAAATCATCTAACAGTGGTTAAGTTCCCACTAAACAAGCTTTGGAAGCACTGAAGTCGGAGATGAAACAAGAGCGCGATTTAATATTCACAAACGGGGAAAATTTTGTGAGACTGTTACAGAACTATACTTGGCTGTTTGGTGCTGCCAAAGCAACATTCACAAAATCACAGTTCGATAGGTGTCGCTCCGGAGAAAAAACACAGACAATATTGCACCGGAGCGAAGGTCGTCATGAAAAATACGAAGATAGGCATCGTGAAAGTACAAAATGAGTCACAATGTGCGCGAACGGTGGGAAAGACCACACATTTAATAAATTCAAAGAGTCAGTCCAAATCGTGTATGGCAGGCAAAGTGATAGGAGAGGCATCAACTTTGTTTTCGTAGATAGCGTCTATGACATTTCGGTACTTACTCATAATGAATTCGCGGCGGATTTTCATCGTTGGACCTGTGTACCAACACAGAAATAAACACGACGTCATTAGTCTGACGTAATCGTAAACGTGTTGTACGTACATTTGACAGTTCTAATTCAACTAGAATTGTGGTTGCACAGACTATCAGTGGACAAAACTCGCAAAGGCTTCCTTTTCTCCAACTCAAAGGGCAACACTCAAAATATATGAACAGCGGGCTATCACGCGGTTGACTGGTAAGAGGATTGGGGAATGTGGATAATCTTAGAAAGCGTCATGAAAACATGCTATTTTGGTGCCGGTTAAATTGCATTGATCACAGGTCATTCCACTGCCAAGTCAAACCTCTCTGAATCTTCTTCATGCCCAAGGCTACAGTGCTTTAGCAACTAGCGCATTTCGCCTATCTATTCCTTTTAGGTTGATGCTGTTCGATAAAACATTCAAACATTTCAATTTTCAAGATTTGCCAGTAAGTTGACTCCATGATACAATCAGGGACAAAAGTTGCTAAGTGCAACAATATATACATCCAGCACATACGATGACATAATTTATGGAATGTGGAGAACATGTGGAACTGAACCCAGATTTCAAGAAATAAGGACACATGAACGTTCACTAATGCTTAATTCAACAAATCTTCTGTATGACCAAAATTGGGTTTGACAAAGAATTCCGCAATGCAAAGCTTCGTACGATGTCAATGACACTTTTCAATAGACAAAATTTTATAGGTCGTGCGCAGTACGCATAGTCTCAAACGTTTTTGCGACTCACCACCTATTTCACCACCTTTTACTGAAACGTCCGCTGGTAACAAGCACCACTTCCGAATCTGCTGCGCTCTAGATGTCGCACTTGCGTTTACCTGCTGCAGAGCTTCCTGAAAATCATTCGGGTTAAACTTGTCAAAAACGTCAGGTTGGCGCAATTACTCAAACAAAAATTAGCAACACCATTTTATTGCAACTAAAGGGATTGCGGTTAACATTTTACGTTGAAATTTAAACCGTTCTGCAACACAAACCCACACATTCGGGTCAACCTCATAAAACAGCACATTTTTCCTTCGACCGACTTGACTACGAATGCCACCGTGCATGAACACCACGGCGTAACTGTTCAATCTTCTCCATAATTCACTTGAGGACGCAGTAAAATAACGTTCTGGGAAGCCGAAAATTTTCTATAGTTTGTTATGAGTACGACTTAACTATTGAGATGTAAATCAACATTCTGAAAGTCTCCAAGTAAAAATCCCCGAAATAACAAATGGATTTCAGTGCTTGATGAGCGAAACACGGAATGTGTGGTTTAATTTAAATCCCGTGCTACCAATTATTTGCATAAAGCTCTGTTAACGAGCGACGAGCACTGTAGTGCAACGGGTTTCTACAAAGCAACCAAGTATTTTACACAAAAGCTTTTCGAAAGTCAGTTTTAATCAGTAACATGATTTTTGTGCAGGGTAATTTGTATAGAATTTATTAGACATTTGTTGAAAGACATTTTTGCGTTATTTTCCTTAAATACTGTGAAAAGGACAACATTTCGATCAAAAATTTATTGTTAAAAATAAGTTAAGCAATGACTTTGGACGCAAATACCAAAAATCTTTACCACATACAATAACTAATCGTTGGGAAACTCGTCCGAGTCAAGAATTGAAGCAAAACCTAACTGAAGAGAATTACTTTAGTCGTTTGTGTTTACTATTAAACCCAGCAACAATGTTTACTGTTAAACTATTAAACAACAATGTTTACTATTAAAGCATGAAATAGCTGTAAGTTCATCCTTCTAGAACTATAAGGAAGTCACCTGGATAACCTTAGTCACCGCCTCATCTTTCCCATTAGCTATTGGCTGCAGCGTGGTTGTGTCACTGCCACATTCTTGACAAAACACACGAACGCTTTGGCTGAGTTCAGATGTTGGAAATCCAGTAGTGGGATCCACCACGCACTGAAAATACAACATTCTTTTTGCTCCCTGACCACAGCAACTTCAGAAAAATAACAATACTTGTAACCACCATGCATACTGCAAACTTCACTATAGTCTAGTGCTCAAATCCAAGGACTTAGGTTGAGAGCCCATTTTTACCCAAAACCCACAAAAAATTATGACACAACTGCAGATCTTGCGCCAGTCGCAAAAGTTGGCACACATAACCAAGGCTTAACGAAACGCTTGAGGCAAATGTCCAGAAGTTTCCTGCGACTTCTAGCTGCTTTTTTCTGCGAAGAAGCCGCAGGGAGTAAAAGCAGTTCACGATCATTTTTTACAAGGTTGTGAATCATACAATCCCAGATACGTGAAATCTAATTTATTTTGCGATTGGATACGAAAAGTCTAGCAAAGGATTGTAATACGATTCCTGCAGTGCGTCATTTTAATTTTCGTGCTGTTCCTATGAGACGAGAATTCGCGCAGTTAAAATCGTAAGTCGCTGGTGATTGTTTCAACGCTTAACCAACGATTTCTTTTCGACAATACGAGTCTTGTGGTCACTTTATCATGCTGATGACGTGCGATGTAACTTCAAAAAAGCTGCCACTCGGAAACATGATGCAGAACATCGCAAGGTGGTGAAAGTGATCGACACATGTCTTATCTCATGCACACGACGTGCTCTAAGAGCTAAGCCAAGTACTCGGTGCAAACTGTCGCCCCACTTGCGAAACGTTATCTCAACGACCAATCGCCTACGTTCGCCGCATCGCAAGCCTCGCCCATAGTTTGGCAACAAAGCAGTAAGTGCGATGAAGCACTTTGGACGGAACGCTTCCGCTTCCCGAATGATCTTCTCGTGGACGCGGGTTATTGCTTCGAGGCGTTGCGTATGTTGAAATGTCAAACTTTAATGTCGCATGTCCTCTTGCAGTTCACACCGCAAGCAGGACGAGACTTAACAGCAGCCAGACGATTACCGATTCACACGCCGCAATGGTCACCGACAAAGCAAGTATATTTCTGTGCGGTCGAAATCGGTGAAGACAGAGGGCAAATTCCGCTCTCACGCTCCGCACTAAATCTTTTTTCTTGGCAAAAGGTGGAGAAATGTTTGGAAAATGAGAACCAAACGGTGAAATATACTAATGCATGCAAGTAGCGAATTTTACGTCAATCAAATGACAAGCAAATGTTGCTCCTACGTTATAAACCCGCACTCTCAATATCGGGAGGATCTTCTGAAATACGGCAATGAGGTTTTTCGCGTCTGGTAGTCAATTACCAAATCCTAAAAACAATCAATGTTTTACAAGATTTGATAAGCAATTTACAAACTTTCAAAAAGGTGCTACGTTTGTGGGATTGGGAGGCCCTGGTCAATGCGCATCTTTACCGGTGGGGCATGAGTGGCGCCTGGTGCAGCCCTGTCTGTACTCTATGAAAGCAGACGTTTACAGCAATGTTTGTCCCCTGATCTCAAAACGGCACACACCATGTAAACAATGCCCGTAATATGATTAAACAATTGTAATCAAAACACATGTCGTGATGTTTCTTTCTAAAGCAGATGAGGGAAATCTTGGTCATACAAAAAATACTGGTGGAGTTTTCGGCCGGGATAGCAGTGGTCAACAACTTTCGCGAGGCGTCAGTATAGCTTCTTTGGTGTAAACAGATTTTCACGAATTTCATTCTAACCAATCATGCATTCGTTGAAACGCAAAAGGCCTATTTTATGCGCTCATGCAGTTGCGCATAAAGTTCAAACTTTTGTCTGCCTCAAAGAAAAAACACTCACGGAAAAATACTTGTCTTGTTGTTGGCGCTATACTTCAATGACAAATATAAATTTGCATTCTTCAAAACAAGAGCAACATTTAAAACTATGCCACAATCCTGGCGACGCACACTAAACACAGGAGAAATTATCGCAAAATGGCACTGGCGTTGGCGATATTTTTCATTAGCAATTTCTCTTTAACTACCTGTCCAACCAGCTCAACCAACGGGCGCGCTTCTCCTGTAAGGCCGACGACCCCGCTATGTTACGTTCATCAGCAGGGCAGTAGGGAAACAAATACGCTTTTCAACGCGACTCCCACAAAGTACACACAGCTCTCCATCTTACCGGTAGTGTGAGAAGAGCAGACAAGAACCGCTTGCCATCACCCACCAGCAAACAACTGCTCAGCGCCGGCAGTGCATTGCAAATTTGGTTTTCGATCAGAAAAGGGGGTATATTTTCGCCCCCAGCAGTGATGATAATATCTGGAATATATAGCTTCTGTTGGTAGATGTCCGGTAGACATGTTAAGATGGCTACTGTAGGCAGTTACAGTAACTGTGTTTATTATTAACTGACGAGGGTCTATGAAGATAGTCAGTTGCATTGGACATCCAACGGAAATTTGATGACGATGTTGTTTTAAACTACTCAGAGCGAAGCGGCGACAGCGTAAACAACAATTTCACTTATTTATGTGATTTTGCACCGTTTCTACTGACACGGCCAATGACGGATGAGGTCCAAACTAGCTATACATTGTCACCGAGTCAAGTTAGGATGGAACTTAGGTGTACCTCTCGCAAACAATAATGAAAAAGGTTTCTTTCATGCAGTAGCTTACTTGTGAGTTAATATTTTCAACCGCAATTGAAAGTAATCAACAGTATCAGTGCAGAGTCGGAATGAAAAACGACTTACGTTTGTCGCAAAAGCGAGTTAAAAAAGCATCTCTGCAATCTGAAATAATGACACTCATTGCAAGTCACATGTGCCACCAAAATTTGTTTTTCTTCTCCATAAATGTCACACTATCTACAACGATTTACCTCTTACTTGAAGTGCTTGGATTGATAAAATGCACGCTTTGAACGAGCATTTTGAGATCAACTGTTTTTTCTAAACATGTGAACAATGATATGTCATATGTTACACATAACTAAGTCCTTGTACCTTTGATGCGGCCCACAACGTACAGGAATCCGTCGGAATCAATTTTGCCCACGTCACCGGTGTGGAGCCAACCGTCTGCGTCAATGGCCGCGGCAGTGGCGTCTGCCATGCCCAGGTAACCCATCATGATATTTCGTCCCCACAGACATACCTACGGTCGTAAAAAATTCACAAAGACACAGCGAATTAAGCGTGATGTAGCTCAACACTTAATGTAGCTCAACCAGGATACTGTGCTTGCAGACTGAAACAAATTACCCAAGTACAGTGCTTGCGCAAACTTACACACTTTTATGAAATCAGTGTTTCAAAGTATCCAAGGTGCTTTTCAGACGACGAGTAACGACGTGTAGATTATTGTGGAGAAAACTAATCCGAAAACCGTGGACAAAATCTTCAAAAATCCAGAGTAAACCGACATCATTTTGCTACCGTTCGTGTTGCAACGTAGCATTTTGAAAGGAAGTATTCGTTTTAATTAGATATGTAAAACGCGAGCATTTAGCAATCAAAAATGACCAATTTGTTCTGTAACACGCAGTATGTTGCTTGCACAAAAAAATGTTAATCTGCTTGAGATAATCTTGACCAAGATGTAGGGAACTCGAGACAATTTGCGTCACAAGTACAAAGACAGCACCTGCGCGAACGCCCTAGCCGCTCAAAGGCCGAATGCTTACAAATCGCTAAATATTACTATTGCCCCAGTCGAGTAAGGCATCTGTGCTTTTAACAGCGGCAATCAGGAAATGCTTCAGGGCAAAATGCGAACATTAGGATGTAATACTTCATAATCTGACGTGGGAACAAAGTGACCACAGCTTCAGTTTAAAGGTCGTTATGCCGTGTGCTCCGAACAACGGTGTATAGAGGCAAGAAATCGACGCCCATGAAGTAAACTGCGATTGACAAGGTAACAAAATCTTAATTTACGAAGCGCAATCGTACCACCGTACAGCGGAAATTGCAACCACAAAATCACACAAAGGGCGGAAAAAACATCTGTCATTAACAAAGATCAAACTAAAAGAGAAGTTTTCAAAAGAAAGTTGAGTTTCCAGGAAATCACGCAGAAACACAGGTGTGTCTAGGAAACATCTTCGATGTTTATTTCAATAACACCGACCATTTAATGCTGTGTTTTCTGATTGCAGCGGGACTATAGGTTTCCGTGCAAACTTTCTTTACTTGTGTGTACTTTGATGGACATCCCAATTCGCTTTATGCCCTGCATCAATCTCAAATATCACACCCTTGCCCTGTGACCAATCCACCGCAATGTTGCAACCCTACTGATTCAAGCGCATGCCGCTTGGTTTCTTTGCAGTGATGCAAAAAATCTTGAGCTTGTCACCACTGCTGTGTTGTCAGCCTCGTTGCTTTGTTACCTGCGCTATGGACGCCATCTTTCACGTTTCGAAACTACGGAGCTAATAAAGGTCAATTGTAGTAAGGGCAATTACGCATCAATGATCACCTTTCTAGCAACACAATCGCCGGTCACAGGTGAGAAAACCCGCAAGCAGGCCACACCCGCTCACCTCGTTGGTGCTTTCGTCAAGCTTGACTTGCAGTCCGGGAAGAGCTTTTCCGACAGACTGGAACCTGAATTGGCCGCTCTCGTTCAGACTTGCAACGTGCGGTCCTGCATGTTCAGCAGTGAACGTGACCTGGCTCGCCGAGTAATTTGAAGCGAACGGGTGTAATCAGTTTCGCGTCAACTTTACTCGATCTTGGTTTTGCATTTTTTGCTCCTGACAATGACCCCAAGTTCACATACGCTCATACGGTTGATTGCATATCAATTCAGTCACCCACCTATAACAGGTGTGGGCAAATTACGGCCCCCTGAACATGTTTGCGACCCACGTATACACAATGCACAAAATAAAATATTGTAATATAAAACAAAAAAACATGTAATAAAATACCATAAAATAAACTAAGTTTGAATATTAAAAACAGAAATATATTAAAAAATAAACATAATACAAACGAATTACATTTTCATAAAAAAAGTAGAATTTGCTAACCCGAAGCTAACGCTTCACTGAGTACTACCAATGCGGCTCCCTGAAAAAAGTTTTGCCAACTCCTGACCTGCACAGCTGTGTTTATGAGGTAAAATGCGTAAAAGTAAAATTGAATTTTAACAAAAAAACGTTTTGGTTCTCACATCTCTCGTTCGAACGATGACTTTCTGAGTTTTCGTTCTTGAAATGTTATGTCGCTATCTCGAATAGCGGTCTCTACATTCTTTTTCAATTACTACTGCACAACTGTTCATTTGGAAAACCAACTCTGTGTCTCAGATAAGATGCGCACATTTCTGTGATAAACGTAGTGGATGACAAAGCACATACGAGGGGAAGCAAGAGATGTTGGCAATAAAAATTGCGCCAACCACAAGGCTTTGTTTGACACAATGCAAGTCTGATGGTGAAGCAACAAAACCATTGTACTTCGCGCTAAGGCAGTGTTTTCATAAGGCCTTGCCGTTGTTGCAACCTAGATATAATCGGCACCATCATAAATTCTAGACAGAAACTTGGCGGAAAATACTGATACAAAGGGGATCTCGGTGTAACACATGGGGAAAGCGTACGGAGAAGCGTTTCGTTAGGAACAGTACAGATGCCCTGCTTGAGTTTAAATGCTTTACTACAATTTACTGATATTCATTCTGAAATTTTTTTCTCTGCGAATATCTTTTGCAGCAGAGACTCCTCCACCAAGGCAACCACCCAGGGCCTACGAGATGGGGGTAGAAGAGGTACATCGTACCTGGGCCCGGTAGGTACTGGAGCCCGGGAGGCTAAAAGTACGCACGCTAAGTTTTTTTGTAATCAAGCCCAAAATTATTTATGTAAGCCAGTTGCCAACGTAACAATTAATCTATTTCTGTAATCTTAGCATGGTACCTGTTTTATCTATATACACAACACAAACAAGTCTATACAAGTTTCGATGAGGGCTCCAGAAGCTAGGGGGCTCGGTATCGGTATTCGTACCCCATGGTAAAATTTCTCTCAGAAGCTTGCAGCCACCACTAAATAATGTGGAAGCCAGGCAGCCACAATAGGCTCGCGTGATGTTAGCCCGGCATTGTTGTCTGGTATCACGTGCAGTAAACGCGGAAAAGCACAGTTTTAATTCCGATGTTTGCCGGCATCGCTCAATTCTCCTCATGCCTGATCAAACAGCTGTGGAAACCTTGACGTCAAAAATTCCAGGGGTGCCCGACGCAGACATATAAAAAACTTATTGAGTTACCACCTGCTAAACGTCATGTCATTATGATGTGTGTGGATGGTCCTAATGTGCGAATCTCCGTGGGCGATGGCGCTTTTGTCTCCCACGTCCATTCGTAACCCTGCTTGTTGTAAAAATCATTTTATTTCGCTGGAGTACATGTTTAAATACCACAAATGCCAATCAATCACTTTTCATGTAGAAGTAGCGAAATTTTTGGTACAAATTGATGCTTAACTTCAGTTTCATATCTTTCAGACATCGAATGCAACACCGGTCATAGCACAGCCTCATTTGCTATTGGTTGATCTATAAATTCTACTTCATAAAACTTTCATTCAGAAAGCGATTACTAATACGGAGCTTGACTGCCAAAAGAGCAAGATAAGTCCCGAGAAGAGGTCCGTAGTGCCCGAGATAGAATCCAACTCCCATACTTACGTGATCTTGAGTTGTAAAATATTTCACAACTACATCCTTCTATGCTGGCACTCACTTTAGGCATACCAACAAACATAACGAAAACAACTTCCCTTAAAGCACTAACATAACAGCAAGAACTTGTTATAGCAGCCGTTTAAAGCTCATACCGAAGTTTTCGGTCATAATACCTGTCGATTCGCTAAGTCCATACATTTGTACAACCGGCATATTGTGACACCACAAATAGCGCTGAGTTTCCTCGGGGAGCGGAGCAGCAGACGACACGTTCAGCCAGCATCGATCCAATCCAAAATCGCTAAGCACTCTGTTGAAGACGAAATGATCGGCAGCGGCAAAACCGATCGGCTTGGACGACTCTCTGCAGACGCAAGCGAAAAACGTAGGGGTAGTAAATCGATTCTATTGAACTATCAATACGAGAGACAAAAGTCACGGTAGGTGAACGCGAAACCGAATTACCTGTAGCGATCATGAACCGGTCACTTAGATTTTTGTCACCTCTGGCGTCACGAAGGAGAGCACATGGTGATGTGCACCATGCGCCATGCGTTTGAGGGTGGCGCTAAAGAGCCATTTATTGTTAACCGGTCATTAAAAAGTGTCGGAGTACAAGACCCCTGGGACGTAGGGTTACGGGGACATTCCTTCTAATGGGGAAACGGCTATCTAGACTTTATCAATAACGACCCGAAAAAAGCTTATAGCAGCGAGCAGTGCACCTCCAAAATGCACAGTGGCTGATTTTTTCCAAAGTCGACGTTGTGCTGAGCAAGCGCAAGCAACAATCATTCCCAATTCCCGACATGCATATCTTTCGGCATTGCGTATTGTATAAACCTGGAAGTGGTCAGCAGTTCTGATCTTGAAAGTGCTGTGTAATTGCGTTGCAATTGAAAACGTAGCAATGCGTATTGTAGATCATAATTATTCTACACAACTCAGCCAATTTTTTGTACTGCTGCTCCCAATTTTGTACCTGACCTCTGCTCCTCCAATGCTCTGGTATCCCTATCTAAACCTCTCAAAACAATCTTCAAAAAGGGGAGATGAACCTCCTCAAGACACCGAACAACCGTAAAGCAAAGCTAACTGCTGGCGTCAGGTCAGCTTTGTGTTACGATATATCTAACACATTTTCATGAAACCTTGCGGTAGAACTACAAGGTTTGACACTAATGTCACGCTGGCTCCTCTGACTTTTATTTTCGAAGCGCTGGTTTTTGAGGGGCAGTGTCCCCATATTTCCAAAACCTGTTGGTAGATGCAAATGTTGCGTCCGAAGTGTGTTCGAAACTGCTTGTGCATTGATGATTAATGCTATGCTTAACATTTGCAGGCTCACGAAAAGGGGTAATTCACGATATGTAAAATAGGTTGCTGGTAAATTTTGCGTTAAGTTACAAAAATAACTTTGAACATGTTTTCACTGATTTTCGGGACAGCAAGCCATGCACGGGTGGAAACACAACATTTAAAAAACCTCTTATAGTGGATATGTAATACCACTTGGCCGACAAAATATGAAAAAAGCTTAATGGTTTGCGATTTCCACTGTGACGCATATCGTGGTACAGCGGTTTTTTCACGGCTCAGTGTACTATGGAAACCGCAGTGTCTTAATTGACAGCTGTCGAAAGAACGTAGACAATTCGCGGATACCGTCTAGTCAAAAGTTTTATTATCAATAAAGAATATCAAAGTCGACTTCTGCGAATCCGATCTGCGACAGCTGATCTGCGAGGAAACGATCGCAAGCACCTGCTCTATGCTACCTGGAGCGCTAATGACTATGCATTTAACACAGGGAATTCGCTGTAGTCCGACTGAACAATTGCCGGCAGGAATTGACGGTGGTAACAAATTACGTGGAAACGTGCAGTATTTCTGCGATTGTGATTGGCGTTGAGCTACTCAACGCAGGGTCCTGTAAACGATTAAGTAGTTTACACTGCTGGAGAAAACGCACAAGCGTTGCAAACCAGCGAGATATGTTTCAACAACCTTTATCGCCGAAAACCCGAAAATTGTTATAACAATGATATTATGGGTTTACTGTAGTCTGTACAACGGCAGCAAAGCTTGAAAATTCTCTGCAATGAATAAAAACATATTCACGGGATGGTTATGGTCAACAAACGTTTCGCGACAGGACGCCATAAAAAAACTCCGGGGGTGGGAGATCAAACGGGACCCAACAAAAAACGTAAAAAAATTATTATCAAAGCACCGAGATTCGGAAGGAAAAAAACCAGGCGTCCTGTACTCGGCGTGTGTGACGCCCACGCACTGCGTCGGCAAAAATGGATCAATAGTTGACGTTTAAAATAAGCGCGTGAACGGATGAGAACGACCGCGTATAGCTGGAATGCCCTCGCGCAGCAGTAAAAAAACCGAAGCGTTTCCTGCTGTGTCGGCATTATGATGCAATGTTGACTGTGACAGCGCCGACTACAAGATTCCCGTGGTAAGTTGTTCTTAGCGACAAGTTCGACGGCACTAGGGAAAGCGCTTCAAGTATGCCAGGCATGTTTGCTTTGTCGCAGCTTGCCACCTACGTGGAAGTACGTTCCGAAGATAGAACCCAACGGTTGTTCCAAAATGATCGAATCGAAGTATTTACATTGGGCAGTACAATTTACTCTGTCACGACAACTCTCAAGATATTATTCGACAACGCAGCTGGGAGAGAATTTTTTTGACGTACGCCGCGTGCGAGCAGACTTGAATTGGCAATGACGAATTGTCGCGGTAAACGTAGAAAACAGTTCTGTCCGCGCCGATTAACGCCTGAAAAATTGCCACTCGGTTCATTCCGTACGCACGCGTGTTTCGCTTTGTCGCTTCTTTTTCTTTTGCTTCTTTTATTGGCACCGTACGTTCTCTCGTTCAGACAGAGTAAGCTTTAAAGCCGTTTCTAAGACCAAATTGCACACTCCCAGGCGCGTGATACAAAAAGTAAGTCGGAAGAAATCTGTTGGATTTCATGCAGCGTTAACTGCGCGCCATTCACTTCACACTCGAACAACTGTCGCGCACGGCATCGACTGAAAACTGCGTTGATCAGATCACGATCAGATCATAGTAACAAGTGTTTTCTTGCCTAGTATGTACAAAAAACTCGCTGGTCGCGCCCAAAATTTCGAATTTCAGCTCGCGCTGCTCCTTTGTGCTTGCCGTTGACAGAGATAACAGCGGCGCCACAGAACAGGAAGTACAACTGGTATTTTAGATTTGCGGTAGGCCCACACCCACTGCTGCCACTGTTTTTAATCGGGCGAGTGTGAAAGCTTAACCGCGTCTTCAAAAATTTATTCCTGTACCCGGCTGTACCGGACCACAACGGAACCTGCAATAAACAAGCTAGCTTGCTAAACAACGAACCGAACTGTAAACACTGCTGCAGGCATTTGTTTCGAAAGCGCGGCAAAAATCAGCTACCAAGAATCAAATAGGTTGCGCGCAGCCGGTGCACAAATTTTCAGCCGGACCAAATAGCTCACCTGTCGGTGGTTTGTTCCAGAACAATGCCGAATTATTTCTGGAACGTAGGACCCCAGCTTCGTTGCTTCGTTTCGGGTTACTAATCGAACCGCGGATCTCAGTATGAGAAAGGTTAGTTGGCTCATTGGATTATTTTCGAGTAAGATTTATGGACTGACGATGCGGAGTGTTACGTGAAATCGATTTCTTACTTTAAAAATTTGCCGATAGATTCATTGCTTCTCTCATACTGTATTCGGAGAGTAGGTTACTTGAATACAGATATATGCAAGTTTGAATCATCGCAAAAAGATGAAAAGCATAGCCCAGTCGTTGAAAGCTTACAGAAGAGCTAGAGTTTTTTAATTGTTGGCTCATATATTAGTGAAAAACAAGCCGGTCAGACTATCGGCATTTCTCACCCGAAAGATAGCCCCTCAACTGTCCTAAATCCGATCTTCTGGCAAAGTTGAAGAAGCTTTTTGCTCATTGCATTTCTGTTCTCACCACCAAGTTGGATTTTCTGATGCATTTTTTCCCATACACGTGGAACGGCCATGAAGTTTGTCGGTTTTACAGATTTAAGAGTCTGCGCCAAAGTGCCCTGCACAGCAGTGAACGTATATAAATAATTTTATTATATAGCAAAAGAAAAAGCATTCGTTAAACCAGGGGTTCCCAACCTTTCTCTTACCATGTACCCCTTCAGCATTCCGACAGATGAGCATGTACCCCTACACCATTTCAACAGATAAGCATACACCCCTTCAGAATTTCGACAGATGAACATGTATCCCTAAAATTCTTATGACACAATAATTTATTATGATTATTCATATATATATTTAACAATAAGCATATACTGACTTTTGATAATAATATTAACTGATATATGTATAAATATTTGGAAATAAACAATATGTAACTATATTTCTATCTTCTACTGTTAACTTTAAATGTACCCCTTCGGATAGGCAAATCTACCCCTGGGGGTACATGTACCCCAGGTTGGGAACCCCTGCGTTAAACCTTTAGCCTTGGAGGCAAAAAGCGTTACTGGGACAAGGTTTAAAGGTTCCTAAGCATCAATAAATACAACGCAATCACCACATCAAATCATTGCTATAAGACACAAGGGTTTTGAGATTCAAATTGATATTTAGATAGACCTAGATGAGAAATCATCTTTTTTAAACCAGGGAGTAATAACAACGTTCTAGACCAGAAAAATGTCTACAAGACTGATACTATATTTTTTTATTTGAGTTGTGGTTTAAGTCTACGAGTGTAAAAACAGATGAATCACCAAAAAACGCGATGCCACTTTGGCCAACTGCGTTGTTTTCCAGTTGCTTTCGCGATGTAACTCATATTTTTGAAATTTCACGCGGAGTCAGCGAGGGTTTCAGCACATGTCTAAGTTTGGTTTCGTTCGACGAGCAGGAAAAATGAGATAACGTAACAACTCAAGTAGTTCCCACTTCCCACTGTGTCCAGCCTGGGTTAAAGTTCTTCCACGTCGCAGTAATCAAACACCATATTAGGAACCTGTGGTGAACGATAAAGAGGACCGGGACATGCCGAATCGAGGTCGTGCCTTGTCACGCAGCACTTGATCACTTTTCCTGTGAAATCACCAACCAGGCGAACCCTTTTTGATCGCTGTCGCGCTTCCCCGGCTCTATCGCTTCAACGTTACTGACATATCAGTCGCGGTGCGCCAGGCCGGTGACAAATTGTACAAAGAGGACGATCTTTCATCGTTCAATAACAGTAATCAAAACAAAATTGCAGCACGCGATAGCCCGGGAAGCGTCCAGAAACGGCGTCTCGTGTCCTCCAGACAAGGGCGGCATTTCGCGAGAATGAAAAGCGTTCCACCGGTGCATATTCATCCAGCGCGTTGAGTAAACGCGTGGACCGGACGCACTGACTAAAGCAAGTTGTTTTTGCTTGAAGATGAGTGCGCGTGGGATTCGGCGGAATAACCGGCTGACCGAGTGATCTGGGTGAGCATGATTTCGTCATGTCGTATGAGTTCGACTCGTTTATCAAAAGTAAGGAGGTCGAGATTTTCAGTTGGTGGTCTGCTCGCGTCCCGTTAATTCAACATCGACCGACACTCATTCAATTGCATGCCACACTCTGCCACCAGAAAACTTATCCTTCTCTGTGACACTTCGTTAGGACACACTACAAAGCCGCACGTTGCTTCGGAGCAAAACTTTTCATGAGTTAAAACCGTCTTGCCGCTTGCTGCGAGAGTTAAACCCAAAGACATACTGTATATGTAAGAAAGTTGACCACGGAGATGTTTTCTCTTCACAATCACGGCTTCACCTGCACATGACGTAAAATAATGCTTCTGACGCAGACGACTACTACAACCTGACTGAACAGCAGAATGTGGTCAATGAAGTCAGAAATGTCGGGTAAAAAACAAAAATCGATGCGGAAACGAAAAAAACAAATTTTGATCTTCAAAGACGTGGGACCAGGATGCCAACCCATGCGACTGCGCCCAAACATATAAAAACCGATTTAGCATAAGCAATACCAAAACCACTATTCAGGGTTGTAAAAAACAACGAAGAAAGCGCTGATATAAAGAAAAACGATCATTTACGAGTAACACTTGTTCTTCATTTTGAACAGAAAGAAACTGGTGTTGTCCGATATTTTTAAGGAGTGACGTTGCTTTAGGGCTATTCCACCGTTTTAAAAAAAACAGCCAAGTCATGCTGTGATCGAATGACAACGGTCTTATCCATTTTTGTACCACGTCCTGACGACTAGCATAATTTCTAAATAAAAATAGGCGCTGCTTGCCAGTGCTGTTCAAATGACCTGTTTGTTTTGTGCAATGCTTAGCATCAGCAAGCCTTCCGCGAAATCTAATCGGAAAGAGTGTTTGATTTCAACCACGTTGAAGAGAACTTCGCTGTAATATTCTTGGTGTAGTGACGCACACGGAGATGAAGAGGCGCAAAATTCGGCCGCTCAAGCGGAAATCGGAAGCGAAACCAGCAGCGGCCCTCTCTCACCAACAGCGACACGCACGGATTAACTACCCTTTGCAGACATTGTTGATTTCTGGTCAAAAGTTTTCTGATGATATTTTTCCGGTTATCAAATCACTGAGTTAACTAAAATCTGTCGGTAGGGGTTATTGATGTCGTTATTATCTTCTAGACCAGCGGTTCTTAAGGCTTTTTTCATATTCCCCCCTTACAAACCCAAATACTGTCAATTCCTTTCCAACAAAAATCACAAACATAATTGCAAAATTTTCACAGTACCTACTGTGAAGAAGCAACAGATGTTTATGAACCAAACAAGCTATTTTATAATGTCAGTCTCTCCAGTTGAAGCAGCTTTTCCATGGGTGCTGTAGACATTCCCATCTATACCAACCTCGTTGTGCAGTTTTGTGTGTTAAATAAGCGAATAATAAAAACGTGAAAGGCTTTTTCATCTGCAGCTTTTCCTCTCCAATTCCTCCCTGGAAAAATTTCCTCCCAGGAAATAAAAATTTCTCCCTTAGTGAGCCAAGTGGCACCCGTTTGAGAACCACTGTTGTATACAATACCGGGATTTCATCACCGTAGTATCAAGCTTTCAGTACATACAAAATTAAACGTCCACTAGTTAACGTGGTTCTAGCGCAAATGTTGACTTTTGCGTTCAAAAATTGTTGAAAGCGTTAATTAGTGCAAGATCATCGACCAAAAGTTTCGTGAAAGGCAAATGCCAGTCTGCTGGGCTGTGTTTTACACAGCTAGGATTTCAACAGTAACAAAAACGAAGGGTTTGTACATAACAAAAAAACGATGTCAAACTTTGTCAAACGCTGCAACAACAAAAAATAGTTTGAATAAAAGTTGAGAAAAGTAGAAATGTCAAAATAAGCACGCGTCTAATTTCGGACGGGATCGAAGTCAAGACGCTAGAGAAGGCATGGCACATACTCAGGGGCGTAACGAGAGGGGCACAATGTTCCGGGCGACGATTCACTGGGAGGTGCCGAAAAGTACCAACAATGTTGCAAGTACTTTCTTCAAAACGATACATTTGCTCTCGAAAGACCTTAGGTTCGAACACGGGGATGAAAAACTTGTTTCTCGCCCCGTGCGCCATCTAACTCGGTATGCGCTCGCACGAACTCCACGTACCTTCAAGACGTCGGAATGCGCGAAATACACGGTGTTTCCAGCGATAATGCTTGTCCATATGTCACACATCTGAGCGGCAATGTGCGAGAGAGGCAAGTAAGAGAGCAGGACTTCGCGATGGCTCTTCGTCCATGCAACTACGCGACGGGCAGTGGAGGCTAGCTGGGAAACCACAAAATACTCGACAGTTTCTTGTACAGTATGTGAGTTGCACGAGATAGTGGATCAGGATACATCGGTCGATTTCAAAAAATTGTCCCAAACTAATTTTTCAGAGTTGTGCATAAAATACAAGACATTCTTACTGAATAAGTGCATTTTCACAACATATAAAGCAAACGTTTTTTTAGAAAACCTTGCCAAGAACCGTTAAAGCATTTTTCTTACTATAATCTTCACGGTAACAAATTTTATCAGCTTGTCTACCGTCTGTGGTAAAAAACTTCTTGAGAAATTTACAACGATATTGCAGTTTACAGATAGCACGTATTTATCATCAAAATTGTTTTTATTGTCAATTTTTTATCGTTATCATTTGCCATTTGAAACAAGCCGCATGTCCATAACACACGTCAATTTATATCAGTCCAAGAAAAACCGAAGCCTGTAAACAACGTCTTTGCGCGTTTACAGGCAGCCAGATGCAAAACTTGGTTGCTGATCGATAGCAGTTTGCTCACAGATGTCGCAAGCCTTAGAAGCACGACACGCGACGTTGTTCCCGGCGGGAGTCGGTTGAACTTAATCGCTGGTAAGCAGCTTGTCAATTATGCAGCGATTCCAAAAATTTCTTGACCCTGAAACACACCCCTTGTTACGGACGTGTTAACGTGATACCAAACCGGAGTTGACACTGATCCCACTGACAGCTTGTTCGCAATATCAATTTTAAATCCTTTTCCTATGCGGAAAGGGTGACTCACTCGGAAACACAACTGCCGATAACAAAGCGGTTCAAGACGAATTAACCTTTTTTCACGCTTCGCTGCCCGCCGATCAAAACACAACGACGCCGGAAAACAAACAATCGCGCGCCTGTAAATGCTGTAATGAGCCTCCTCACGTTACTCACAGGCAGACAAACTGCTGCTCTTCGCTATGACCACGGAAGGCGGAACGCGGAATAGCAAACGACCTTGTATGGTGCATGAGGTAGACATCGAGAGCAAACAATTAGCGCATTTGGAAAGTTTAAACTACGCTGCAACACCTATGTAAAAAGCTGTAGCTACATGGCTTGTTTCAACGCCTTAAAAACAACAACAAAAAAACAAGATATTGTTTTTAAAAAACGAAAAAAAATTTCGCAAAGCAACAACAATCGGATTTCTTCTCGAATTGCTCTTCCCGCGTCTTCAAGATAACGTCTGGTTCAACCAGCATGTGCTGTAGCGCCTTTAGGAAATTTTCTATTCTCACGCATGAATTTGATTTTAGCGGCGGTCGAATTACGCCCTCAAGTATGGCTAACCAAAATGCAATTTTAGTTAAGGCACATCAGTGTTTTTAGGAAGTAAACGTGATCAGTTTGTTTCAAGTGAGTTTTCTGGTGGTTTCAAGCGAGTTTTCATTCGTTTTTGAAAGCATAAAAAAACAGCTATTCTTTAAAATTTTTTTAGCAAAAACATTATTTAAAAAATGGGTTACTAATCTACGCTAGATGAACTGCATTCCAAAATAAACATTTCATCACAACTTGACAATATACCTCCTAATACGCGAAAAACTACAAACGTTGTTTGTTTCCTGTACTTATATTCATCACAAGCACATGCATTGGTGCAGCTGGCATTGCAAAGGAGAAATACCTTTTGTATTGAAATGACGAGTGCGTGTCATACTGCCAGTATGAAAAAAAACTTCGAGAAAATTTGCATTGGACCAAGTGCATTGTAGTATGTACTGAGCTCTCGAAAGATGTGCCTGCGACGCTTCAAAATAAGCAGCTTGTTTCTCCCAAGTTCCCCAGAGGCACCCGGCCATGCACCAAACTTCCAACGAAGTATTCATAGGTTCTGAGAATAACATCACGCTCGAATGGCCGAAAGTAGCCAGAACCGGAAAGCGAAGGACAAAGCATATCGAACAGACAAGACAGGGCAAGACCACATTTATAGCGGTGATGGATGGCTGATATCACATGGCGGCGTTTACTACGGCTGCTAGGCAAAACATTGCCTAGTATCTTTGGAAGACGTCCCCAGGCACCGTTTGGGTGGGCTGGCCACGTGACGTTGCGCGATGACAGCACAATTTAAATGACGTCATCGTTGTTTCGCACTCTCCAGCCGGCTTCGCAACGAGACTAATTGGTAGCTTACAGTATTGTGGGCGATCCGGGAAACGCGACAACAATAAAGTGGAGCACCCTTGTCATGACGTGAAATATCTTATATCCTGCGATAGTCAGCGTCTTGGCATCGCCAAAAATTATTGCTAATATTTTGCTTGGTCACGTACCGTTGCGATATGGTGACGACAAGCGGGTGTTTGTTTTGCGCCGCACCGACCATGTTTACCACCAACGTGATTCCCCTGTCATAAGAACAATGGTACACTTCAAACCGGTGGTTATCGATTGATTTCGTGCTGCCTGTCTACTAGAAACGGTGGATTTTGACATTTCCGGTTTTGAGAACTAAATTGGCGTTGACTGAATATCAGACTGTTTCATTCAAGTTTAACAGAAAAAGCCGTTCGCTCCATATCGTAATTCCAAGGTAAGTTTGTTAGCTTAAGCAGCGTTTTCAGATGTTTCTAAGCCAGCGACACGTGAACGACGGTTACACGCGTTTACGTAAATTTTCACCCGCCTTTTTGCGAAGGCTACATATTCGGATCAGATAGTACGACGCATGCGAGTCCAGCATTGGCCATAAGGACAAAGAAGAATCTCGATTGTTTATGCGGTGAGCCTCTTCAAGGGCCGCAGAATACTGTCCAAACGTCTTAAAGAAGCACTCTTTCATGTGGTTATCACTTTCAGTACTTACGTTGTCGTGACTAAGCAGTACGCCTTTGGGATTGCCGGCCGTTCCCGAGGTGAAGACCACTTGGCAGCATTCGTTCGCGCGCTGTGCTTCAACGCGCGCACGGACGGTCGTGTCGGAAACGTCTGATCCTGTCTTGATGAATGCCTCCCACTGAGACGGCCACAAATACTTGTGAAAACTTAGGATCGCTCACCAGTCCGCCACACATCAGCGCAGTGGCCATCACAAAGACGCTGAAACTATTTGTGGGGAGTACCGGCAATGCCGCGAACAGCGGCGGAGACAGTTTTTCATTCGTGGAGTTGCTGGGGAGTCAATAATATCACTAAAACAAAGGCAAGTAGAAATTTTCTTGGTGACAACCAAGCATTTTGGAGGTACTTGGGGGTAAAAATCATTTTTGGAGGGGAGAGGCCCTCTATCACCCCTTTGGCTCCGACCATGTTCATTGAGTAAAAATCTCGCAGAGAGGATCAAATGGGGCCAAGCAACCATCACAGTGGGTTAACAAAAGGGGAAATACCACTATTACTGCAATTGTGATGAACGTTTGCAGACAAAAATGCACACACCAACAGACGAAAATACTACACTACTTTAAAAAAGTTACGACTGCAAGTAGTGCGTTGTCACTCATTGAACATGAAAATTTGAAGCACACTAGGGCAATACCTTTTTCAAACAAAAAAATTTAAGAAGACCACCAAACAAGGGCGCTGTAGTCAGCGCTGTAGTCTTTATATTTTAGGCGGTAACATGGTATACGTTGTAACAAACACAAAAACAAAACCCGAAAGCATGTGATAGTGCAAAGCAGGTTGTAAAAGTCACGAAACAAAGCTTTGGTATTCTTTAATTCATTTTCATAAAAGAATGAGTCTATTTGGCGTTCCACTATCGTGTCCGGCGCAACCTTAAATTTGGACAACTCAGAGGTTTACGAAGGAAGCTTGACACCTGTTCAACGCTTGTGCTTTGACTCACGCCTGTCAGCAACATGCAAAAGCGTTGTGCCATGAAAGGAAGAAATTAAAGAGGCGGCTGGAGGCTCCGTTTTTTTTAGATTCGCCGTCGAGAATCCGGGAGCAGTAGCAACGCAAAAACAAAACAGTGTTGACCGGACAACGAACGGTTGTCAAAATTGTGACATCACACAGCCGGGAAAAAATCCCGTGTTGCCGCAACAAGCCGCAGACAATGAACGCCTTACTTCCTAGAAAAAAGCATAGCAAAATAACCATCTGCAAGGAACTCGAAACTCAAATGAGAACCAATATTGATTGCTTTTCTCTTTTAGCTCTTGCACCCAAAAACCTCTATGCTCGCAGTAGCTGCCAGTACAGGGTATAAATTTCTATCATGACGTGCGGTATCAAATATGATGCAAGGTATTACAGAAATACCAATACGTTACTGCGCGAAGTAGGTGTTTTTAAACCTGATGAATTGTTTGGGGGACTTCGCGAAAACCAGTGTTTTTCTTAAATGATTGCGATTATAGCGTAAATAATCCTGATTTAGCTGGCTTGCCCACATTTGGCGAACTACCGAGCTCAAAAAAGGGTTTTGAACCGTATCTTGTATTTCACATGACGATACCACAACGATCTAATATAAAGTACACGCGATGTCCGAATTCGGCAGAGCAATGATTTCCTGCGGCCATTTGTAAGCGGAGGCGTGGCGGGTGTTCGACTTCAAAACGCGGGTCAACAGTTGTCATTCCATATCACTTGCGCGCTGCTACGTATCACTTTAGGATGACACAACAAGCAAATTGGATGTGTCCCATGACAGCAGGCGACTAAGCTTAGGCGTATAATTTAGTGCTTAACTGTTCTTTAAAAGCACGGCGTACAGGAATTAGTATTCAGGGTATGGGGCGGCATTTCCACTTTTCATCACTGGCGCTAAGCTGCAGCAAAACCCGCACGATACAATTAAAAGGTCTTTTTCGCATGCCCTTAATAACGATGTGTCTTGCTTATATCAAATCCCTGACGTCTCTGCTGTAAACGTGGGACAATCACCAAAAGCTTTTTTCAGTTATGTCCGCTCAAACATTTATAACAGTGGCAGACTCAGGTTTGAGTCATGAAGTATTAGGTAAATGGCAAAGGACTCCATTGGAATTTTACTTCAAAAAACGTTTTCAAAAAACGGATCGAAATTTTTGTACGTCTTGATCTTTTTCACATGAATGTCTAATTCTTTCCAAGTACAGTTATTCCCGAAAACTCAGCACAATATTACGATCGAGAGACACTTTATATGGCTATACCTTCTGTAAAAGCGGTATCGCGAGAGGACAGTTTTTCACCGTTACAAATTCGCAACAAATTATGAATTTTACACGGAACTTCTCAATTTGTGGACAGTTTTAATAAAACCCGGTGGTACCTTGTTTCGCAAATCATTGTCCATCTCTTACATTTCGAGTTTGCTACGAACATGCTTCTCATTGGTAAAAAGTAGTAGAAACGCCAAAAAATGTTTCACGAAATTGCCCAGGAACCATGGGCATCGGGAGGATTTTTTCCAGGGGGGAGCCCAATAGCGGATTTTTCTAGTTCGTGGCCCAAAACATTCTTCCAGAAGGGGAGAATAGTGGTGAAATTTGAATTCACCAACTCCGAAACATTTTTCTACTAAAAAGTACCATCAAATTTCAATATCCAGGGAAGTCTTGGCCCCCTGCCTTGCCACCCCTTCAGACGCCCATGGCGGAAACATGTGATTGATGCACAAATCATCTATTGACAACTGACTGTCGAGTACATAAACCTTACAAGTCCTAAATTATTTGCTTTAATAGGTTTCGCGAAACTAAATTGCTACAGGACCCCAGTGATTGTTTGTCTTGCTTATGCGTAGTGGCATTTATGGGACGAAAGATAGCAGCTTTGCCAACTTCGTAGCCGAATGGTTCCCAGATTGTACGAGCTCCCGGCGGAAGTAATTCTATGCATAAATAAAACGACGCACTATATAAAAAGTATTCACAATAGTTATTTAATGCGATTCGTAATCTTGCTTCTTGTGACACAGCACATCGAAACCTGGTGTTATTTTTGAAACGCATATAGGCGTAGAAGGCAAGGATGCAAGGAGGATGTAGCCCCCTAACTACACTGTTTTAGATTTGAGCAAAAATCATTTCAAACCCTCAAAAAAATTGTATCGAAATAGGTACCTTTATAATAAAGTGTTTTGTCACTTTAACTCTTTTCTGGTTTAATGAGGTGAAAATTGCATCAAATACTTCTTTTCATTACTTAAAAGAAATTTAATTGTAAACGTTTTTGAAAATCTACGTTTTAGGTATGAGCATACGTTGTAGGTAAAATGCTGTAGCTCCCCAAATTTGATTTCTCGTTACACCTACGTTGAAAGGCACAATGTTTTCAACCTATTTCAGACTCATCTGCACGTACATCGAATGGGTTTGAGCAGATTTTTCTAAAATCCTAAGCACCTAAGATCTTGGCAGTGAAAGGGATGTAAGCTTGAGACGACCTTGCAATCTTAACATGACGCACCAGGGCGCCGCAACGCCCTAGTTAAGGATTTTTTCTCGTAACCGAACAGTCAAGTATCTGCCAGTTACAGAGGTAAGAAAACTACCGCTTCCAGCAGAAATTCTAAACATAGAGCGCGATTTTTGACTACACTGTCATGCACAAAAGCTCAGTGCAAGAAACAACAGGGTTGAACCGAGGTCAGGGCTGTAGGTTACGTATTTGACGAGACAGATTCGTCAACGCTGGAACCCAATTCACTCACCGAATATATCCGTTCTTTATCTGCGGGCGGTTCGCCACAAAGCAAAATGATTGCCTTTAATTCAGGCAGTCGGTCCCATACCTGCGCAACCACACAAATGCATGTAAAAGTTTATGGCATACACACCAACAGAAGTTCAATGTGCACGCCTGTTACACAATGAAGTACAAGGAACTTATCTCTTCGAATTACGACGCGGTTATCAGCTGAAATCAGATCAATGACTCAAAATTAAGCGATAATCACGGTTAATCGGGCTAATGGGTTGCGTTCTCAGGAGAACTAATATAAGGACGCACTACCAGCAGCGACGAAGAAACGACCTAGTGAATGGTTGAAACAATCCATTGGCACGTAAGTGCACGCGACAGCGAAGTGCGTGGTAAAGAATTTGCTCTGTCTCCAAAATTGAGGTGGCTCGATTGAAAGTAAACTGGTGGTTTCCATTTCACAAAACAAAAGCGGAAGCTAGGTGAAAAAACAATCGGGCGTCGTATGGTGTACAGCAGCGTTGGAAGTTNCGTTCGGTCTCCAGCTGAATGTCCTGTCATGCAGAGGCCCGCATCACAATAAGACGCTTTAAGTCAGGGTTTCTCAGCCAGGGGGTGCGAGATAGCATTCCAAACGCTACAAATTTGTATTGAACATCTTTCAATTTTTCCCTAAAGCAATTATTACTTGCAAGCGGTAGAGATGGTCTGTTTACGATGAGTTCACGGTGTGACTCTTCGGGACGAAGTGAATAGCCGTGAAATTTGTAAAGCCCTGAATGTCAAGCCACGTCTTCCGAGCATCGAAAGATCCAAGCCTGTTTTGTTTCGGTCATTTTTCGGTCAAAGACCGAAAGGTTTTTGAAATGACCAAAAAAAGTATGTCATTTTGGTCAGAATGCCTGAAAATACAGGCTAATGAACACTGTTGCGGCGAGTTTTAATGCACACTGTGAGACAAATGACCGCATTGTCTCAGCGACCAAAATGTCTCTCAAAAAATGATCGAAATGTCGCAGCAAAAAACAACAGAATTCCAAGCTACGTTGGTTTGGCCACGTATCCAGAATGTCCCACGAAAGATCGACGAGGCAAGTCCTGCTGGCTACACCAACGGGAAAACGGCCCAGAGGTCGCCCAAGGACCAGTTGGAGTGACTACATCTCAAGGTGGGAGTCTTGGTATGGAGCAACCAGAACTATTTGAGGTTGTTGTAGACCGT
>JGI24022J15233_10000286_pt1 | contig 28377 bp, 17 predicted proteins | sample Ectturendosymbi2_FD_15233 | JGI IMG/M metagenome (IMG submission 15233)
AGCGAACTGGTAAATGTCTGTAAACAGTTTTTTATCACATGTTGTTTCTGGCGCATATTAATTTTCATGAACCATGCTTGTAATAAAAGTATTTCTATGCACAGAAATGAGTTTTGCGTTTAGCTCATCAACATTCAAAATAACAGATATAGCTGGAGGTGGCGCTTTGCTAAAGTAAGTCTAATTTGTTACTGCAGTTAGATAGGCTAAAGAACAAGGAAAAAGTCATTTTCTTCTGTAAGGTGACCCACATTCTTAAATGGAGCTTTGCCCGATAGTTCAGCTGAGACAGTGATATAATCCATGGGATTCTTTTGGTTTGAAATAAATGTTTGCAAAATGTCAAGATTGCATGATAGCTTTGTGTTTCCACTACAAAGTTTTNTGTAACAGAAGTAAACATCTTCNCAAAGTTGTGTAAACAAGTCATTGAAGAAACCGGTTCGTGCCTTGCAGATCCAACGAATGACGTGGAAAAGATACAAANCTGGACACGACAATACGTTGAAGTGAAGGATGGGATAATGAGAGTAGCCAGCAACAGAACTGATCTGTCACGTAGCGCCAGTATTCCCCTGACCGGACGCTATGTCGCCCTGGAGAGTAAACGCATGGTGGTGATACAGGGCAACGACGGGCTGTACGTTCTGAGACCATCGTCGGAAGTTCGCGCTTATAAATGGCTGGTGGCACTGTCGCAATATTGTTTCATGGCCCCAACAATGGAAGGTATGACATACTTTCAATAAGGTATCGTGCGTTTTTCAAGCAAGATGTTTGCTCTTGTGCACATGAACGGAATTCAAAGGGTTGTTTGTGCATTGCGTTCGATATAGCCGATCGCAAATACACCGGCGTTCTTTGCTTAGCGATAAAATGAAAATAGGTGTTTCGTCACAATGCGTCATATTGATTTTCCTATAACCTGTATCATTAAACCAGGGTTTTTTAAAGGCGTTTTAGGGACCCGATTCGGGTCCCAAGAATTTCAAATCGTGTCCCTAGAATCAGAGAAAATTATCATCGGGTCCCTAAAATCAGANAAATCGGGTCCCTACAGATCCAAACCGGGNTCCTAACATTTTCCTTTGAAAAAAACCCTGATTAAACATATATCTGTACCGCAATATATGAGCCAAGGTCTGCATACAGTGACAAGTCACCATTGCCAGTTTNACGCTGCAGTTGTTATTTAAATCAGTGCGACAACACGTCTGTGCCCGGTGATGACACATTGGCCACATCGATTAGCGTGCAGTTGGTCGTTAAATGAGCCGTAGTTGTATCCCAATCAACGAACATTCAGTCCCAGTTTTGAGCCCGAATACAATACTAAATCATATTTTGAGAAAACAAACAGGAAAAAGAAGTAGCTGATTGATTTGAACATTTCTTTTTTTCACATTGATTTGTTGAGGTACTATTCCTCGACTATGAAAAACGGACGTTTCAGTTTCCAATTGTTTATTCCTAACAACCGAAACAGAGTTAAGCGTCTGCCAAAGTTTATGGGCCCAAGTACGAGCTGTTGAGAGCTCAAAGCTCTACCAATCGGGTCCTGTAATAATTCGGAATTGATTGGTGAGTTAAAGATCCGTTTGGCTATGCCTAGCTAGACAAAACGTCACTTGTCTTGCGAGTTTTGGCTAATATAAATTTGCACTAAATCTTATCATTGTAATCTCACATTCATCACATCAAGATTTAGTTGATTCATGCCTAGCAATAAAAACCAATTATTGGTTTTGGCGCTGGAAAGTGCGGCCACAATATTTTTGCATGTGGTCTCAGAGAGTATTAAATCTGCGCGTTTCTCTCTTTGGTCAACAGTAACACCGCGTTGCTCTTTTCATACGTATAAATATTTTTTTGCATACAAGCAATGAAAATGGTTGCAAGAAGAAAAAAAATCTAATTTTCGTCAGTGGGGCTGTCTCCTGTAGAATTTTTGAAAATGTCTGAAACCACCTACTGCAATACGTTGCGAAAGTTGTCACAAGCTCGAGTTGAGCGATAACTTTTGGTTTATTAAAGTATTTGCCAGATATTCCTCTTTGATCTGTACCCATAGAAAATCTCCGCACGTTCTATGTAGTTTAGCTGTAATAACAAAGTTGCTGAATTTCAATAGCTTGCATTCGTAGTCTCAACGGAGTATTTAATAAATGATCAACGTAGTGTAGAAACGTGAATATTGGTAGTAACCTTTTGGAAAACTTTTTCAAAAAAGGTCCAGCTTTCACAAATTGTACTTTGTATATAAAATATCGTCTATATTATTTTTAATATATGTATACATGTTTTTAATATTCAAACTTATTTTATTTTATTAAGAGGATGACGTCTTATTACTTGTTTCTTGTGTTTTTTTATTACCTTATTTTGTTTTTATCACAGTATGAATATACTTCTTATAACACTTTTGTGTTTGTATAACACTTTCTTCATAATATTTTATACTGTACAGTGTACTTATTTAAATTGCATTATAGTTATACCAGGGTTTTTTAAGGAAAATCTTAGGTACCCGGTGCGGACCTGATTTCTCTGATTCTAGGGACCCGAGTCGGGTCCCTAGAATACCTTAAAAAACCCTGGTTATACTGTTCAATTTTTATTTTAACGTTATTAACTATTACCTATGTACATACGGATTTTAACTCTGAAATAAATTTTATAAACATTATGAAATAATATGTTGTACTGGTACTTCTTTGAAAATAATAAAACTTTTAGAAGTACAAGTATGAAATGCATCTTTAAAATTTATTAGCATGATCGCTGCAGCAAATTACACTCATTTAGTGAGATATATGTAGGTGGTCACAGTTCGTAGAAGGTCACAAAAATGTAGAAATCGTGAGTATTTTTATCAATAGAATTAAAGATCTAAAATGCTTAGGGCTGTTAGGCCTATATTCTAGATCTATATCTGCGTGCTAAGATCACTATGCACTCGACAATCACACTGCAAGTTTTCGAGTAGAAGCGATTTGTGATGAATCAGTAATATTTGATCAACACAAAAAATGCTCAAAGTGTGCATTGTGTATACGAGGGCCGCAAAAAGTTTTTAGCGGGCCTATGCGGCCCGCAGGCCGTAGTTTGCCCACCCCTGGCTACAAACCTTCCGTTTACACCGTGGCCTAATTATTTTATTTTTTGATAAGTCAGATGGGTCCAGCACGTAATTGCAGTCTGCGCGTTGGCGTTTGCTCGTGTCGCAGTGCAGGATGCCATCTTGTCCCGGTGAGTGTGCTGAAGCATGCATGACGGACGGAAGGTCCTGGCCAATAGCATTTTATTGCTTTTCCCTGGAAATCGTAAACAGTTGTTTGCGAGGTTGGCATGTGACGTTGCTGTTAAATACAGAAATCAAAACCACACGCTTGAGAATGCTGCAATGAGTGGCACCAGAGAGTACTGCGGGTGATACGAGTCCGCAATCCTCAAAAATCGCATCGAGGGTCTATCTTGACAGGCCCGTTTGTACACAGTTTGGCCAGGGCCTGACCATGTTTCCAAGCCCGAACATCGATTTTACCCGTCCTGCTGTAAAGTCTAATGTAAGAAAACCATCATTGTCCTTTACATTGGCAAAACATCAGCGATCGAACCTGGCTGGCGTCTGATTTGATCCGCTCTACGCATTGGTGAAAAACCCAGCTGGCAGTTTTGTGATTACCGGGTGTTTCCCCTGGTGACAGAATTGACAGTTTAGAATCAGGCACTTACGTGATGTCATTAGAGGAGTTCTATTTAAACCGAATGTGCGGTACACCCATGTGTGCACCAGATCGTTCAACGGGGCTCACCACAGCGGAAAGTTGTGCCAAGTGTGTAGGTGGAAGTAAAACAACTTAAAATTTTACTTTTGTGATTATCACTATGGATATTATTGTTACTGAACGTGGGACACGGCAATATGTTGGGCGGAGCATGGCAATAGTTTCATGGAATACTGCTCCTTGGTGAAGTGGAGGACTTTATTTTTTACACTTCATATTTGGTGCAAGCATGGAGTGAACTCTGGTGGATTGTTGTTTTTTAAATATGAAAACGGGGTGTGAAACAAATATTTTGGGAAACACTGGTTATTGTTTTAGGTACGCAAGGTTCTTCAAAAATCCTCGAAGCAAAAATGTTTGAAGAGCACTGGTCTAGAGAATGATTTCAAACAAAGAAACAAAACGAAAGTTACCCTTTCAAGCCTTGATAAGAAAAATGGACACTGGCTTTAAAAGCGTGATCGCCGTCGAAACACCGTTTATTAAAACGTGCTTTACGAGTTGCGCGAGCCTACTGCGCGTGTAAGAAAACGAAATTAGTTGTCTGAGTGGGAGATGGTATAGCGAGTACTTCATAACCATCTTGCTGGCATATGGTTTGTATGTGCCGCAAGCACGTTAACTAAATATGGCATACGAGCGGTTGCAGTGTTCTATTCACAAGCAGCTAAATATTAAGGTGTTGAAGCAGAAGCCGGCTTACCAAACACAATGCACGTTGTCTGAAGCGCCAGACGATGCACTAAGGACACCACGGTTCATTTGACGCACGCATCTGGCGCAATAGTTGGTTTTTCACCCTTCCTCACGAGTGTTGGCACGCTGCTGGGAATTTACCGAACATTGCTGTGCTGGTAAGATGTTACGTGTTGCAATGTGCGGCCCGCTTCGGAGATTTTCGTAGATATTTTAGCAATAATTATCACATTCAAAACCTTTCAGTCTAAGTTTTTAACACCGAACACCACACTATGCAACTATTACGACAAATCACTGCAGTTATTTTTAAATATATCAGTGGTTTTCGTTTAGTATAACATTGTATTGACCATTGGTCATCATCGCGCAATTAAAGCCACTGCTAAGACCTTTCGAAGTATCTGGGATCACTTATGTTAGCAGCTCTGTTGCCTATGAAAGATCAATACCGACATCTCATTTTGGCGGCAACTTCAAGGCGTGCAACAGTAAACTCCGTCTTCATAGCTCTGGCACGCCAGAGATTGAACCTGTATCAGTCAAAAGTGTTTTCTGTGATCATAACTGTTTATGTACCATCACTCTGTGTCACGGTTTTTCACATGAGATATATACGAATGTGAAAACCTGGTGGCAACAAACAATCCCGTCCCGATCTCAACAAACTTTGCCTGCACCTGGCTCTCTAGAAAGAACATCTACAAGTATTAGTGGTTTCACAGGTGTAGTAGCAGGCAAATTCTTAGGGGTGCGAAGGATTTTTGCTTGAATTTCCCCAAACTTACACGAAATGTTTTTGTGCGACGTTGCCTACAAATTTTCTCCCACCAAGATCATGAAGACCTTGTTTTGGTATGACCTCCAAAAAAGGTCTTCATTGTATTTTTCTGCAAACGTTGGGCGCCATTTTTGAAATCAAACAACGTTGGGCCCCATTTTTGCCCGGGTTATCAGGGATTTTGCCCGAATTTTCGACAAAACAAAACTTTTGGGGGTGCGTTTGCACCCCCACCCCCTACAACACTGAGTGATTTCAACCGACTTTGCCGAATTTTTCGCTCACTCTCAGCAGGTTTGGAGGATGCCTAAAGTCCCGTGTTGATAGATCTGAGCTATTCTTGAATTTGTGGAAGGTCGCGAATTTGTGAAAGGTTTATTGAAATGCAGTTTACATTTTTCTGTGATTTCAAGACGTTTTGAAGGATTTTACTAAAAAACATTTTTTCAGAGCAACCTTAAAAAAGCAAAAAAACATTTTTGGGGGATAATGCATTTAGATTGTGATTTAGGCAACGCGTATATCTTTCTTTCAACTGAGCAACTTAAAGAAACCGTTACAGTAAAACTTGAATAACTACATGTTTAATTGCTGAAGCTGTTTCCTGTCTGTATATTTCGAGGAAAGAAAGTAACTGCACACTTGGATTGAATAACGTTAACTCTGCAGAGCAAGTGTATGTATGCATTGCGTGATCAAGCTTTGGGAATTATAAGTAGTTGTTGAACGGTTTTGTCCTTTCGAGCCAGAACTCTTATCGATGTCGTTTCACTTGGTCAACAGGTTATTGCTGGAAGTACAGTCGTGGATCCAAAAAGTATCAAGAGCGCTATCTGCGACTCACGTCTGACGGTCTGCTTACGTGGTACTTGAGTGACAATGAAAACGCGGAAAAGCAGGACGCAATCCAGGCACGGGGCGAAACGTTCAAGCGAGATCCATCCGATGCGCTTGTGTTAACCGTACAGCTGTTACTCAAAGGCAAGGAATATAAATTCAAATATTCCGACCCACGAGAAGCCGAACTATGGCTTGCTGCCTTTCGCTGGCACAGCAATCGGAACCCATTACGAAATGTGTCTGTGGTGAACAAAGCTAAATGAAGAAGATCGACCTGTACTGCATGGCGACCGTGCTGCCACATCCATCCAAATACGTTTTTTTGGTTAAAAACACAATTTAAGCTTTTTTGGAACTTGTACAAAGAGTCTTCGTGGCGGTTGTAAACTGGAAACTTACGAAAACATCTTGCTCCGTTTTTCGCTTATTTTGCCACCGGTTTTCAGAAGTCATTTCACAACAAATGATTTTCCAAACTTATAAAATGCTTCCCTCAGATGCACTACGATGTCAGCGTATGCGTGTTGGCAAGCATTTAAATCAATTTCCAGTGATCAGTGGCGTACGCAGAAAATTCCCGATGAGGGGGGCAAGTTTCGTCACAATCGTTTGACGTCACAAATCAACTTTAGGACGACAATTCTAGGGNAGTCCGGGGGCATGCCCCCGGGAAAANTTTGCAAAATTACACCTAAAAATACGCATTTGCACCTAAAAATATGCATGCTGTTTATAAGCTTTTTTTATTTTTAGGGTCTGAGGGGGGGCATGGCACAGTGGCCCCCCGTCTGTGCGCTAGTGCCAGTGATATATTTTGAAATTTTCAACAATCTTTCTGCTTCCTAAAAACGTTAGCTTGGAAAGCATCGACGGCATTGCCCAAGCAGAAATGTTTCGGGCAGATCGGCGGTTGTCGTGAAAAAGACTGAGAAAATGTCAAAAAATTTGTGCTGATTTTTGGGCGAACGTCTTTTTCATTAGGTCTACACGTAATAAACTTCCCTCGATGACCAAGTCAATCAGTTTCTTTTTTGGAAACATTGTGCGTTGAGTGGACCGTGGACCAATTACAGTAAGATGCTGTTTATTGCATATTGTTTCCAGCAACCGGTTAACACCATCTTCCAATGGCTTTTTGTTACATGACCCAGAGTTTTCGCATGTAATGGCTTGGCCCTACCGTTTCTGGCTACGTGACACTATTTTGAAACCGCAGTTTTTTCCAAAATATTTAAATGTCACCTTTTGGTTGCTATTGGCGATCTCTCCGCAGACAATATTATTACAGTTGTTATTGTGAACACTTTTCAACTGTGTGGCACGACTGGCTGCAGAACACTGAGTAAGACGGAAATCATTTTACAACATTTAAAAGCATGAGATTAAACACCTGGTTGTTACAGTCATTGTACAGTGAGACCCGAAAGCAAATGACAAGATGTTTGAATTTTGCAATTAGATCGCAATCACGTTGTCGTATGTATCGAAGATTCAAAATCTTGGGCAACGTCAGTGCCTAACTATGGACTCTAGTGTGTAATAAGGAGTACATGGGGCATGTTTAAAAGTCTCCTGGCATCTGAGGAAAAGTGAGAGTGCTGCTGACTTATTGACTGTGGCGCTAGGCTTGCGGCTGCTGGCGTAGCTTCGGTGCGTGCATTGAGTGAATAGCAGCGAAACTGTTCGCAAAAACTTTTATGTTGCTTTTAAGAAAGTGAAATTCTCAAAACACACTCGTTTAGCAATTGTGAGCAGTGAATGCTCTTCTTCACCATGCTTGTCTTGTTTTACTTTAGCATTACGCACCTCTTCAACTTGCTTGCAAGCACTTGCTTATCTCTCTTTTTGTTAAATACTTCTTGTTTGGCTGCTCTGATGTCACGTAGAAAAATTTTACGAAGATTTTGTTTTTTTGTATTTGATGCATCATAAAGCACTTTAAAGCCTAACTTTTTTTTTAACAGAGAACGCGAAGTGTAAGGTACAAACGTTACGATCTAGCTCTTTATTTGCGATAACCGTACCTTTTGCCGTATTCTTAATTCCCGACGCCGTTGGAGAGCTGGTGGACGGCGTGATGTGTTGCTTGAGGATTGAATTTTCACAACTATTGTTCTTTCTCCTTCATATTGGGACAGACTGTTCTATGGCTTAGTCATACATTGACAAAAAACCGCTCAAAACCTTTTTCTTTGTTGGTTATTTTCTACGCAACGTTGTTGAACAATGACTGCAAAAAATGCCTTGCCCTGGGTGTTATTTGTTAATTATGTGCTGCCTGCCCTTGTTTTCGTCAAAAATTGCCCGAAATTGGGCAAACGCTACATCACATGATGTTCAGTTGCTCTGCGGCCCAGTGTTTTCCCAGGCGTCGAAAACCCTGCGGCCAGGCGCGGTTTCAAATAAAGTAATCATTTGTATATTTTTGAATTTTTCTGCGGGGAATCCTCAAATTGACTTTCCGCGCACGACTTCTTGTGACTCATTTGAATGCTTCGCGTCGAACAGTTCTAAACATCGTCTGCAAGAGAAGAAAAAGCACCCTTTTACAAAATAGTGCCATGAGGGGTAATTTTGATAGATCTTCGTTGAAAATGAAAAAGGCAAGCTGAACAATTAAGGAACACAACGCCGCCACCTGCAAACGCAAAGAAGCGCGGCTACGTAAGACCGGCGCGGTGCTCAGCGCGCAGTTCAGTCGTGACAATTCAACTTTGACGTGATTCGAATTCTTGCCAGCCGGCGATCTTGTGACAATCTCGTAATGTGTTTACACGGAAAACTGAGATAGCGCTGGTGAATATTCGCCCGCGGGCGTTTTCGCGACGGCCTGTTTGTTCTACAGTGTTGAGCGAACGCTAAGTTTCGACCTGTTAGAGGGAATTTCCGTGACGAGGTAGACCGGTTGAAACGCCAGCTTCTCCTTCGCACGTCTGCATTTTTATCGATGTTTGTGAGCGTTGCATTGTTGCGATAAATTTTTGCAAAAAATAAAGCGCGGCTGAGAAAAGTACGTCGCATTTGGAAGTTTGTAGCGTGTCGGGTAGCAACCAGCACAACTTAGGGCACCGATATTCTTTTCTGCTTATTCATTGCTTGGTTTAACATCTAAAGGTTTTCCTCACAGGAATAGCCAACCGATATTTGCGATCTGAACAAAGACCTGTAAAGGTCCTTTCACTAGATTACCTGTGGCTTAACTTGTAATTACGTTTTCTGATCCTTCTGCAAAGGCTCGTAATTTTAAACGACAATATCTAACAAACAGGTGCAATTTCCTTGATCGAGTGCATTCGACGCAACGTTTATGCATAGCAGCTACAATATTAGCTACTACATAATTCGTAGGTGTCATATTTGCTCTGCATCTCACCAGATCTTTTGAACAATCATGTTTTTTAATTATCAGCGAAATTGGTGCATTTTGTACAAACAACCGAAAGTTGTTTTATGGAAGTTACAAAGCAATAGGATTTATGAATGCCTGTAGATTTGCAGGCGTCGTAACGTGGGTGTTAATGACGTCGAATCTTGTAAAAACGCTTCAGATATGGCGATATTAGCCCCATCTTAAAGTTTTACCAACTTTAACAGTGTTGATAATATTGTTCGTAATTATCCAGCATTCTTCGTGAGAAACGTTGGCCTTTCTGTACTTCTAGTAAACATAAAAGACGGGTAAAACGCATTTCAGCTAGCCCTGGAAATCTTGGGTATATAGTCCCGGTGCGTAAAGCTATGTTTACTGCATAAAGCAACGATTGTCATTTGGGTTTCTCACCAGGTGGTGAAATTTTTTTTCCTTGGCTCATTTTTACTCCGGCAGTCTGACACGTCAATTCCATAAATAACTTAAGCATCAATAAAAGTTTTTGCTGGAAGATTGAAGCGCGCCGAACCAAAATCGTTAAGTCGATTTGAATCTCTTGGTCTTGGGAATGATGTGCAAGAAGTTGGAAATACCATTAAGGTAAAACATGGCACTTTAGTCGCAAAATGGACCAAATAAGTGAGCAATCCAAACTTTCAGAGCGTCAGTTGGGTAAAAATGTTGATCAAACGGCATCATAATGCGGAGAGCAACGAGTCGAAAACCAGTTTGAGCAAAACATTGTCATACTGTAAGACAAGGTGGCGCTTAGTATTATAAGTAGGTTGGGCTTGTCACGTTTGAAAAACAAAAGAACAATAAGCAGTCGTAATGCATATACTGCAACAGGCACCCTTTCGTAATTCCTTCTCCACAGCTGTAAACCTGCAGAGTATTGAAAAGTACTTACGATGAAGAAATTGTGGTGTTGAGTAGGTGATTTTCTATGCAATCAGCCACTTCGTTTGTTTAAATATTTAATTATGGGCATTGTCTGTCTGTTGGTTATCGTTAAAAAGTATTTTAAAATCGCCATGTTGATTTTCCCCGGCAGAGACTTTTAGATTTATTGAGTCAAATGCAACAAGACAGCTGAAAGCAATAGGTAGCATACACTTTTTAATGTTTTGCGATGAAAAGCAGGGAGATGTATTTTAACAGGAATGTAAAATCGATTAATTTAGTTGGGAAAACCATTTCAAAAGTTTCAAACTGCAAGATTTCAAAATATTCTGATTCAGTGCAATGCATACATATTGTAGATATACAACGGCGCAACCGCAAGGACATTTATACCATTAGCAATACTCAACGGGTTGTGGTATGAGGGCAGTTTATGTGGATTGAAATTCTCTAAAGATTAGTCGATCCTGTCATTTCAAAAAGCGTGGAAATTTAGAAAAAAGTACACAGTAGCCCAGTAAACACGAAGAACACCCTGAACAAGTTTCAGGTTTACGACATCTTTGAATAAAGTCAACTCTTGGATATTTTCAGGTATGTGTTTCTCCTTTCACGTATCTGTGGCCGAGGGCGCCGGTGTAGTGAGGATTGCGGCAACCTGTATCGGTCTCGCGGCATTACTTTCTCTTAACTCGTTTACGGATTGTGTCATCTTTTGTCGACTTATTTATTTTGTGCTCTCGATGCCTGTACAAGGATGTGTTCTTGAGCATTCGTTTACCATTTTGGTTGAAGAGAAATGTCTGTACCTGTGCAATTGTTTCGGTAGCGATTTATCGTGAATTTTCGTTAATCGCATTGTTCACCTATTTTCAGTTGCTCGAAAACCTATTTTGATTCAAACGCGTTCATGCGCATTTTCACTAATCATGCACTGTTTTGTCTTGTTTTTTTTTTTAAATTAATATCCATTCTTTCCATCACTTTTGCTTAGGAAACAGTGAAATCACAAACTCTGTTTATTTTCGGAAGTAGTATGTTCAACCTTCGTGAAATTGATTTCCACACGTTTTATTCTCCATTGAGGCGGATCTTTTCTTCTTGACACTGCAGTAGTTTGCGTTTGATGGCTTGCACTGCGAGACCGTGTGTTCGCTGACATCCAAATAACCTAACAAAGCTTACTGGTTTTTGCCAAGGCCTTCTAGATGGTATTTTCTAGGAGGCCTTGTTTTTACCTCGGTAACATTGGAGTCAATATTACATTGAAGCACGCTGAGCGCTAATACGCATGAAAAGCGCACACAAAATTAAAACACAAAATTTCTGATTTTGAAGGGTGTGTAAATATTTTTGGCGACAAACGCCAAGCACCTCAACGGCTTTCTCCGAACGAGACAAGTTCAGTTCCACTGATGTGCACTCGTACCTAGACTCAAGTGTGAAAGTTTATTACTAGTATCAAACTTGGATATGAGTCATCTACAAACATACGTATTCGACCTGTTCCAAGAAACGTCGAAACAGTTTAGTCTTTCAACAAAAGTTATTCAAAAGTAAAAATGGAACATCAATTTCATCTAAACCCTTGTGAGGGATTGTCAGGTGACATATGACAGTTGTACATGTAGATAAAACTAATGGGAATGTAATATTTTTGATTTATTTACCTAGGCAACATTTCTGCATCAATCATAACAGAAGGTAAGCTATAGAACTATACGTTTAGTGTAAAAGTCAAGCGCTTTAGTAACGACTTCAGACATTTTACTCCCACTCTTCATGAATTTAAATATTGATCAGAGCAGTNTGCAACATGTTTACTTAAAGTGAAAAAGAGTTAGAGTTTATGTAAAGCGCCCAGAACCTAAAAAATAGACATAATACTCTTAATTTCCACAAATAGCACTCAGTGGGGCAGCCAGGATTTTGTTCGAGCAGTCACCTGAAATATGTTCGACTGTTTTTTTCCGTTAATTTTCAAAGAGTTCAAATTCATACAAAGTAACAGCGAAAAGTCTTAGCAACTTTGTTTCGGGGAGGGGCATGGTCTCTTCGGCTGCGCTTCTGATAGCACTCCCACAGGTTTAAAATTCCAAATGAAATCCAGTTAAGATAACTATATTCTGACCATTGAAGCAATTTACATCCGTGAAACATGTAGAATATATTCAATTTTCCCAAGAATTACCTAAAATGGTAACACAGACACGATATAAAAAGGAAGACAAAGACACACGCGAGCATTTTTTTTGGTTGCTTCAACCTACGTGTGTTGCGGTCCATTGTTAAATCCCAAACCTCGTTTTGGACTACAGAAGGACGGGTTTATTGCAGCTCTCTTTCTCATACCTCCACTCGGAGAGTTTAGCTGTACGACGAATGAGTATCACCACACGTTTACATATTTTAACTAACAGGCAATAACCTTAGAAAATTCAAACTACCAGTCTGCGACAAAAGCAGTGAGCAATAGATACACTTCTTAAAAACAACTGCATTACCTCAAGGATATATTTGCCTGGAAATTTTAGTGCCCCAAGACCATTCCCTTTTCTCGATGTATAATTGCAAATATTTTATACTAAAGTGCTACATAAAGAAAGGGGGAGAAAAAGTGAACCCTCTCTCTACTGACGACCTTGGGTCATATTATCACTACACTTTTTTTACATGATTGTACTAAGAAGTGCGTTTGGAGCTGCGTGTTTACGTAGATCTTTCGACCGACCGGATTGTGTGTTGCGGTGTCTTGCACTTGCAGGCTAGCGACTCAAGCTCGTCATTGTAACATACTTCGATAGTGGGAGAGCGTACGCCTCTCAATTGGAAGGTTGTATGTTCAACACACGGCCACTGAGTGAATCGTCGTTGCGCTCTTTGGGCAAGGATGTTTACCTCAACCGCCCGGCAAGAAGCAAATTGCAGAATTCGGTCTGTCGACAATCACCAAAACTGGATTTAAGAAAGAATATCTTAACCGCTGGAAGCACAACAACCAGTTGATGTGTACCAACTGTAAAAACCTTGTGTGACCATCAATTGACTGATAANCTGTGTGGTTCTCCCAAGAGATCGTGTAACCCACTTCATTTTAGCAGCGAGTNTGTTCAGCGTAGAGTTCGTGGACAATGCTTTTACGAATGGCATAGCCTAATTTTGAGACTAGGTGACCTTGATTTCTTGNGGTTTTATTGGTTGAGAAAGTACNTATATGGCGCTGTGCCTGCAGNTATCATCGATCACTCTGCCACAANCACATTCTATTCAACAATCCTCTGAAACTCCGTACTTAAGTACTGTGGATATCTCAGTGTAAAGAAAAAGAAGATCAATTGGGGATGTTGCAACTTACTTTCCGGCGTCTTTTTATTGTAGGCCTACACCATGTATCAGCTTACAGGTAACCGAATTTGTACAAAAAATCTTTGAAATTTAACACTTTGTTTGGTAAACATATCTTCTGTGACTTGAATTGCCATGAGGGTCAGGTTTCCGATCTCTTCTTCGCGGGCAGGAATCTTTGCTCTTCTTCCAATGCTTTTCAGAGTCGCCTACCTCACAACAGTAAGGTCTCGTATACAGCGTTAGGGCAATGGAGAAATAGCCTTCGCTTGCTAAACAAAAAGAAGTCTGATCAAAAAGCACCTATGACCCTGAACGAATTTTGAACAGAATAACTGAACCGTGAGCATCTCAGCGCCAAAAGAATAGAGCTTAATCTTGTGTGCTTTTCTCCTGACTGAACCCAGGTGGAACGCCCCTGATGCAACCATATATTACACAACTTCCAAGGCCTAGAATCTAAACATATATCCGAGCATTAGAGAAAATGCTTTACTAGTAAGGGTGAAACTGGTTTTCAACTTTCTTTGATATTGCCTGTTTGCGAGCTTGAACGATCCAACGACAACGCAAGAATAAAAAGTACAGTAGCAGACGTGTTTGTGAGCATCTAATCTAAAAAGCCTGGTGATCGGCTTTCCTTTTCAAAGTCTTCGTGTTAAGCTTTTGGCATTTAGCGCAAAATTTCTTAATCAAACATAGGAAAACGTTTGATAAAAGTGCACAGTATACCGAAGGGTCAGCAATGATATATCAGTCAGACCGGGGTTACCTGCAAGCAAAAGACAATCACAGTTTTTCAATTTGCTAATTGACAAATGTGACATCATCACTCTCAACTTTCTAACAAGAAAATCACTTAAATTTACAGTAACACAGTCACTGTCTATCGAAAGGAATCTTTTCCCAGCAAAGAATCAGACACTAAGATATTACGGAGTATATGTTGCGCCTTTTAGGAAGGCATCATCAGCTCTTAGGTAACACAAAAAATTGAAAACCAATTTTGTAAGCGAAAGTGAACAAAGATTTCTGTCTGCCAGTATTTTTAGAAATCAACTTAGTTTGATCTATCGTAGTTTGGCAAGAGCATAATGTAAGTGATATCAAGCTGTAAGACAAATGTACACTTTGTATGAAAGTTTACACAGATAAACTCTTGTTATCTAAAGATAAACTAGTCACTACTTTTGCCTCCCATACGTTTCCTTCGTAAGGAAAAGTGTTTTACCTTTTTTCGAGTGCTTTTCGTCGATGCCCCCCGTGTTTCATAATTTTTCAGTAAATGAGAAAGTAAAATGATTTGAATCAACAATGAGTCACCGGTTTGGTTGGAGTTGCTACATACTGACAAATTATTATGGTAATCATTTACGACGTATGCACTAAAAAATTGCAAGACTATTTCTTTTCATGTCGATTGAAAATATGAAAATAGCGATAACAATGCAATATTTGTAGGTAGGCTCTACTTACAGCTGGGAATAAGTCCTGCAATGTCAGACCTCGTGCATTTATGTAATAAAATACTGCTTGTTAACCGGGGTTCGATAGAACCCCAGGGATTCCACAGATCAGTCTCGGGGGTTCGGCCGAGAAGCGCTGCACAGATGATTCTTCGGGTTAATAAAATATATACCAATGTCTTGAAGAAATGATGTTTTATTTTTGCATTTACAAAGGGTTTGGTGAATGCACGGATAAAACCTGCAGGGGTCAGTACCTCCAACGAGGTTAAGAACTACTGTAATAAATCCAATATGTCTTCCTACTAAAACATTTTAAGAGAACTATGTAAAAAACAGGTACACAGATATTTTTCCATTGTACAATTGTTTGCAAAAGGTAACAAAATATATTTATTGGTAAGCCTAGGACTTCAACTAATGTATGTCATGAGTTATAGCGCAATGGTAGGCCATACGATTATCAGGTGGACGCAAACCAAATGGCTGTTATGGTTGTGCAAACCAAGTTCGTTGCAGTTTGTTTTTCAGTGTTTTTAACGTAAAGATAAAGCAATTCAAAATGGCTAAAGATTTTGTCCTGGCCTGATGTAACATTTGAACGTCTTTCATTTTGGTATTTTTAGAACCAACGCAACTAGTCCCGAGGAAAATTTGCTGTCGGTGAAGGCAATCTGAGACTTTTTTCTTTTCTTCTCGTGACGTCTCTCTCATCTTGAATGCAAATACGTTGCCTGTCGCCGGCAGCGATTTGCCAGAGTATTTTACCATCTGTGACTTTGTTCGCCAAAGGTCAGTGCCTGCTTGTTATTTGCTGGAAACACTACTGTGCGGGTATTGTGAAAGCATTAGCTTCGTACAGTCAATATTCCAGCGTGTGTCCACAAATTTCAGCACAATTTCAGGCTTAACAACTGCGAAGTAAGTGCGACACAAACAGCTTTGGCTATGGATTTATTTCAGGCTCATTCGTGTCCAGCCTTGCTTATCGTGAATAATAAGTTACGACTGACTTGGTTATGTAGAACTTGTTTACTTAGTCAAGCTCGAGTTACACACAACTGATCGTGCCATGAAAGCATATGTGCATGTCTTTATGCTGGTGTTTATTACGCATTGATCGACAAAACAACGGAACAGCACCGCTGTGTTTGCGTTTTGCGTTCTAAGCATTTACACACTCTGCAACTGACTGTTCTGCATCCAAAGTTTAGGTATTCAGCATAATATTGTAGTAGCAGATATTTGTTGGGAGTTGGACCAAGTCATAGTCTTTCAAAGTGTTGGCGTGTTTTCGCGCAATGACACGCTTATTGCTTTTACGCAGTGACTGCATCATTCGAGCGATTCCAATAATCTTTCTGGTACATCTCACCAGGGGCGGATCCAGCCAGTAAGATTACGGGGGAGGCGATTTCAGTAATATTATTTGGTAGTCAAGTCTCACAACATCTTCGCTACTGTAAGAGAGATGAAGTATGCTTCACAAAACAGTTGTGACAAAACAACAGACGACAAAATGGTTTTAAATCGCGAATAATGTTTTCCGAATTGTACAAAATTATGGTGAATAAGGTTACTTTTGTAGGTTTTAGGGGGGACGACGGCGATCGCCTCCCTGGATCCGTCCCTGAACCTGACGATCAACAACGCTTTCCTATTTTTGCTTTGAATGTTCCATATTTTATAAGTTGCGAAGCAAGGCGATATAACCAACTCCGTACTTTCCTTCACCTGATGTACCTAACGAGATTCGAGATGGTGCCGCTAGAAATGTGTTTGTTGAAACAGCAGGCTTACTTTTTCCCGATTATATTATTTGTAATTTTTTTAAAGTGTTTCACTTCGCGTAATGAAAACTGGGAAATAGCATATTTTTGCTCGTGAATTCAGGGAGAAAAATAACGGTAAAACAAAATCCAGAGGAAAAGAAAAGCGGTGACAACACTTGTTTACTCTCTGGAAGAGACATTCTACCGTCCCTTCAGTGTCTCTTTTGTTGAAAGTATAGGTCATGTGCACAAAAGCGTTTAAAGTATTGGTCGTTCGGTTTGTCGAAACGTCGCGTTTTTAACGCCGCGTCTAGTGTAACTGTATCGCTCTTTTAGGCATATGAACAAGTTACAAACGCTAGTTAACTGTGATATACTGTATTTCCTAACTTTCTCGCTTGCAACATGCCCAATGGATAAGTGCAGAGTTGAGGAACCTCGTGTTTTTTTCTCGTCAATGTCAACTGATGAATCCTATATAGCCATTGCCCACAGGTACTGCAGCCTTACTGCAACGGAAATCTAGCAAACAGACACATTCACAGACTCGAGCATCGCACCAGCGCTGTTCTGCCAAGATGTGACGCAATAGTTTACCCATCTCGCGGACTTGACGCGCACGCGGAATTCACCGAATCGCTGGCCTACCAAAAGGGTATTCCCCAGTGGAAATCAAGCGTCGGGGCTGAGCGCTGCCCGAAAGCCCAGCTAGAGTATGAAGTCACGGTCGCGGAGCAGGGAAAAAGCGCATGAGCAGGTTGGGTTTATTAACGGAGACTTGCCTGTGGTGATTCAAAACTGCTGTTGATGATTCATCTCAGCGCATTGGTGCAAGTTAGTTCGAATACGACCGTGAGTGATTCAACGCTTAGTTATTCGATAAGGGCAACATACAGAAAAAAACAGTGCATTGATTTGAAGCTTTTGGTTTTTAAGGCAGGTTGCTAAGGGAAGAAAATTTGGAGAGAACAGGAGCGAGAACACTGAACCCGTAGCAGATGCATCACGAGAATCTTCGTTTCTAGACAAATCCGCAGGTCTCAAAAGGTTACAAAAATAGAGCAAATGTCAAGTCCAACCAGGGTTGTAGTGGAGCGGGAACGCGTGGGAACGGCGTTCCCACACCTTTTTCAAGTTTTGCTTTTAAAATGAGTTTAAAACTGCATTAAAGTGACTAGTTTTTTGGGTGCGTTCCCGCACCTTTTTTGTTAGCACTGCATCCCTGAGTCCAACCACTTCAATCTGACTGTGGGTAATACGGAAATGCTTTCAGTGCATGAAAAAAAACATTCCGAAAAAGGCAGGAGAAAGTGGTAACAATTCATCGTAAAGAATCTAAACGTCCGAACCCACCAAATATTTGAAAATAAAGTGCATGTTTATAAAATCATCTTTGGTATCGATGAACGACAATTGTTCAAATTGCTGTTGTTGAATATGCTATTTAACTGCGTTACGTGTAGAAGCAAGTGCGTTTTTGAAAGGCAATTGTGGTCTATCCAGATTTGATCACTTGCGCCTGCGGCTATGCCTTTCGCCTGTGAAATAAACTTGGATATCAGAAATTGCTACAAGCCTCCCGCAAAAGACTGGTACGCATACACGACAGCATGCGAACACCTTCTCAACTGATCAGAACATTAAATATGCTCTGCATTGTGTATTACGTGCAAGCATACAAGGAAAACAATTTTGATAGAAAAACAAAACACATCGATGTTACTTCATGGTCTCTAGACAGCTAGATATATAAAAAAATATATTTCCCATGCAGTAGCAATGCATCAACAAAATCTACAGTGACTGAACCATTTCAGTAAATAAGTCTCTCCGATGGTACTGCTACCGATGAAATGTTAAACAAACATTTAGTAAAACTGGTGACATAAATTTTTGCCAGCGAATACCTTTTTACTACAGTAACGCACGTAAAATTCACCCTCTTTATCTGAGACACCCTCTGCGCACTTAGAACATTTTCAAGATTCCTCTGAGTGTATTAAAAAAATTAATGTTTCCTATACGTCAATTTCATATTCGAATGATCGGCCAAATCGTGAGAATTCTTTCGTAAACTTTAGGAAGTAACCGACTCGGGAAGAATGTTCAAAAGTTGGAAATTACTTATCGTAGTTACAGGAGTTTCATTTTGACTGTAAACCTACAACACTTTTTAACCTTTCAGTTACTCGCATCCCAGTTAGGCATTTCCCTAATTCAAAGTTGAGCTAAAGTCATATCTAGTCCCGTGAAATCCCAGATTTGACGTGCAATCACGCTGATAAAGTGTGGTGCGGCAGCTATACCTCAGCGGTGCAAAATTAACCTCTCAATCGAAGGGTTGATTTGTGGCAATTCAGTGATTCGCCGTAGCACCCATAGGGAAACAACGTAACCGCACTGACAGGCAACAATTGCAGGTTTACAGTCTCTATGTAAGTAAATATAAGCTGGCTTTCATAATAACAGCAAAATTCAACAAACAATTGGCAAAACAGCGGTTGGTTCAATTTCCATGAAAGCGCATACTTACTGCCGCTTGGTGGATCTAGAGAACAACATACTATATTCAGATGGTGACATATAACATATTTGAAACCTTTTTTGACCTCCGATTACAATCTGGTTAAGAAACTCGTACATGATGTGATTTAAAAAGGAACATATAACATATTTTTNCTCCAATAAGTCAATTTGATCGTGATGTTTTTCAATCAGATGTGTTGTAATTCAAAGTCACAAGCGCTTTGCGCTTCGCTCTTTTGATCACAGTTTTCAACCATGCGGCCTGCGCTGCAGCCTGTAGTGCAGGCAGTCCCATTTCCTGTTCAACGCAGAGAGCGTGAAGGTCAGCAACTCATGTGGATCAGTGGAGCGCAATAGAAAAGAATGGAATAGAAACTGGCGTTAGTTTCGATGCATCGCTTTGAGAAACTCAAACCACTCGCTGTTATTTGATATTTTCTTCGCAAACAGGCATGAGGTAGGTTGAGATGTTCACGAGACCTGTGCGGAAGCATACTCAGCAAATGTGTCTGCTAGCAAAGCGTTGTACAATGCGATCCCAATAGCCTTACACAGAGAGACTACATTTAGCAAGTCACAAGACTAAGACTCTCGATCTTCACCATTACAGGTTTAAGAAACCATTAAGGTGGCGATTCCTAAGTGCAAGAAATGACTTGAGCTCTGCAGCACCACAGCTTACCTTGCAAGTGCTGGACGCAGTGCAAAAATGTTAAGACGCAGCTGATGTGACCATTTGCTTGGTATGGAAGTTTACTTCGCCTTTTTTCCTGAGTGCGACCAACGCCTTGTTTAATCGTTTAAATTGCCCGCGTGCTGCCTACGCAGCCAGAAATTGCTCTGCTGTTTTCGGGCACAGACTGCTATATTTTGTCGTGTGCAGCCGTAACGCCGCCATGGTTTTTGATTGAAGAAAAAAGTGAGCTCAAATGAAACGCTCTTTTCTCACTATGCCACCACAAAGACAGTGAAATAGCGATATGCATAATGTCATTCCTTGCGAGCTCAGCTGGAAAGGGCGCGTTGTTGTTGCGAGCAAGCAAACTGTCCCTGGAAAGTCTCAACGTTCAGTAACCACACTGCATAGTTTGTGGAGACTGTTTGTGCGTGCTTCAGGTTTGATTTATTATTTTCTGCAGAAGACACAAAACTTAAAATATCATCGTTATGCATACTCCACGCAAATTTCAGTTACATCGTGAATGTCTTGAATGCTTCACTTTTAGTGCAATTTAATGTTTTCGTTTTATAGGCCAATCTAATTTTGTCTTGGAGTTTGACCTAGATATTGTTTTGAGATGCGATAAGGTGCACTTTTTGATACATTATCGATTTTCAAGGGAAATTCGTTTTGTTGTTTTTACATAATAGCTTGGAGTTCAGTTCGAGCTCATAATGTCATGCGCCATTTTGTGGAACCAAAAACGGAAAAATCCAACTATTGCGTTAAATTGTTTGAATTTGTCCACAAAAGTTATGTAAAATATTGCGTAAAAGTTTTGAATTAGTCCAACTATTGCGTAAAGGTTTTAATTAGTCCCATAAAACTTGTGTAAAATTTTCTTTACAAATCAATCGTGACTGTTACCAACGGTCACGATTGATTTGTAAAGAAAATAGTTAACTTTCGAAGCAGCTTTTGCCAAAAGTGTGATGTTACAAACAGTTGTACTTCTCAAGAAAGTGAAGCGTTAAAATTAAACTTTTAGATTTTCACGTTTTATCTGTTGTAGTTTGATTCATAAAGATATTGCTTTTAACTGTAAACCAGCAGATCAGTAATTTCTAATAATAGTTTTAATTTAAAACATAATTGCGCGTGTGGTATTTTGGTGAAAAACTCTGGCTTTATATTTATGCAGTGAGATTGATTTTGTGTTTATAACTTACGATCAATCCCAAATCCTTTTGATGTGAGAAAGGCTGTTTTTTCACAAAAGATGCATTGTAAGGTTGTGAAGCGTGTTGCAAAGCAATTGATGCACATTTTATGTTTTGCAGCTGGCGTCTTGCACCTTCGTAAAACTTTAAATTTGAAGCGTATTTTCTGGCTTACTTTACTGAAGTTCTGAAGAGATACAAAAGACAGAACCTGCAAATATTGTGAAGGCAATGGATTCATTGGAAACCCCATCAGTTTATAGCGATTTCAGTTTTGCTATGGCTATGGAAAATGAGGCACTGCCAACAGTAGACGAACCTTATTGGTGCTGTCCATACATGGAGGATGGTTCCCTCGCTTACGATTCTGGATTGGAATCAATGCACGATTCTGGCTCTTACATGACTGACTGCGGTTCGTTTGGAAATGATTCCTCTAATTTCATCGGGAATGATCCCTCCAATCTCATTGGGAATGATGCCTCCAATTTCATTGGGAATGATTCTTCCAATTTCATCCAAAATGACGTAGTCATTTCAGAAGCAAACTGTTTCAACCCATACATTCCCTCTTCGTTTACTCAAGGTCAGGATCTGCCGCTTCCAGAAACGTACATTCAACTTCAGGACTTTAGTCCTGATTTTGCCTCTTATGACCAATACGACACAGCAGCAAACACGGCAAGTTATTCCAGTTGCGACGGCTTCTCAGGTTTTGGCGCAGCAGACGACCTTCAAATCAATCTAGACGATTTGGAGTTCTCAGATGATGAAGAAATTCGTCCTGAAACATTTACACTGGACGATCTAAACGGAGAACTAGAACACACAGAGACCTGTGATGGATCGATTTCTTCTGTTTCCTCGGCAAACGAACCCGCAACTCACAGGCTCTTATGTCCATCACCTAACCAAGGTAACTTAGACATATTGATGAATACTCAGATTTATGTGTAAGAGCAGACGGAAATCTTGCACATTTTGGGCAAAAATGCGGAAATCTTAGCTTTGTTGCTTACCCTGAAGTTATAATTTCGCACACTTTTGTTGAATGTAACCGACAAATCCATCATTGAAGTGTTGGAGTTGTGTCGGCAATTAAGTCATATACACATGGAACAAAAACGTATTACCTGCATGTCACTGACTTGCAACTTTGGTTCTTGCAGAGAGCGAATACCAGCACTCTCATCGAGAATTCAGAAGGCAACCAATCCTTTCCAGGTTTCTGCTGGAGGCACTTGAAAACCCGACTGAATATTCTTCCATGATTAAGTGGGTTGACAAGGGAAAAGGAATTTTCCAAGTAAGTCAGCCTTCCCTCGAGCTACTTACGCTTGCCTGGTGTTTTTGAAAATACTGTTAGATCACTTTCCTCCTTTACGCATATTTCGAAAAACTTGAAAAGAAAATTCGTAGAAATAAGCCTTTCGCGGTTTTGTGTGTTGACTAGGGCCACCAGTCTTAACATAAAAGAAAAGTTTCAGCAATCTTCAAGCTTTCACCTCTTTTTGGACGTTGTAAGATTTTTTCTCGGTTGTCGGTTCACTATGTTCTTGTCACCAAAATCAATATCAAGCAGTAACAAGTGTATGTTTTTGGTGACAACAGAGATTAGCGCATGTAGCTTAAACTTTCTTTGACTTTTACACTGTTCTGTTAAATTTCATGAAAAATGGTACCTTGCTAATCTGAGAGGTTTTGCCCTAATTCACATTGCGTTTGCAGCTGCTGTGTGTAGTTCAAGCTTACTACTTGGATAAGCTCTGCAGAGCCGTCCTGCTGAGACATTCAGTGTTTGACGAAAAGTGATAGCTGCGCAGCAGCCGAAGTGTATGCGAATGTACGATAATCGTGTAACTGCGCATACGAGTTACGAAAGCCTGCGCCGTTGTCTGGCCTTTTCAAACTAACTCTGGAAGGTTACAGATTGCAATGTGCAGATTTATATTTTTATTTTATAACGCTCGTGGAAGCTCCAAAGGAAGGTGGCTTTGTTCTAAGAAAATGTTTTTTTTTTCAGTTTTCTGCAAAAAACAAAGAAGAACTTGCAAAGCGTTGGGGAGAAATCAAGCACAATCGTTGCGTTATGACGTATCAGAAGATGTCTCGCGCTTTGAGAATATACATCAAAAAAGAGAAAGTTGTGAAAAAAATGAAAAGAAAATTGCATTACGTTTTTCGTGAAGAATACTTGCAATCAGAACTGCAGCGAATGGCCAGAGAATTAAGAGACCGATTGTGATAACTTGGAGAATTGAGAACTTCGTCCTGCTGAGCTGGCAAGCTTCGTTCTGCGCCGACGGCCATCATCCAAAATGGCTCCTAGAAGTTACTATGGAGATCACAGTCCTTGTCTTTATCCTAAATTTTACTTTCGGAAGAAAAAAACAGAATTTATACGCTAGTAAGAGTATAAGGACATGGTAGGGATATAGAAAATGTTAAATGGATGCCTGTTGGCTTAACGGGCGCTTGGCAACAAATACACTCGTTAAGTCGTCAAACTACATCAACTACAACTGTTCGGTAGAGGGGAAGCTAACATTCTGTGCCAACGGTGTTCTGTTGTCTGCTGAGTTGCACTCTTTTTGCAGAAGACTGAGTCGCTCTGCTTGTCCTTATCCAAAGAACCCACCTGGTTTCAGAATAGCTTACACAGCCCAGGTTTGTGAATATGTCTGTATCGCACGCAGTTCATATCGAGACCAAAAACTGGCACCGTTCGCTGGCGAACGGATGTTTGAGAGACTGACAGTTGCAATGTCGCAACGTGGCTACGTTTTTTTGCCTTCGTGTTTTCGCAGTGAACTTTTGATGAACATCTTTTTTAAAACTATCGATTCGACCAGCACTTACTGCGCATACCATAAATGTATTGCTAATGATAGCTTCCAACATAGCGTTTCAAGAAATATCAAGGGTTTAGTTAAAAGCTTAGTAGTTACTGGGTTTGTAGAAAAAGTCTACTCATTTAGAACCTATATTGCGTCTTCAAGGAAAGAAGATACTGGTGGATGTACTGTATTTATTTGAAAAAGGGGGAATTTACAAAAATAAAAACAAAAATTAAAGAGGCCTTCCTCCAAGCTGTTGACCAGTAATGCGACATGAATAATTACTTAATTTATTTTCAATGTTTTTGCGCACCTTACAACATGACGCCGTATTGTCGTCTTCTCTTCGATTCCAGTTCCATGGAGCATAGACACAACGACAAGACCGTTTCTGGTACTTTGATCGGAAACATTATGCGTAAATCTCGTATAGCTATACGAACTACTGTTTCATATTGCATTTTTTGCTTAACTATCTCATACATTCTGCTTAACGTTGTTTACCGTCATTTTCGTCATTTTGTTTTTTGTACAATTTTAAATATGCGACTATCTTGCTCGCGTCAAACACGTTTCACTCTTCCACAAAACAAAAAATTACTTGCTTCATGAATTTTCAGTTCCTCTTCGAACAAGATAAGGAATTTTCTGAAGAAGAGCTGAAGTCCACTCAGTGTTCAGCAAACTTAATACCTGATAGTCGGTTTGTCTCGGCATCTCCAGTCACTTCCGATGTTGCGGTTCCAGTTGTGATCAGAAGTAAAAAGCAAGTTTGTTAGATTTGGAAAGAGGCTTCAAGTTTCTTTGTTAAAACAAAAGGAGTCAAACAGGAATTTGGTAGAACGAAGCAGCTGCAAATGGCTTGATCTGCGTGAAAGGCAAACAAGAGCAGATGACCGTGATAAACAGGAGTATCAGTATTTCGTGCCAACAGACTGCAGTGTCGTTAAGTTCATTGATTCCCAACAGAAGGAATTCGTCATCCAGCTGTTCGTTACTAACGAAACTGCGAAGTAGCGCAAGTTAGATTAAAATTACCAATAACAACTGATTCTTTCGGGCAAATCTGTGATTTGTCGTCGCTCGATCACTCAAGGTTTGAGAAATTATTGTTGATTTCTAGAACTTCACGTTGGTAAGCAGAACTGCTACTTTTTGAAGGGATAATTTTCTTACTGCAACTTAAAAAATTAGAAGACATTTTTAAATGTAATCTTTGGGGAAAACTTCCAAAGACACAGCACAAAACGTAAGGCGCTCGACTGCAGTTGTATGGGCTCGCGTTGAATAACAAAAAATGAGCAAGTAGCAGTAGCGTTGACAGCCCAAAAATTTGGTAGGGACCAAAATATTGGGGGGAGAAATGTTTGATTTTAAGTGAATAACACCTGTTTTGTTTGGGATACCGCCTCTCAAAGCACAAAATGACTATATGTTCTAAAAATGTTGGGGGACAATGGCCCCTTAGGCTCCCCTAGCTACGCCTGTGGCAAGTAGCGGCTAAAATATACAACTTTCCTACGAGCTAAAAAAGACAACTTTTGTAGGTTTTTTCCTGGAATTAATTGTCTGTTATATTGCAAAAATATTTCATTACAATGAATTTCATGGAAGTTTGTGAACAATCATTTATCGACATGGTCTCTCCTGACATGATCAGTAGCCGCGCCAGCTGCAAGTAAGTCGTAGTCGAGTTGTCACAATGCTGATTGGTATCCAGATCTCTTAGAAAAAAAATTGAAGCTTTTTAATCTGGTTCAATCTTTGTGGAAATACATTTTTGACAAACGTAACTTCTGCCATAAACATTAAACAATTGCTTGCTTTCATAGAAATTCTATCTATCTCGGAAACAGGTTCCTGTTTATGAAATATGTTTCAGAAGAGACAGATGAAATTAATAAAAAGGTTGCTGCCTTGATTGCACAGTCTATACTCCCAGGAAAACACTAGCGATGGCGAAGGAAATTAATTTCTACGACTGTAATGAATATATAGAATGAAATCGATGGTACCAGTAGGCACTAAAATGCAAAAAACAACAGTGGCAGAATTTTCAGTGCATTGAAAATGTGCCATAGTGCAGGAAATAAGTTCGACTAAACACGTTGCACATGTTCAACGACGGTGGTGTACGTCAGTGGAATGACGTGTTTCATTTTTTATGAACGTGAAAACGTTTACAGAATCCTTAAACAATGAGAACAAGAATTTTCAATGAAGGCCAAGATTTTTTTGAATAGATATGCCAGTAAATTTTTAGTCTAGAACCTTTGAAAAGATGGTATACAGACAAATTTAGAACTATGATCAAAGTTGCATGCTTTAGAATATCTGTTGCATTTAGCCTGTGCTGAAAGCCTCAGGGTTACTTCTGGAAAGTTTATAAGTTCCTCTTTGGTCATTCACGACCCGGCAAGAGGAAGTTCATCTTCTTAAAGCAGAAATATGTCTAGTTAAATCAAGTTTCGATGCTGCACAAAACGTGCAGACATGCAGCGTTGAAATTTAGGCTTTCCAAACTGCTCTCTTGTTCCTAAAACCTTTTGGTTACTTGACTGTACAAAACATTGGAGCTCATTGTGTGCCCATTATTATGCCGAATGACTGGCCACTTGTCGGTTGTGCTCACTTGAGAAACTTAGTTTGAACGTAAAGCTATTATCACATATAATTTAAGTTTCTGCGGAATTTGCACATAAAATCGCAGCTACTAAAATATATATATTTCTGTAGAAACATTACACGATTTTAGATTTACTCACAAATTTACCAGTCGCTTAGAACAACACCACTTTTCTATTTTTTTGTAACTTTTTTATTCGTAAGGTTCAATTCAATATAAGTGAAGCTCAACGCTCGTAGCTATAAGGCCAAAAATATACCCTCCACAAAGAAACACAAAGCTGTAAATTGTTTTATTTTGCAAATGATAGTACTTTTGTTCATGATGCACTCATTGAAAACTAGTAAGTGAACGACGATACTTTCGTGTGATGATTGCGTTCTGCATTGTAGATACTTTCAGATCCCAAAACTTGCAGCAGCTGTTATACAGTCTGTAAGACAAATTTTACCGCTTAACTTAGTGATAACTCCAGCAATGTTTGTTCGTACTTTTTTGCTGTAACTGGAAATTTTGAGATTGTGTGCTTTATACCACACCTAGTTTCATAAATCCAAGTTGTGCTGCTTCTAGTGAGTGTTATTTTCATTATAGACATGAAAAAAATACAATTTTCAACTCAAAGTAACAGTACACTAAAATATCAATGGAGTTAATCAGAGTTTTTTTAAGGAAAATGGTAGGTACGTGATAAGGACACGTAGGGACCCGATTTCTCTGATTCTAGGAACCCGATTTTCTCTGATTCTAGGGACCCAATTTTCAATTCTAGGGACCCGATTCGGGTCCCTAAAACACATTTAAAAACCCTGAGTTAATAATACAAATTCTATCCGCGGATGTGATGAAAACCAAGCGATATACTGTAAAGTAGATGAAATGTTGGAAGGAATACGAATAGCCTACGGTATGCAGTTGATTTTTTCATCGATTAGCTTTTAGCAACAAAGCTTTCCCATAATGTTTTTTTATTTTCATATACCTTCTTTTTCTGAAGTTTTGTCTGTTTCCGCAAATACTATAACAGCAGTCGACTCAAAGCCGACCTTTGTTGTTGAAGGCAATAGAGCTTTAATCTGAATATGACTTTGTGTGCCTTGTTGTCTGAAGTGGTTACATACGCCTTGGCCATCTCTGCTATATGCCACTTTATCACGAATAAATGTCAAAAATTTTTTTATTTTTTAGTCCACAATGAAGGCATAAACAACCAATTATCCATAATAAAACATCGCTTTTTGCTGAAGAACCAAGTTTATTGTTTAATTTTACCGATACATTAGCTTTGGCAGCTGCTGTATTACTTTTGGCCACCTGCAAGCGATTTATATACTGTGGCTATAAACGATGGAACTTGAATTAATGTTTGGCAAATTCATTCCGGACATGCCTGTGCTGCAGTAAGTAGCCAAATGAAACTATAAAATTGTTTTGCTGGTCAAATCTTAAACTTGTTTGTGTAACAGCAGTGTATCGAAACTAATTGCCAGTTTCGATTAAGTCACTGGTTTTCCCAAACAAACGGCTCAGCAAGCCATTTCCTGGT
>JGI24022J15233_10000287_pt1 | contig 28367 bp, 13 predicted proteins | sample Ectturendosymbi2_FD_15233 | JGI IMG/M metagenome (IMG submission 15233)
ATGTCGACCTTCCCCCCTGGAAGAATTTCTGCGGACGCCCATGAATGATCGTGCTTTCTCGCTTTCGTTTTTTCGTGCTTTCACTCATTACGAATTGGTTGCTTCTTTCCGTTCTCTTAATTTCGGTTGCAAACTGAACAGAATCAACCCGCTTCTTGTTATTATTTCATCAAAATTACCTGCAATAACAAATATTATGCACAGATTACGATGGGTGTTGCAGACTATTCCAAACGACAATTAAAAACTATATGGTTCCCCATTTCAAGAGCACCGATTTAAACCGCATCCAAGTGACTATACACTCACTTGCTGCCACATACAAGTTAAACAGCGCTGCTGCACTATGCTGGCTACTGCTACCGGTAATTGTGATGTAACAAACGTAACCTACAATGCGAATAAGTATTATGTCGTCACGTGAACTGTCTTTCTCGAGCCCTCGATGTACCCGCGCAACGCCAGTGACTGCGTCACATCGCTGTTATGCCACATTTGCTTGTTGGTTCCGTAGCGATGCAGTGTTAAAGTTTGACCAGTTTTATCACTCAAGCTTCTTCTAAACCAAGCTTACATTTGTTTCCTCGTAAATGTACATATGTGGAAGTGATTGATTTACGCATTATGCTCCTGTGAAGCATTTGGTTCATTGCAAGTCGACATCGCATCCCTCCCCACCAAATCATCCTGTGTCCGCTGCTGACCCGAAGGCCGCATTATGACGCTGACGCAACAGCGGCGGTATCTTAACCTTACCGGAACGGTTTTTCCATCTTATTGTTTGCTAAAGGTTTCATGAGTTATAAGAAAATCAGTTCCAGCCGTCTCTACGTTTGTTAAAATAGATCTTGTTCAGACCGGTGAATATGCTAAATAACTTAAATGTTTATTATTTCAAAATTACCAAAAAGGATCGTGGGCCGCACAAAACGCTCTCGTGGGCTACATGTGTGGCCGCGTGTTTGAGACCCCTGGTTTGCACACAGTTTGCGAATTAAAGCAATCATTTTTAGCGACGCATATTTTACAATCCACTTTTCGTCGAATTGAAATTTGGTCTTTTCATATGCAGAAAAGTTAAAATAGCTGCAGCGTTCTTCCATTTAATAAAAGACGACATATGTAAAATATTCGCAAAATAGAATTGACTGCTTTTTTAAAAGACCACGTTCCGAGTGCTTTGTAGTTTATAACTTTGCGCTTCGCTCAATGAATACCTTCCCTATGATGAATAAAGTTGTGCGCGAGATACGACGCAAGAACCATCGATTTACAGTAAGCAAGAATAGCAGTGGAACTTTTGACTTTTGACGTTTTCATCGCCAAAGCCATTCGTTAAATAAAGCGCAAAGCGGATCACCACAGACCATGCGTGGGGCACATGTTCACAGTTGAAAACATTATATCTTCGTGTGCAATGAATTAGCAAAAGACGCCTACTGTTTCTGAACTGGCTGAACTTTGAAAACCGTTTCCATTGACCGGCCAAGTTCAAGATCTTCAGTTTAGCAAAACTGACAAGCTCAGTGTAGAACCAGGGCCTATGAGAGGGGCTAAGTTTTGGCGCCCTCAGAAATGTATTCCCCCCTCCCGGGTGTCCCAAGCTGGTTACGAGCCTGGTCAAATATCAAAACATCAGAAAGGCGCTTTTTGAGCTACTACAGATGATGGCACTGATGGTACACTAACAATTCCCTATCTTTTGGCCGAGACTATATCATCCCTGTCTGGAAACACATCCGTTTCTAATTTTGTTAGATCTTTTCAGAAATTTAACTTCAAAGTCAACATCATCAGGTTCCCTTAGCACCAATTCTACAATCATTTTGAACGTTCCATCACTGGTAACGTCCCACCTCAATAATTTGGTCAGGAGATCTGCTCATTACACCACCAATGTATGGCTCCGATAAGGAAGAATCATTTGCTGTGTTGTTATCTGAATGTACTGAGTTGCATCGCTTGATACGGATAGTGGACGCCTCAGTATCTTATGCGCATCTTTGGCATGTCTTTAGCTGTGCGTAAAAACGTGCGCTTAGATGCTTCATATTTCTGTGTTTAGATGATTGGTTCGTATGTGTTGCAACAGATGCTTCGTTCATACTTCGCTTAAAAAGCTTTGTTTACGGATGATGAACATCTGCAAAAGTCTGTTTACGGGTCTAGCAACGCACCTGTTTAATAGCCATCGAATATTTTCTCACAAAACCACGACCGTATTTTTTGGCTTTTTAGACTTATCGACGTAAGATACGCAGTCAATATTATTATATTTGAAAGCTTTTCGCAAATTAATGTGATGCACCATCACATCGCTCAAAGCTTTGGTGCCTTCTTGATGAAACAATCCTCTCTGCTTTGAGTAATTTTGAAAGTAGAAATGTTTAAGCTGGAGGCAGTAAAGAATATGCAAATGGACCTTTGAGCCACCGGGTCAGTGATCTCGCATGGTTCAAATGTCCTTTGCCACGCCATTTTTGCATTACGTGTCATAACCAAAGAGCGTACGTTGTCAACGCTTAACTCTTGCAATATTAAAACTCTTTCCTTGAGCATATCTAATTTGCAAATATTGTTTCGAAAAAAGCTACCTGTCATTTGCAAAATAAAAAACGCAAGTACGAACATTTTACTTTTCTTTCAAATTTAAAATTAGCCCACAAAAAGTGATTTAACAGTTGCAGCTCGTCTGAAGCAAACTCAAGTTCACAACCTACATGACAGCACACGTTCACTAGCCCTGGAATACTATCGCGGGTCTGCCAGACCCGGGTCAAATGAGGTCATTCACGTTAAACTACGGAACCGGAAGTCGGCGCGCTTTGAACTCTTCAGTAGCTTCATGTTTTTGCGTGACCATTAATAGGTGAGATTGCGGTCATCCACGCTCTTCTAGATTTTGCAAGGGAGAGAGTTAGTCACGAGTTCGGGTCTGGCAGACCCGACGATAGCATTAGTGTGAGGTAGTGGGGTGCGCATAACCCCACTATATGGTTTATGGGGTCAGAGCCTGTAAAAAGCTGAAACTCACTCAGGGCTTGCTTCTATGGTCGTGTTAGCAGTATACAAAAGGAGAAGTTGTTTACGCCCATAATTTTTTTTATGAGCAATTCAATTTTAGGCATGCCTGACACCTTCGCTATATTTGGTCTACTTACTTTTCATCAAAAATCGTATCATATTAGAGTAAAGCAACTTTGCAATTGCTCAAATTGCTCTGTGAGACTTATATTTTCAGTTTAGTTGTTGTGATAAACTGCAGTTGAAGGAAAAGGTATTTTTTATTTTTCAAAACCGGGTGTGGCAGACCCGACGATAGTATTAACGTGACAAAAAGAAACGATAGTATTTAAGGGCTAGGTGGCTAAATATAGCCTATGGTCATTGAGCCCATCCTGGTCAAAGATCCCACGTCTCCCCCACATTTGACTATCTTAACTGGTTACATTTAACGTTGGGAACAGAAGGGGAAAACATTTTTATAGAATCTCGTTAAAACTTAGAATGATCGTTATCTAGATCAAACATTTTATCTATAGTTCTAGTTCATAGAGCTGCAGCAAACTAACTTGGAGACATTAAAACGAAATTTACCTTCAGTTCTAAACATCTGAAGGTTCTATTAAAAAGTCAGTGAACCTTTGTTATTGTACTCAGCTTTGTCTTGAGAAATTTTAGGGAAACCTGCTCATCTATCAAAATGCTGAAAGGGCACATGGTTACAGAAAGGTTGTGAACTCCTGACATAAAGGAATTGAACCAAACAGCAGCAAGCTTATGACTTATGGATTAGATCAAAACCAGTACATCCAAACTTCCAGTTCACGTTGAACAACGAAAAACAGTTGTATCTAAAACAGCGACATCAACGCAACAAAATTTTCATGCATCCTACTTCATATCCCAGCAATTTTGTGAATGACATTCGTACAAGTTATGCTTAAGTACTTTGATAGCCTTTCGACGAGAGATGCAGACGCTGGGGGGGCGGCATCAGTCATCGTACTCACAGATAAAATGACTCTTGGGGCCATGGGTAGAACATGGAGGGAATGCAAACCGGTGTTATTCAGTGTAACTGCTTTCGGCCTTTTTATTTTGTTATCTTTGTGTTTTGGGAGTTCCATCAGCACAAATTAGTTATGAAAACTGAGCTGTGTTGGGGCTACAAGCGTATATCAACCCTTCTGGATGACGGGTTTCCGCAAGTTTGATTAAATTCGTTAACTGAAAATATAATTGCATCAACCACTTCGTGCAACTGGCAACAAACTTTAATTAGAAAAAATCAGCATGGACAAGGTACAGACACAATTGACGGCAAATATTGCTGACAGTCAAGACCAAAGCAAGAAGCGTGAAAAGTAATGACAGAACGTGCGTTGATGCATTCACATGAGCGTGCAGCAGGAACCTCCGAATGGCTCTTTAATATCGAAATAATTGCAAAAAACACATGCATGATGCTTGTTATAGTTTAGTAGCAACTTCAAACACCCATTTCCAAACTGCTGCAATAAATATTTAATGAAATCTTCATCTACCTCATGGATCTGTTTTCGAGCTGGATTTTTTGTAAGCACAGCTATCCCACCGATATATTTCTCCTTATGCTCATGGTGCTCACAACAGGCATTACTTATCACCTTGTTTCCAGTTCGCACATTAATAACTATATCATCATGCGAGGCTCCAGGCAACTCATTGCCACGAACATTGATATTCAAACGCAGTGGAGCATCTTCCAGTACGTCTTCGCTGTAGCGAAGAACGAAAGCAATGACAACAAGTTCTTCAATTTCTTCCATTGGTAAGTAGTGGTAGTGGGACGATGCGACCAATGCACTCGGAAAGTGAGCCCAGTACAAGCGTCCATACATTTCATCGATGGTTGACCGGGCAACTCCCCAAGGGGTTGATACCTTCGTGCAGCTGCTTTCATTGATAAAAACTTTGGTGATGCGACCAAATGTTTTGCGACTGCCTTCGGGCATGAAGAAGCTACGATTTCGGGAGACTTGCTCCAACTTCCAAAAATAGCCTGTTTCTTCAGACTCAGCTGCATGCTCAAACAATATGATCACGCCAGGCGAAGTGTTACACGAAAACATACCAGAAAAGCTATGAGTCTCCTTTGCAGAATCCATAACTAATTCTTGTGCCATCTGAAATAACGAAATAAAAAATAACGCTTATTCCTAGTTAAAAAACGAGCTTCCTTCGGTTTCCTTTTCAAATTGTTTAATATGTCCAAAACGATAAATTCATACGCTTTTGCCTGTCATGCAATCTCACTAAACTCACCCAATCTACCACGGGTTTTCTAAAACGTTTTATTGGTTCTGCTTTTCGTGTAAATAGGTTAAAAATATAGTGCTACTTTCTAACACAGAAATCAGATATTGCTCGTAAGTAGTTTTATTTGAAAGAGGCAAAGGAAATCTGCAACATGCCTCAAACATAAGATATCTGCAATACCCTAAAGCATGCGCGCTTTTCCATAATATCGTTGAATTTATAGTATAATGCTTGACGCCTAATCTCGAACCAGGACACTTTCGACCTCGACACGTTTCACCTACACGTCTAGTAAACATCTGTCCTCGTTGGAACAGCAATGGCTTTACTTCAACGACAAGGTTCTTTCAGAGTAAAAAATCAGCAACAGGAACGTGTCATCAACATACCTACCTTTCACCTTGAGGCCAGTACGATTCCAATTGCGTTCCGACCAATTCGATCTCAAGACTTAATAAATCAGTAGAAACAACATACCAATCTTTGGTCTGGTGGCAAGTGCGTCCGCAACTCTCGACTCTCTTATGTCGAGAGTTCGACTCTCGGCCGAGACTCACCAAGACCTTGTGAATTGGTATTGTAGCCTTCTTACCAGGCGCATGGTGTACGGAAGAGCTGCAGGGAACACACCCAGAACCGACTTCAACGAAACCATTGAACAAACTCGGTCGTGGAGCTACAAACCGCTGTAGTTATAAAGCGCCAGCAACAAACCACCATATCGAAGAAAAAAAATGAAACAGCACGAGCAACGAAACGTTCTTCCAAAATCGACATATCCACCACAAATTACACAGAACACCTGCATTTTGAATTCGACAGATTTATTCGTCGCTCAGCTGTTTGCGAAAAGGTTACCTTTGTATCTGCGAGTTAACTGCTCATCGGATGTTTCAAACTTTGAATTCATGGGAAGTACAGTATCTGTGTTAACGAAACACGTTTGCTGGGATTAGTTATAAACAGCGCTTGCACTAATCTCACCACGTAGAATTGGATGAATAAACAATCGCATATGAATGTTATTTTCAAATGCTTTGATATCACAAATTACATTATTATCACTTCAAAATCTGCGCAGGAAAACACCGACGGGCCTACAAGTTAATGTTCTTTTGACAAAGTCTAAAACAGGAATGTCAGAATAACTATCGAATTTCCTCTCTGGGATACCAGCGGTATGCAGTACTTTGATTGTATAGTAAATAATCGTAATAATTGCTTGTGTGTTTTTGAACTGTCACGCATTTGTCGCGCGCTCGGCTAACCAAAAGTGAAACTTGTTCGCTCAGTTCAGCGCCGCTGGTAGTGTTCTTTGTTTTGTTTATACTGTGTTTCAGAAACCGTTTGTGGTTATAATTCGCAGATGAAGTTTGCTGTTTAATTTGTGACAAGTGTTTGGGCTGATCATCTTCCGTTTCATATGCCTTTTGATAATGGCACTGCTTTAAAGTTATGCAAAAGGAAATAACACGTAAACATACCTGGAAACGTAGTTCCAGTACTCAAATAAATATGATTTCACGACCATGCAATGTTGACGAAGGATGCAGGTCGCCAATCCAGATGATCCAATTGTTTAGTTTTTGTCACACCTTCATTTTGCGAGTTTAAATCCATAAGCATGTTTCGGGATCACGTTGTATTCCTCCTTAATTTAGGGCGAAGAGACTGTTTCCTTCCTTTTAAGCTAACAAAACACATATTTTGAACACAAACTGTTGAGAACAATAAACTGCATTGAGACGGCATTGAGAAATAAACTGCATTGAGAATAAACTGCAAAGAAAAAAAATGTGGAGGGTCTACTCCGTCACATCATTTGCAGAAGATCGCGGTTAGCATTCAGGGTTTAGATTAATATTAGTTTTTCGCATTCAGTTCATCCAAACATCTATCTAGCTTGTGAAGCATATTTGTAGCCTGACATGTACTTTAGTAATAATAATGCACTCAACAATTTCCAACGCCTTCCAGTAAACGTTTATAACAAAACTTATTCATGCTGCATTGGAAAAAAGCATAATAGCCTCCAAAGTACATTCTTCACGGTGAATCGTCTGTCGCGCGTGAATGTCGCAGGGGAAAACCGCTGTTTCACAGGAAGCTTGGTTCGCCGGATTGATGTCGCTTCTGAGTCCAACGATGCATTCAGTCGGACACAAGCAGTTGCTGGCAGTTGCGTGTGTAGCTTTGCTAATGAAGTTCATGAGACTGTTAGATGAAGTGGGCCTGAAGTATAATTCTAGTCGATGTCTGCTATTTCATTATTGCTTCTTAATGTTGGGATGACAAATGAGTGGCAAAATGTTTTTCTATAAAAAGCAAAATGCTATTTCAACAACGATTCATTGTCACAAAAAATCATAGATAGAAAGCAACCAGAAATGGAAAACGAGCAAGTCATGCAATAGCATTGGCAGGCATATAACAGTAAGATAAAATGAAGATCGAAATATTGTTTGAGTTCATGGTCGATGCAGTTTATTGTGTTAGATTTGAAAGGTTAAGTGAGAGAATGCAGATTGGATTGATTGGTGTAGATTTCCCTGATAAAAATTTCATAGAATTTATGTATAACTTGGACATCTGTTTGCAAAAAATGTTTATTCGTTTCTTTTCATGTCAATAACACCACTGAAGCCTGCATTATACTATCACCTCCTTCTAACAAGGGTCGGCACCACAAAACGTTTCAGGGACAAAGTTCAAGGAGTGAGGGCTAAATACGCCTTTAATACCCGATGACACCGGGTTTTAACTACGCGTTTAGATTGTGTCATGTGCCAAAGTGCAGAATCAGCAGTCTTGAACCCTCGCAAAACAATCATCGATTCGTTCCTGGCGAAATGAATGTAACCAGGTTAGCACAAGCGTTGAACTACTGTCGAGCGAACAAAACCCCATTTTTCTATTGCATTAAGAAATATTTCTGTCTGGCTAAAATTAAAATTCTTATCACATTTGCACAGTGCATCATAAAAGTTGCGTGACAACGTTAAGGAGAACGTTTTTCTTTGGAATGATCGCCATGCACAAGCACAGCTTCTCGTGCAGGTCTGGACCTAAACGCTTGAACAATAAATCAGATATCTTAGCAGCCGAAAACTTGCCAGCCAGGGTGACGTCTCGAAAATTTTCAAGTGTAAAAGTCCTGATTTTTATCAGAAAATACAAAAAGCCCGGATCTTATGATTTTTTCATCGACTTTCTAGCGTAAACTGTGTCCGGCTTATGGCTAAAATTTCCTCAACAGCCAAAAATTTGGGCTTTCGCGGTCTTTAACCGCCTCCGCACCGGTGTTGGACGTTTCCGCTCCTGCTTGTACAAATGGGGTATGGCATCCTCAGCGGCTTTGAGTGTGGCGCAGAAGAACAAACCGTCAACCATATTGTCCTCCAATGTCCAATCCATCAACCTCCCCATGAACTGCATGGCCTGACGGTGCTGGAGGATGAGACAACCGAATGGCCGCTCAACAGCTGCCCCGAGATCTAGTGCGGCCAAGCAGTGTTTTTTAAAAACGAGCTCAAAAGAAGAAAATTGTTATGCAACACATCCGCTTGTAACCGCCTCTTATTTGCAATGCAAGCAACCAAGCTTGTAAAATCTGAACAGCCATTGAAAATCCGCCTGCATTTGCATGCTCAAACGACACCAGCTCTGTCAAACGTTAACACCTTCAAATCTTTTTGAATAAAAACATGTTGAAGGGAAACATTGTGCTATGGCACGTTGAGTCGATAAAGAATGTTTTGATGCCATGGTTCAATTCTTTAAAGCACTAGTTATATAGGTACAATGTCGCCAGATTTGGGACGTTATGATTTTTGGCTTTCTTTGTTTTTTTTTGCAATGCACTGGTTGTCAATATATTTTCCTGCAGCCAAATACAATTTATGTTGATGTTTGAAAGACAATACAAATCTGAAAACTAAGCTTGAGTTCTCCAACCTGTTAGTCAATTTTGCAAACAACGCTACAGTATGTTCTGAAATAGGAGATTCTCCCATGTTTGAGCAGTGCAGTGTGCTTGGATTTGAGCAGGGAGACGTTACAGATATAATAGAGCAAAAACGGGTCACTAGGTTATTTCTAACCTTGCGCACAACAGTATATTTTTCAGAGTAATCCACTCTGTTTTTGATATTTTTCCAACCTGGTTACGTGATCCACAGCATTCTGTAATTGTGTAATATCTTCAAACCCCCACACCACGAAGTTAAACTCACGGACATATGGTACTAATAAGAAACACACAGATAGATGAAAAAACATTAGCAGAGACATGTGGCGGTACAAAGTGCACACGCATAGATGGCGCCAACGCTTGCTATGATGAAACAAAAGCCGATCATGAAGGACGCTGCGTCCAGGAAAAGTAGAACATGTCAGTTTTCTGCTAACGATACATATATCTGGTATGCTGTGATCTGCAAATATAAATGCTTAGTCTCTTAAATATTCCGTAGGGTGCCGCTTCGACATTTGTGCCTTCAGCAATTGAGCTCAAGATTTATGTTCACATGTTCTTTTGTTTGTAAAATTACTCGTGAAATCTTAAATAAAGAAATTTCATTTTTCAGTTGCGTCTTCCATTGCATGAACAATGCCATAAATAGCCTTCGGCACCTTTCCTTTGTCAAACAATGGCTTTCTAGTTCTGGAAAGCATCTATAAGTGCAATTCAGAAAGTAGTTGGTCCAAATGTTACTTTTTGAAAAAAATAACCTAAAATCTTTTATAACTTTACGTTTCAGCCTAGGTGGTATTCAAGAAATATTCAATCTATGTACAATTCCTGAGGTGCATGCACCAGAAAGATTCATCTACTTACATTTATTTGCTTGCTCGTGAAATGTAGGTAACTATTTTAAGTCTCTCTTTCGCATTGTGTGAATAAGAACAGATGTTATCTGAGTAAAGGTCCAAGGGCTTAAAAGATACGTGTGATGTTACATGATTAAAAACACTCAAATGTCTGAGACTTGTTGTATGCACTTAGTGATCGTTTGTAAAAATTCAGCCACCTACTCCAGCTTAACAACCTGTTTTCGTATTTGTTTATCCAACGAACAACTTGAAAACCAATTGTTCGTTCTGCAGATGAACTTTGGAATACATACTCCAAAGAAATAATTTAAACTTTAAAAAAATGCTGAAGGTTGTGTTGATGACTATAGGATTGTATGAAATAATAGACTGTGGAAATTCAAAAGCATTTTTCATCATGTGCAGATATGGATCTTTGCTACGAATCCCTCAGGTTGGCAATTCTTACAGTGACAAAGATACTTGAAGAAATTATTCACAAAACGCTTGGGTACAACGGAAAGTGGAACCTACCGGGCTAGCGGGTCAGCCAACGTTTGCAAAATAAAGTAACAAAACGAAAAATTTTGATGTTACCCGATGGTGGATATTACAATTTAGGCTCCGAAGCAAACCATCAGAAAGGGGCCCTGAAACATCGATACTACGAAATGTAGATATGGGACTAGGTATATAAAAGAATTAAATTTGTGTCACATTTCAATGCATGAACTAAATTCGGGAGCATAGTATACATACAAAAGCACCAACAACTTGTAAACCTGTGCAGCTGGACACTTGAAAGCTGCCCACAGTTTGCCAGGAAACTGCAGTAATTTCTTTATAAAAGAACAAAGACAAATCACTGAATGTTGTGAAGACAAAGTTAGCAACACATAAAAGTTACGAGACAGCAAGTTGGCATCTCCCCCACGTCTCTAGTTCTGTGTCCCACTTGTCTGCGTTTGCCGGCTATCAATAAACTAGAAAGTTTGTATCACACTTTTTCCACTGAAACATGCTTGGTTTTCTGAATTTGTTCACAGCCATGGCCTTGAGTGACTCACTGAAACCACGCGCAACAACCAAGCAGATTGAAAACACTAAATTTGTCTCAAATTTCATCCTTTTAATTACATTTCAAGAAAATTGCATACATAAAAATTCATCCAAGTGAAAACAGTTTTCCATCTTTCAGTGTGATGATGTCAATATCGCCGACGTGGTGGTGAGAGAAGCATTGTCCTCGTCCTGCAAAAACAGCCTACGTTGCTTCTGCAGGCGAGAAGCTTGTGCCTTTTGGTCGAGGATATAAAAGTAGCATCGCTGCCTGGATCATGATTTAAAGTACAAAGCTGTGCTAGCGACGTACTCAAAACGGTGAGTCGACAAGCTGGTCATAGGTAATAACATCGAAAGATGTCGCATAGACTCAGAACTGTAATACAACGAGTATAGCTTGCGTGAATGTAAATTGTACCTTGAATGTTGAAGCGCGGAGCGCGATGCTGGTATTCCTCCAGAGAAAGCGGGTCAAGAAAGATGACGTTACTCGAGTGCAACTGGACAAGCACTCGCCCACGAGTCTGATCCTGATAAGCAAAGAGCGTGCAGACCACGCAGGCCAAGTAGGTTAGAATGCGTGTTGAAAAGCAGCAGCCGCTGTTGAAACGAAGAGAATGCGCAGTGATATGTTCAGCGACAACATGGAGAAAAGGTTAAAGGAAATATTCCAACCGACACTGATAACAGCGTGGAGCATTTGTGAGTTGACCGCAAAAGAAGCGATCCAAATCGTCAAAGAGAGGGTTCGTCAGTGGTGCCGTGCAGAGCAGTTGACTGCGAAAAAGCACGTTGAAAGTGAGATTGCAGCTTAAAAGACGATCGTGAAAGCAGTAGGCTTAATTTCGTTTGGTGAGCAGACATCTGAAGGAAAAGTGAAAACCTAAAAATGGTTGGAATATTAAAGTTTTTGACAGAGACAAAAGAAAACATATATTAAACTGGAAAATTCATTTTGAGACATGATCTGAAGAAAGACTATGATTTGGCGAAACCTGGAAAGAGAAAATTGATGAAACCGGATAATTTGAGACGATATGCGGACGTGTAACCATATGTGCGGAAAAAAGAGAAAGCAACTCCAACACGATCCCGAGTTCTTTCGGTATAGGGATCGGACCCCTGCGAATTGCCGTTGGAAATACCCGGGATCATGTTGGCATTGCTTTCACTCAACGCTACAGGGAGGACGATGTGGATGATGCTCAACTGCAGTTGAACATTAGTGTTTATGGTGATGAGTTGCCTGGAGAGTCGCATGCTGGCATAAAGACAAATCTGCGAACTGGCAACAAAGTAGTGAGTCAGGAAATTGGTAAGTAAACTGAGAAACATCTCGGTGGGATGGCTGTGCTTACCAAAAAATCTCGTTCTAATACAGATCCGTGATTTAAACAAGGATTTTACGAAATATTTATTGTAGAAATTCAGAAACGGGCCTCTGAAGAAACTGTGTTGCTATAACGAATATTGTGCAAGCGAATTTTTTAGCATTATTAATATCATTAAACCAATTGTTATTATTTAATTGTTATTAGATAATCTTTAATTGTTATTAAATAATTGCATTGCTTTTATTGAGTGCGCGTTTTTATCTTTTATAACTGTATCTTGCACTTTGTTAATAGTTTATCTTGTTTGTGAACGTGTGTTGTTGTTTTTGCGCTTTAGTGCAAAAGGTGCGAACAAAAATCTTTTGCAAAGATTGCATCAACGCTTAGAGCCTGGCTTGCTGCTTGTGTACAAAGTCTAAAAAATTACTATTTTTGACTGATGACACAGAATTACATGCATATATATTTTTATATACTGCGTAAATGATCTTTTCTGCAACATTTTATTGATATTACACTAAAAACCAGCGCTTTGTTATCACAAAACATTTTTCTCCAGTGGGTGCGCCACAGCAGTAAAACTAGACCTTGTGGAGAACAACTGACTGTATCATTGAAATTAGGGACCAAAACTTAGGTAAAGTCATTTGTAACGTCTATGGGGCCAAGGAAAAAGGTATTTTGTTTGCGAGTGATAATTTTGACCAAGCTAGGCTAGCCGGCGCGCATAAAAGGTTTGGGAAATGGGCATGTTTTCCGGGGTCCACCATGAAGTAATCAGCGCAGGTTAATTCAGGGTCATTTACAGGGGTAGGCATTTTTAACAGGTGAACACAATCCATGCGTTAGAGTGTGGGAATGCTGTTGGCTTTTTGCTCCTTCTTGTTAGTTGAAGATCACTACAAAAGACGACGTACTGCAAAATGTAGAGCATTTTTTGACAAAGGAAAATAAGCTTGATGAATTGTGTGGTGTGTGCACTGATGGCGCACCAGATATGCTTGCATCAAAGAGCAGTTTTGGGACCCTGGTGCACAAAAAACGCATGATGTTGTCACGTCTCACTGTTTAATTCATCGGGAAGTGCTAGTTTCAGAGGCTTTACCAGCCGGTCATAAATGCTCTTTTAACTTGGTAATTAAAATCGTGATTTATATGAAAAGCAGTGCTTTACATTCCCTGTGCGTTTCAGACGTTGTGTGAAGATTAAATTCTTATTATAAATATCTTCTCTACTACATAAAATTGCGATAGCTTCTTCAGGGTTTGAGCAATTAGAGCCAGTTGTTTACGTTTGCTAGGCCGCACTAGATATCGGGGCAGGCGTTAGCAAGTATCTGATTGTCTCGTCAGTGCGACGGCTGTCAAGAGGGAACGTTGTAGCCAGAGTGTTCGAACTCCATGTTGAGGTTAAAACCTTTCTGGAAGCAGCAAAACCTGAACTCGCAGTTCATTTTCAAAATGGTGAGTTTATTCCTCGCCGGGCATATTTGGTTGATATTTATCAAGCTTTGAACCAGCTGAATTTAAAGATGAAACAAAAAGATATCATTCAGTGTGCACACTTTTCTAATGCATTTGTTGAAAAGCTGTGCAACTGGAAACGTAAAGTGGGAAAAGTATCTTTGACGTGCATCACGGTCTCGCATGTTTGTGTGAGCTGAATGATGAGGTCAGAGATGAAGTAGCACTCCACACAGTGAATTCAAATACAACTTTCTGGAGCTTGACCGAAATGATTTGTCGATTTTAAGGAATTCATTTCGTGATTCTATTTATCAAATGAATGATGAGGCGCAGGATGAATGAACAGACCTCAAACATGATTCGGCCTACCATGACTTATTTGAAACCTTTGCAATTACTGTAGCGGCGAATTTACCAATTTGGGTAAAAAGGCTTGAACCTAGGTTGTCCGATTTCGGAAAGGCCCAACATTTTAAGAGTAACGACAATTTTCTTCATTTCTGAAAACATTATATTTGAAGCTTTGTTTTGCTTCAACGCACGTTTTTTTACTATGCCACTGACAAAAGATTTCTGTAAAAGAATGAGCGCAAAGGATTGAAGTGAATGGCGATGAGCATTTTCTTTTTCTGGGGTTGATAATTGGTTATAGTTACGTATAATGTGCGGAACAAAACGCCTGAATCCATTTTCCAGGTTACACGAGGCCAGTTAGGTACTCAATAAATATCTAATGGGAGTGTGGTCAAATACTTTAACCACTGCCTTTTTCATTGGTTTCATTGTGACTGTTTTTCTTTCTGACATTGTCGTAGTAGTACAACTCTGCCCCCTAAAAATGCTTCCAGGGACACCAATGGTGATTTTTAAAAAAATGTTTCGACAATGTGGCACATCCCAAGGCCAAACGGCCTTCACAACAAAATATCCTAATTTTTTATTTTTTATTTCACTATTCTTTAGTACCGCTTCCGGACACAATTTTGACCAAACCGTCGCCAGAAATCTTCATTTTTGTCTAGAATCTGTTTGGTTAAAAAAGGTGATGCCGCCTATGATAAAAATTTCATTTGTCAAATAGTCTATCAACGCCAATAATGTTTTCGTTTCAACAGTGTTCCTAACTACACTGAACGGCCGAAACATGACTTAGTGAAAGCTTCAACATGAAGGCAGTCTGGTAAAGCAGCAGGGCCAGGAAAATCAAGAAATGAAAATAGGAGAAATGGTAACTTTGAAATTATTGAAGTGAAGTAGACAAAGTAAGGTGGGCATGACTTGCTGGCTCTGACAACAGCGCGTTATTGATAGACTTGTAAGCATCCTAGTTAGGCAAGATACATTCAAGCGCCCACCCGTCCTACACAAAGATCCTTCTACATGTCATCGCATGGTACATTGCGGAATTAAGAAGGAATTTTTTGTACTTTTGAAAAGTTTATTAGATGAATAATATGTCAAATTATAATTAATTACAAATGTATTGACCCTAAGCAGCCAACATGAAAAACTGCGTGAACGTGTGTTCCATACACTTTCATCATGTTCATTCACCTTTACTTGGTGGACGTTCGTCACTTACAGAACCACATAGTTGTACATTTTTGGCGCCCCATTTGGGCTAACGCCCAAGGCGCCGGCACTGATCAGGCAATGTTATGCCAAATAACAGCGGCATGTACTGCTCCGTCTATAAATTACAGGACCGAAAAGGATACGGATTAACAAAAACTTCACTGATTTCTAGAGTTTCATATTTAAATTTGGGGTATTGAAGTTTTGTTTGGGGTTTAAGATCTGAATTTTAGGTCTCCTGTTACAGCGTGGGCCTCCATTTGGGAGATATGAAGGGCGGCTGACACGGTTCTGCTTCCTGATATCGAGGGAATTCAGATCAAAATAATGTGGTTATGAACTGGACCAACTTGTTCAATGAATATAGCAAGCACGTGCAGTACTGATTTGTATGACATCAGCGGTCGCAAACCTTCAAGTGGGGCCCCCAATTTAAAATAGCCTAGGGCCCCGAAAATGAAAATTTGCCCCTGAATTCTGGATACGACTGTCCTCACCTTATCCACGTATCAGCAGAAATCGTCTTATAAAACTATTGCCTTTCACCACTACCTGAATTTGATTCAGCCTTCTCATCGTTATTAATGTGAATTCCAAGCTGCCCAACTGACGTGGTAATGAAGACGACATAAGTTGCGCACTTTCACCGACTGCGTCCTGGATTCAAAGCAACATGGACAAGATCCAGCAACAATCGTCTCATTAAATTTAGCAAATAACCGCTGATTAATATTTTGTGCTGTTGTCACAGTGTGTTTCTCATTTCATAAGTCAGTGTGGTCCAACAACAAGCCGCGGGCCACATGTTGCTCGCGGATGGGATTAAGGGTGGCGACCTTTCTCAGTATTGTTTGTGGTGTGTAAGTCGCTGTAGGTAATTTTAGTTAAAACAAGCATCACATCTACTAATAAAAATGTACAACATAAACGGCGTTAGACTTAGACTGTAGAGAAAATTTGGAAAGTAGTCAGCAAAGATAGGCTTCCGATATTGAAAGATCTTGCACAGAAAGTGCAATCGACGTTTGGAGCACAGTTTTCGCCATGAAGCAAGTCACATCTAAAATAATTAATCGAATTGCACTCTTTCACTGATCATAGAATTTTTGGGAAATATTTTCACTAATTTCACTGGACAATAGTCTCCGACTTGCTACAACTAATATATTGTGTTTGATATATTACCAGCAGTGCCAGAGAAGTCTCGTGCGCGGCATAGGCCAGGGGGCGCCAAAGGGCAATGGCTCGCCTCAAATTTCTTCCATATCTTGTCGTTTTATGCTTCGAGCAGGGGCGTAACGAGGTTAGAACGAGGCAAGAAGCATGTTTGGAGCCCCCATCAAGAAACTTGAGGTCTTTTGGAAGCAAACGTACTGTATTGAAGAAAGTACTTTGGTTATTTTTGGGACTTTTCGGCGTCCACGCAGTCATTTGGCGCCAACCCGCAGTCATTTGGTGTCCCCATAGTGTTTCAGCTCCCGGGGCATTGTGCCCCCATTCCACCGCTCTATAGACCCTTGGCTTCGAAAGGCTGTGTCCCAAATCAATTACTGTTGCTGGCTCAAAGTCAGAATAATTGAGTCCCTCCAAACTTTGGGGCTGGCTATGCCACTGACCACAGATATTTCACTGATAGAGATTTGTAATGAATTGATATTTGCTTTGTGTGATAATTTCAATGACGAACTCACCTTCTTCTTTCCATTAAAAAGTCTGTGAATCTCTTGTTTTGCTCATTATTTTGTTACAGGTATCTCTCAAGTTTTCATGTTTTTGTAAACTGGTCTGCAGGTCGAAGCTAGTTTGACCACGCTGGCATAAGTTAATGTGGCACCACCAATATTTTTCCTAGTCGAAGGTGCCGTGAGCAGAAAAAGGTTGAAAGCCCTGTACTACCAGAAAAGCAGTTTGAGTGACATTTTGTAGGAAGGGCCTATTGAAAAGAGAGACACAAAATTGGGTCATTAAAACTGGATGAGTGGTAAGAAAAGAGATCATACAATTCGACAAAACGCAGTGGCATACAAATTTGTACGTGAACATCGCGCATTGAAAAGAAGAGGAGCACGCTTGGACGTTATAGGTTTGCTGCAAGCTTTCCAGGAATCCGCCGGCTGGGTTCTGTTTTCCTTGCTTTGCGATAATTAAACTCGATCATATTTGTATTCACGTCTCCACAAGGCGACTGTGTTGAATCCATCGGAAATACGGCTTCGAAACTGAGATTAGGATGCGTAGAGTTGCATGAAATCTGTGTCTTGTTTGACAAATTGCTGATAGATTCAACTAAATCGCCTTTGTGGAGACTAATTGCAAAAGGTGGGCAGAAATTATTTTCCACGAGTGAGGATCATGCTTAAATATTAAGTTGTGAGTTTAGGTTGTTAAGCAATTTATGATTACAGCTATTGAGAGGGTAAATTTTATTTTTTTTAACTAACACAGTACGAGCCATAATTAGGTGTTCCTGTTCAAATGTGATTATATGCTGCATAGTGATGTGATACGGATATTTTGATCGGTGGCAGAAAATACTTACGGGGCATCGCTTCCTATGAATGGCTAAAAAAGGTCATCTTTTTCTAGAGAGTACAGAGTAGCAAAAGAACCGCTTGCTTTAAAAGGCAATAGTTCCCTGGATCCACGATTTCTGCTCACCTTGGCCGTACCAGTAAAAAAGAGCTAGCGCCGGCTCTACTGTCAGCAGATTGTTGTTTTTCCCAATAGCAAAAGGTTTGTGAATGCATTAAGAATTTGTTTGAGTTAACTTATGCGAACTTATCATGGGTGGAGTATTGCTTTCTGCTGCCTTGTGTATACGACTTCGAAACGTCTTACGCAGGTGGTTCTTGACTAAAGTTCTAAATCTACCCACACGTGTCTTGCAACCTTATAAAATTTTGTGCGGATTTTCTGTAATAATACAGAAGCAGTTCTATGGCGTATTTCAGCTATTTGTCCTGGAGGTCAAACATTTCTATCAGAAAAGCACGTGAAAGAATTCGCGAATCATATTCATTTAGTGAAAATGACTTAAAACATCAAATAACTTCGGAAAGAATTTGCTTCGGAAGGAGTCAAAGCTGCTTCTATCGCTCGAACAATTTTTTTCATTTGTAGCTACTCAAAACCCTGCACTGGGCTGTTGCTGGTGACTGTAACTCTTCACCATCGCTTCCTGCACGAGAAGTGTTTCAAAAATGAAATTAGTGAAAATATTTCCCAAAAATTCCATGATCAGTGAAAGAGTGGGTAATATTGATGTACTTTCAGTTGAAAGGCACGAGCTGAAAAATAGATTTAGATGGTTTCTTTGATAAGTTTTTCTTTGATAAACTTACAGTCGACATGATAATCGAAGGATTAAGTTACGTTGAGGTGATGATGATATAAAATTCTAACGTAAACTGCGCAGGGATCTGCGTGAGAATCATATTCCTCATTGTCATTGTGTATTTGTCTGTATCTTTTTAGATTTAGAGTTAGTGCGTACTTCGCTTATGCCAAAGCAGTCATGAATCAACGCAAGGTTGAGAAGTCACCTTTTGAGGTCAGTCAGAGGAAAATTCTGTGTGAATATTAAAATGAACGAATTTTTTGGGAATATTCTGAAAAATATGTATTACGCCTGCTGTTACATCTTGGTATCAGGTACACGCCCTACACGCCGATGCACACCTATCTGTGGCGCTGCTATGCTACTTTAGATGCAACTGCTGCCGAAGCCCCGCTGCTGTTAACTGCGTATTGCATTGAATAGTCTTCACCCTATCCACGCTGCAGATGGGAATTAAACTCGTAATAGTAGTTGCATAAAGTTGTTATGGTTACACCACAATCATAAAATGTCCATAAGCTTCAAAAAAAGGATTAATCAGTAGTCACCAATCCATTGGCAGATGGCTTCTTTGTTTTGTAGTAAGAACATTTTGACAAAACTAGTTGGCTATCACCAGCCTATTTGCCTCTGTGTCAAGATGGAATTGGTGGTTGGAACCATTTCACTTAGTTGTGAATTGTTTTTTAGTGGAGCTGTTTTCGTTCATGTGAGGTCGGCGCAATTGTGTACGGAAAATAGTGTTTCGTTTCACATGCGCAGTGCTGCGGAAGTTGCGTGGTTAGCACAGAATATTCTTCATAGCAATACACGTATGTGGCTCGTAGGTTTCCCTAGTGAATAACAACGCTAGGTAACGCTTAACGATATTCACAAGCCTATGTTGGGTTTGATAAGGTTAATCATAGCAACTTAATCTTCAAAACAACGAAAAATAGACGTTTATGTTGCACCCCTACCTTTCCTTGGCCCCACGATGGCTCCCCAGTTTTTTAATTCTAGAATCACCACTGCCCATTAGACACTTTGTATGCGGTTATCCAAATTATGTCGAAGGTGAAACCAAAACTACCACCACAACGAAGCACAGCATTAGATGTAAGATGTCATGGACAGGAATGTTTGCCAATCAAAAGAGAGATTATCATCGGTAATAATTCCGTTCGCTCGGGTATATGATTGCTAGTGGTATTGACTGATAACGTCATTAGGAGAAAATTTGTAAACGTCAACAGTGACTTTACTGGTTTTGGTGTTGAGGATGGAATGCTTCGCCAGGGCACATTCGAAGGTCTTTGCCACAGTGCGTCTCCAACAGCTCCAAGAGACGGGTTTACGTCTGCAACTGCATTGTACAGCGCGGGCTTTTGCTTTCAGCAAATCTTCCATTTGAGCAGACCCGCAATCTATAGACAGCTAATTTAGCAAAACATGTCTGGGCCGTTGTTGCAAAACCTTGCCCTAATAGCTTTCTGGATAAACTATGAAAAAACAGTAATACGTTAGAGCTGATGTTTCTAGCAGATTGTAATAAGCGTAACAGTGTCTTTGGTATCAACATCTGACCAATTTTTCATGATTAACTTGCTAAATTTACTAAGAAGTATTTCAAAGTGGTTTGAGTGAAATTACGTTCCTAGAAGCTTTTGCGTATCATATGCTTCTTGCGTGTGGTGTAACGTTAGCTGTGGCTGAAGAAACGAATCAGAGAAATCTCGGTTGGTATTCTGTCATTTCTGTTTTTGAATTCGTCATACTAATCCTAATGCTCACATATGCTGTTGTGCTTTACAGAGTACATTTACAAACTTGGTGTCATATGTTAGATCAAAGCAATGGAAAGAAACGTTAGTTTAAAACTGCTCAGCAGTGTCGTAGCCAGGTTTAGGGTAATGCACTTTTAGGGGAGGAAGGTTTTTGTTTTTATTGTATGTGTAAATCAAATTTTCCTGGGAAGAATACTTGGTGGGTGTCACAAAACCTGTTGGTGTAGCACAGTCCCCGAATGCCCCCAGTAGCTGCGAGCTTGTGGTTCAGTCATGTTGATTCAATTTTCAGTACATTTCTGCAAACGCTTTCCATTTCCATGCATGGCCTCAAACAAATCGTGTCTCATGAATTTCTCAGTTTGCTGTTGGCTTAGAGAAGCAAAAACTATCCTTTTCCAACGATCCAAGCAACGATTGCTGAAACTGGAGACGTCCTGCAAGCAAAATGGAGACGTCCTGTGGAACGTTCTGGAGCATTTTTCGTGGCTCATGTTTTTTGGGATTGTCGTTCAATGCTTGAGATCAAATTGGTAGGAATGTCTCTGACATCAAACTGGCCTGAAGGTAAAAAGGCAGGTATGTTGATGACACCTTCCGCTGGAGTGTTTTAGATCTTTTTCCAAACCAGTTTTGCAATTTTGACTTCACAGTTCAAAGACGCTGTTGTAACCAGTTGTGCAAATGTTTGCGAGACCATTAAGTGAAACTGGCCTACATTGGAACAGTCTGGCAAATTGTTTTGCGATTACCTTCTTGATTATTGAGCGATGTTTTGTAAGGACTTGTATGTTTCAAAATCTTGTGATAACACTTTCGATTCAGAAAAGTTTTAATTCGCAAAATCTTTTCTCTTTCAAATAAAAATGTAGCAAGTCTGTGTCTGGCTGGTGTTGCCCACTTTATTAAATCCCCATCGCTATTCAACTTAATAGCAGGAGAGATGAAATGTTACAATGAGCGTGTGCAGTGCGCCAAGTGCGTTCACTTAAACAAGGAAAAATCCGCTTAATTTCATGACTTCGAACTCAGTATTGACCTTCAAGAGGAACCCGAAAAGGGCTAATTTTTCGTAGCGAAGAAGCAGGGTATTTATTCACTATTCACTTATTTAATTGTGGTTATTTCACAGATGGCGCAGGAAATGGAAAGTATTTCTCAAAAAGCGACTCATGGCTTTTCTGCGGTGTTTTGTTGTCGAAATCTGTCCTTCATTGGTGGTGCAGTCATCTTATTTAAGCTTTTAAGTGAGTCTGATGCTGAAGAGTCAGGATATTTTTGGAAGTTGGAGCAATTCGCGGGAGCTCACGACATACCTGTTGTCGATGACAATGAAATGGAGGCGTTTGGTTGTATCACTAAGGTTTTAATTGATGAAAATAGCTATACAAAAGTGAGGAGCACTTGGAGAGCTGCCACGTTAGCTCTGGATGACATTTATAAACGAATATACGCCAATTACAACAACAAGTCAATCGACGAAAAGCACCCCTACAGTTTGCCTTTGGAAAAAACTCGGCATCTTGTTGGCGTTGCTTTCACTCTTCGCTACAGCGAGGAACAACAGGAAGATGCTCCGCTGCAGTTAAACATCAGTGTTGATGGCAATGAGTTGCCTGGAACGTCGCATGTTGGTGTAGAGATAAATTTGCGAACTAGCAACAAAGTGGTTAGAGAGGACGTTAATGGGCAGACTGAGAAACAAATCGGCGGAGTTGCCGTGCTTACCCAAAATCCAGATCAAGTGCATATCCGTGAGATAGATGAGGAGTTCACGAAGTATTTGTTGCGAAAATTTGGGAGTGGGCATTTGAAGGAAATGTTCTACGTTAACAAATCTCTTGGAAATGAATTTTGCAGTGTGAAAAACATCAACACACCATTCAAAAGAAGTTGCTTTTGCTGCGTGCTCTTATAAATCCCAGGGAACGCTTTTCAGTGATAGCCTGTTGCATATGGTTTCCCGGTTGAAGTTGCCCACTGTTTACCTCGTTTTAGACCACTTGAGAACATTCGAATACTTTGTTTACGCTGTGCATGCGTGGTTATATGTTGCCAACATTGAAAAAGTAATTGTCGTCGCACTGCAACTTTTCCGTGAGGCGACGTTCTGTATTTCCCGAATCGCTGCACAAGTCTGCGAGAAAGATCGCTTTTACATTCCGAGCAAGAGAGTGGAGCTTTGAATATTACTTTCTCGAATGTTTGCCACTGCAAAGTGCTCTTCTGTATTGTCGCCTGTCAAAAATATCACCTCATAAAAATCGCGTGTGCTTTAACGGTGATTGGTTATTTGTAAGCATCAACCAGCAAAATATGTAATCCGACCATATTCGCCCGACTTCCCTTCAACAAACTCGGCTGACCAACCTTTTCAGTAGATGTTAGCGGAAACCATGATGAAACAGTAGTTCTCTGCCTGGTAGTAGGGTCTCTCCACGGTGAACGTGCAGTGAACACAGCGCAATACGAAAAGTAAATTGCATTGGCATTTAATCTTAGCAACGTACTCTTATCAAGTTCTTGGATATATCCATATACGTGCATGATAATTGAAGTATAAGGTTTTCAAGGAATACCTTATTTCACTCATTTCTTAGGCGGCGTTTATTCCAATAAAGGTTAGGCGATGAAATGATAGAAAACTAAAACGAGACTTCTGCCGTTTCAAACACAGGCTAAAGCATTAGAAAAACATGTAGGAAGCAGCTGTTTACGCACCTACTGTAAATAAGTCACATTTGAACGATTTTAATTGGATGGACGAATTAAAAAATCGTCTCGATTTCAAAGGGATTTAGGACCAGAGCGTCTGTGATGCGTAATTGCAAAACGTTTTTGTAGTTAGTGCACTTTTCTTTGTAGCGTGTATGCCAAAACTCTATGACTGTGTCATGGGCCCAAGTGAAATAGCTTAATCAAACTGTGCTTATGCAGGCTTCTACACACAGTATGAAATTACGAATACGTCCATGCGGACTTGTGGGAATGCGTCTTAATATCTTTGAGGTTTAGTTCTATTTTCTGAATGAGTTTCCAGACGTTTGCCACGCTTCTTTCTAAGTGACGCTGTCAAGTCGTGTTGGGTGAAATAAAGTCATAAATTGAGGCTTCGTTAAAGGCCATAATAATGCTTTTTTCAAAAGAAGGACCCGCTTCGAAAATCTTCAGATAGCTTATTGTGCAAACCAGCGGTCCCCAAAGGGTTTTCAATCCTGCCCGCACGGTTTCTTGGGAATGCTTAGTATTTTAACAATTTTGTGTAAATAAGTTAATGCAAGAAACAATTACACAAAAAGCTCTTCCTGTGATTGAGAATTTTATCCCGATAGGCTTTAGTAATCAAAACAAACCAAGCTTGTCGCTTTGATCAAAAGCTCAACTACCAACATTTTGGGGCTTACTCGCAATGTGTGAAATGTATGTGATTTGTTTACGTCTTGCACCATTCGTTTGTAATGTTATGCTGTGCGAAAAACACGGACAAGTCGACGTAATTCACAAAGTCTCTGGCTCAGCAGGGAAAACTATTGACGAGAATGTGGGATTTAAGACACGAAACTGCACAATATATGGATTCTGAAGGGAAACCGGATAATTTTTCTAATGCTCAGTGGCTCTCAAAATGTGCATTCTTGATACATATAATGGACAAATTAAAGGTATCTGAATGAGTTATTGCAAGGAAGGGAAAACCGCATTCACAACCTTTTCAGTGACATTAAGCATTTGAAGCAAAGGTGAAATTTTGGCAAAAGCAATTGCGCCAAAAGGTATTTGGTCATTTTCCGTGTTTGCAAAATACACTTGGAGATGGAGAAACTGGCAGTAGTGTTAAATGAACTGGCGAAATTCCTATATGTTGCAATTAACGTTATTTTATAGCCAATTTCAGGACTCTCGAAGTTCGGAAAATGGCATCAAAATATTTCCATTGCCCTGTGACATTGATGTCGAATCAGTGCCGATAGATCTCCAAATGAAATTTGTTGAATTGCAGAATTACTTGGATCTGAAGGAAAATGTTCTACCAAAAACCTTTCTGGAATTTTACAGAGGTCTCCCAAGAAAAAGATATCCAAAGATTTGAAAACATGCTTAAATTGATTCGTTTCTTTGGAAGTACTTATCTTTGCGAGCAATTCTTTTTCTAAGATAAAATATGGTAAGTCCAAGTATCGAAATAGAATTTCAGATGCACGTTTGCACGATACTCTTTGTATTGCAGCATCAAACGCAGAAACAAATATTACAAAATGCAACAAACGAAGCAGTTTCGTAGGTCATATTGAATGCATGTTACCGCGCAAAGAAAATATTTGGCAATATACTGTACAAACGTGATATGTGTGTTGTTTTTCAATGCACGGAAGAGTCCAGCCCGCGGACGCTGATAAGATCGCAAATTTGGCCCAACATCCATAAAGTTTGGGAACCGCTGTAAACTGTCATTATGTACTTGATATTGCTGCCAACGAAGCGTATTGTCGCGACTGATGTCGTAACATGCCATATTTTCTTTGTGGCAAAGAAAAGGTAAAGCGTTTGGTGCGCGTGCATTTGCATCGCACCTTAAACAACCTGAAAAGGATAATCAAAATGTCGATGTTCCTCCCTGAAGAAATTTCTGCGGACACGCAAGCTGGATCACTTTATTTTTTATTTTAATCACATTTCTGTATGATTTGCAGCAACTTCATTGTGTTAGCAATTTGGTCAGTGCGTGTATAACTGCTGCTGTGCAAATTACTTATCCACCTACTATAGCACCATGAAGCCATGGTGTTTCAATTAATATAATCATCGAAATCGATGATCAACCTGCTAACAAAAGAGCAGTGCGTGTCCTTCAAAAAAAGATGGAAAACTTCCTGTCGTTTCTTCTCTCTGCCATCGCCGACTTACACAACATGATTTTGCTCTATACCAGGGTCTCAAACTCAAATTGCTGCGAGGGCCAAATGAGGACTGAAAAGTAACCCGAGGACCGCATTATGACTACCAAATGGTAGTAGACGCAAATGTGATTCAGTGTTTAGTGCGTTGTTAACGAGTTATTTTAGGCGTTTTCTTTTCCTGATTCGATGCAACGTACTTGTTTTTGAAATGCTCAACAGTTAACATGACAGCTTGCTAACCTGCATCACCGCAATTGATCGCTGTTCCCGGTCGATCCAGTGGACGTTCAACGCTGTTGTTCGGCGTTATTTTCTACTGAATATTTTTACGTTGAGTTGCTCTGGCTTCACGTTCACATGTATTTGTGAGTTTGCTGCATATAATCAAGGAAAGCAATCAAGTTTGGAGTGCTACTGGAGAGTCAATAATGGGCAAAATGGCGAACCTTTATACTGGCTTTCTTTGGCTTGGCAACCACGAGACATCAGGTCCCTTAGTTGCAAGACTGATCCGTGTTCCTGCAACAACTACCGTAGATTAACACAATTTTTAGAGCACCTCCTATGAATCACAAGCTACAATGCTGCTTTTCTCATTCTTCACCTCATTGTAGAAGCGCTCAAGCACCATGATCAGTTGGGGATGTTAGCATCAGGCTTGCATTTGCATTTCGTCCCTATTTTTATGTTTCGTGGTTTAGTGGTAGGTGGGTCAGAATTGGACAGATTATACAATTTTAGCCGTTTATTTTGATTCAATTCCAATCAAACTTACACTGCAGAGGTTCAGGAAAATATCGAGTCAGGGATTCCATTCCTGCTCTGGCTCCAGCCACATGTATTTAAAAGTTTTTGGCTCAGGATCCAAAATGGCTTGACCCAATGAAAATTGAAAGCTATTGTATTACAATCATATTGTTATACCGGCATAGATAATATATCGTATGGATAGGTTTTCATGTGCAACAATGTTTGAGAAACCCTAATCCACACACTAACGAGGAAACTTACGTTCACTCTCAGTGGCGTACCTAGCGTTTCCCGCGCCCGGAGGCAAACTCAGTTTTGGCGTCCCCAACCAGGCTGTTCATGGCAGCATAGACGCGAAGAACGAGTTGGGAATTTAAGGGGCGTCGAAAGCTGGTTCGGACCCTGCAATCGCCTGCATATAGTTGTTTCTAGAGCCGTCAGAAAACTTCCTGCGATTGTGGCGTCACAGAATTGGAGTGAATAGCTTTGAATCTTGGAAATCATTAAACTACCGTAGAGTTAAGAATCGAATAGTTTGGCATGAAGCTAGTCCCTCTGAAATTTTGGTCACGATTGAACATTCAAACTGTTTTATACGACACTCCAAATTACGGTAGTACAATTTTGAATTGTAGCAACAAGTGAAATAAAATGCGAAAACTAACCAAAACGTTCCATGATCATCTGTACAAATATGCATGAATTTTAATGACAAATATTGGGGTATAAAAATCCTCTGACAACACAGGATAAAATTAGCCAGATTTGCACCTTGTTTTCTAAACCACGATTTTGTCAGAGCTTTGCGAAGATGCTGAATCCCGCGCACCGTCTTGTTCCACTCCCTGGTCAAGTCTGGTTACAATCACCGCTGTGCGAGTGGTAAGGACCGGGGGTTTCTAGAGCATGCACTCTCAGAGTTTTGAGTAATGAAACATCATAAACGACTGCTGAGGGTGACTCACGAGTCACGGATACATAAAAGAGATACAGAATAATATATATGAAAAAATGAACGCCAATGATTTTATACCAAATTCCTAAACAAATACAAAATTGCAAAATCCCAAAGCAGTTTCTTGGATATAGGCTAACACCCTGAAAAGTTGACAGAAAATAAAAGAAATGCTGCGATTTAATGCTTTGCCTGTAATTATCTAACTTCAAAGAAAATTGTTTTTGCCTTCACTATAAAATTTGTCCATTGTTCCTTAAAAATCTGCTATAAATGAAATGTGTCACATTCACTAATCTAAGAAATATCTACGGTCAGTGACGCTCCGTGCGAAGTTCCAGGTAGCAGTTGTGTGACCTGAATTTCGACAATCATGTCCACTGAAATGCTCAGTTTCTTGGTCAAAGTGATTTATAGCACATATCGCAGTAACTGAAAAATTCACAATAACTAGTATACTCATCGTTGTTACACAGCTGCAATTAGAATTTTGCAGAAGCATTCAGCATTTATTTAAATATCCCACAAACAAAAATCATCATAACGTCCTTCAGAACACACCAAATCCATTTCAACATGACGTTTGTCAAACCATAAAAGCTCAAAAACTCTCCTAAACATCCAGATTTGTAGCAGTAACAACTAGGAGCATGCAGATATCTCTGGTGATTCCCGGGGCAAATGCTTGATTGCGTGCCCCCCACCAAATTCCAGTATTGAGGAATGTGAAAAATGCAGGCATTTGAATTAGTACAAATTCGTTTTGACAAATAAACGAGTTTTGAAAAATTGAATTCAAATGAATTCAAAGAGTATTTTTTGTTTTTAATGTGTTAGGTTTTTAATATTTTGTTTTATTCTGTGGGCTTGAGACATCTTTTTACAAGCAAATTCCTTCCACTCATGGGAAAGCCATGCATTGAGGAAGTAGATATTGCATTTATTCATGCAATCAGATAGGCCCACCAAAAGAAGATAGCACTTAGGGTAAGTTAGGAGATGAGAGAGAGTTGTCTATTGCTATGCACAGAAGATGATAACAGTTGTTATCGAAACGTTTGCAAGATGTCAGTTGTATCGTTTGCTTTGGCCGTAGTATTTATTATAAGA
>JGI24022J15233_10000288_pt1 | contig 28351 bp, 16 predicted proteins | sample Ectturendosymbi2_FD_15233 | JGI IMG/M metagenome (IMG submission 15233)
CTTCAAGGCTTATGGCTTCTTTAGACACATTGTGCTTCAGTGGTGTAGGAGGCGGGGGTGCAGCGGGTACAAGTGCACCCCCAAAGGTTTTGATTTGGTGAAAATCCTAGAAAAATCAGTGGAAATCTGGGCAAAATTTGCGAAAACCTTCGAAAAATATCTGTAAATCTGGGCAAACTCCCTAAAAATACGAACAAAATGGCGCCCAACTTGCTTTGATTTGATAAAAATGGCGCCCAAACTTACATGAAAGTCGCATAAAAGTGGCCCAAAAAATTTTCAGGCAATTTTGGAAAAATTTGGGCAAAAATCTTGCTTACCCTCAAAAATTTGCCTTCTCCTGCACCTATGTTGCGTTTTATCACAGTAAACAACAACAACTTAACAGCTAAATGTAAGAACCTGCTGGAATGCGCGTATGCTCACAATTAACATAGAATCAAGAAGATTCTTAGGTTTTGGAAAGTCTTTCAAACAACAAAATAACACTGACAAGTGCCACCCTTGGATATTCAAACAGTTTTCTTTTCTGCCGCTGGAATGTTACAGTTCATTTCAGTTTCCCTCCTCTGCAACATTGATATCCTTCAATTTAAGTTCATGCATCTTTCACACGTCACCTGAAACCTGACACTTACTATCAGCGCCCGAACCGCACTCGTCAACGTCGTTGCACTTGAATCCGTTACCAGCAAATCCGGAGTGACATTGACATTCGTAACTTCCGATCACGTTCGAGCATTGCGCGTTGCTGTCGCAAGGTGAAGTGACGCATTCGTTCACGTCAACGCATGCGACGTCACCGTTTCCTGTGTATCCCTTGAGACACTCGCATAAGTAACTCCCTGAAAATATGCCTGAAGGCTTAGTTAGACGTACATATAGGCCTAGCGCCAATAAGTCAGATGCGAGATGTATCACTCTTCAAACAAATTTGGAATGGATCCACTGCCTGCAATGAAAGGTACTGTATATTATTTTAACCAAAACTACTGCAGCAAACAGGTCATTGCATCAAAGAAGAAGAGGTCTATTTAAATTAAATTTATTTATCTGTTTTTGCATAAGTGAAACGTTTCTTTCAGGCGTTTATTTTGAAAACTTTCATTGAAAGTTTAGTACAAAGTACATTAAATCCATAGTTTAAGTAAAGCTTTTGACTGCTTAAAGAGATTAACTTAAGAACTCCTTAGCATCGATGGAAACTTGGCAAATAGCTCAAGATTTTTACTGAACGCTGCATGAGTCCAGCAACAGTCTCACCTTTCGTGTTAACACATTCAGAGTAAACGGAACAAATGTTTTGTTGAGAACACTCGTCGAGGTCCATGCAAACGCCATGTATATCTGGTGCATATCCAAGATGACACGAGCAAGCATAACTTCCATCGGAGTTCGAGCAGTCGGCCTGCATGGAGCAGGGAGTCTCTGTTGTGCATTCATCCACATCGACACAGGAGTCGACCGTGAATTGATAACCTGAGTGATAGAGAGCAGTTCAACGATGTGAACTGGCTCTTTAAGTTTGGAGATTTGTAAGTCATTCGAGACTTTAATCTAAATTATTGGTTGAAATTTTGTTTTGAACGCACCGCTGCAAAAACACGATCTAAGCGTGGTAAATCGATAAACAAGATAAAAATATCAGGAAGGATTTTCAACTTTTTTAGCATGCGTAATGCAGCGACAATAAGTGGTAAAAAACAGAAATCCACGAGTGTTTTGCATGTAAATCGTGATCAAATGCATATAACAGCTACATGATAGTCGATACAAAGCAGACCATGATACTTGCAGCGTGTCTGAAAGAAGAGTTCATTCACCTGCTGTGCATTCACATTCACCGCCAGCCAGGCAAACGCTGTGCAAACCACTGCAGGTTGCATTGCACTGGTCGACTTGGACAGGAAAGCAAACATCTCCATCCCGTACGTATCCTGGTGAGCAGTCACATGTGTAACTACCCTGCAAAGAAATGAAGATTCAGTAATAATTACTAGTTCTAGCCTTGAAACTGTTTGCGTCCCGAAGGTCTGCAGCCATGTTCAGAGAAAAAAAAACGTAAATTCATCTAGCACTTATTACTCAAAAAACAAGTTTAAAAACTTGTTTTTTATAAGAGATTTTCTGAGATTTTTTGTAGTTATATTTTCTACACACACCCTTGCAATAGCGCAGAGACACAGGCGCACAATATGTTACCCATATGATGCCCAAGTGAAATAGCATTGAACAGCTCCTACTACCTCCACGTGATAGTACTTCTGAAAAAAGACCGTCAGAAGTACAGTACTAACGTAAAAACGAGCAAAAACAAGCTTGATCATGAAAAAAAAGGCTTGCAAAAGATATGCCAGACCTCTAGTCAGTCCCACGTACACATGTACGGAAAAAATTTAAGCGGAATGCTTGTAAGCAATGTATTGAAGGGGAATTCAAAGCCACAAGCAGCATGCTTCAAGCAGTTTCACATCTGACCCAAAATTTCAAGAGGCTTTTTATTTAAAACTCGCAAAGAGACACGAGACCAAAATTTAAATAAAATGTGGCAGAGTAAGGTTTGCAATTTTTGTACCACTGGGAGTTTGGGATAAAAACTGGTAATCAGCTGTTTGCGCTTTCATTAGGCATTATCGTTTGTGCAACACAAACAAATAGGTAGTGATTATCACAACACAAAGTATACGCATCATTACGCAGCAAGACAAGGCGATTTGTCGAGCAGCATAATTCGCCGCCAGGATGCGTTCTGCAGCGTGGGCAGCGGCTAACACGAAGATACGAAACGAAACGTGTAAAACCTTAGCCTGAGTGTTTTTTCCTGTTCTGTTAAAAAATGTTTTCAAGATATCAAGCGGAGCCGAGATTATCCCAAGAAAAAAGCAAATTTTACTGAGTGAGAAGAAATTAACGACAGGTAAAAAGGTGATAGGGAAAAGGAAGTTACTTTTTATATGCTATAAACAAAATAAACAGCTTATAGGAGGAGAAACGCAACAAACTTCAAGTTTCCATGTCATATATTGCAAGAGCTGATCTGTCAATTATTAGAGAAGGTTTTTCACGTTTCTACAGGGGATTGTTTTTAATCCTACAGGGAAGCCTTTCAGGGGAATTTTCAATCCTACAGAGGAATGTTTCAAGGAAATTTGCTTTTGTAAAAAACGAAGGAGCTGTTTCGTAACCCAAATGACGTAGTTTCGGTGCAGGTTTCTGGAAAACTGTATAAGTTGTTTTCTGCTTGAATAGTGCAGTTTTGAAAATTGCAAAATAAACGTCCACTAAATATACTTCTGGAGTCTACAGAAAATGTAGACATGTGTGTTAAGACATTTATAAGCTGAACACAATTCGGGAAAATTTTATGACTGATCAATAAACCTTTTTGTACCAACCTGGTTATTAACACAATGCGTTCCAGTTTCTGTGCAGGGATTGGTTAAACATTCGTTAATATCCTGGCAGGCGCTGCCGTCGCTATAAAGTCCAATTCCACAGTCACAAGAGAAACTTCCCAACGTATTCAAACATGTTGAGCCGGAATGACATATTTTTTCTCCTCGTGAGGCCATTGAAGTGCATTCATTGACATCCGTGCATTGCCTTTGATTGGCAGTTTCTGTCTGTAACACATATTGATCTCTTTACGACAATTAAATTACATTTCTTGCTAAAAATGTTTTACAGTCGAGGCGGATCAGCTAACTTAAGATGGCAAGCATTGTATCTTTGACAGACAAAGATGTGTTTGAAACTGTACACAGGAAGATGTTTGGCCAATAATCGGCACAAACGTTGATCGTCTGTCTTGATCAAAAATAGTCGAAAAAAACAACAAACAAAGATTAAAACAACATGGTATTCATTGCTATTGCTTCCTATAAAATATGACGCATTTTGATATCGTTGAGATACATTTTAAATTTTCACACAAACAAACGTTTTTCCGGCCTACTCCTCGCTGTCTGATGCCAATCTCTCCAAAATATAAACTTATCGTTAACACAACTGAAAAAGTCCAAATATATCAGAACGCTGAATGGGATGTATATTTTGCGGCGCTTTTCAAAGTGTCATGACCGCAGCAAGTACTTGATCAAAAACAAAGGATTGGAAAATTGGAAAATGATTTTGACATGAAGGTAAGGAAAGAGATTTCCTTGGAGTGAACTTTGAGCTAGAGAAGTATTCTACCGTTTCATAAGCAAGCCAAAACACGCCACAAATCTGCACCAGAGCAAGCCGCCCACCAACAAAGATTAAAAAAGCTTATAAATCATGACAACATTTTTAGGCTCGCGTTTTACACGGATAAGTTTATTAGAATCAAAGCGGAGACATAAAACTAAGCTTCGCAGGAAAGTAGTCGGAAACAAAAGCGGGAATACAAGCTAAACGATGTGAAAACTCTGCAAAAAAAGCAGTGGCGCTAATTTGCTTCGCGTTTACCTCGCGTTTGAAGCATTTATACCAGGACTACCGGTATTAAAACGTTTCAATATAACTTCAAGAAGTAAAGCTGCTGTAGTTGTTGCACGGGCTGACATTGCAAATGTGGCAAAGGGAACCAAAAACCAAAGTTACTAACAGCAAGGGAAGAAACGAGCTCTTGCAAAGCAATAGATAAGCAGAGTGCAGAGTCAGGTGAAGATATCAGAAAAACCACCGGCTGGAAAACAGTGGTTGTGCTACGGTTCAGACGTGAAGGTTTATGTGATTTTACTGAGGTAACTTAAAAGACAAGATACTATGAAAAACACGTATGCAGCTGTAGAAATGACAGCAATTGCGTGACTCGAATCTATGACTCGAATCCACTCGATTTTTATTTAGTAGAGTCGATTTAAGTCACGTCCGACAACAAAGATACAATGGCTCGAGTAACATATTATGCGAAAAGACTTCAAAACCTTGCCTGAGCAAAGACTAAATTTGAGCCAAAAACAAGAAATGGTAAACATATCCAATTTTTTTATTTGGCCATGACAGGAGCTTGGCTTGCAAATCAGTGTGTTTTTTGTGACTTGACTCTGTCACGACCAATTAACTATATTTTGACTCGAATCGAAACTTTTTCAGATGTATCTGATTCGACTCAAACCCGAGAGGCTTGTGACTCTACTACTCGATTTGTGTCTCGAAGGTTACAACAAACAGAAGATTACAACAAACAGAGACGAAAGACAAATAATTAATCGACTCTTGAGCTAAATGGTCATATTTTAAAGAAGATCAAACTTAACTGTGTAACCTAGGAAGAAGGAACTTGTACGTAACAGTGAAATCAAACTATTCTTGTCGATATAGGAAAAAAAATTAACAATGGACCGGAAATCCATTCAACGTGTAAACGCAGGTAACTTTACGTTAACCAACACTAGCAATTTGACGAATGGACGAAGTTAACTTGAAATATACCCAAATTAACTCACAATAATTCTTCGATATCGTGAAAGCGAAATCAACTGAACAAAAACTGTATAAATACTATCGCGGAGAGCACTGACCAACGCAGTGAACTTAGAAACGAAGCAGAGCCCCATATTTTTCTTTGCATTAATCTATCCTAAAATGATACCAGTTAAAAAATTTGAACTTCCCTCTCAGTGCAAAACAATTAAGACCTGTATTTTATAATTATAATTTCGGTTTAAAAAATAGATATCTTGTTGTTCCGATAAATACCATTGGAAGTTCTGGTTAAAACTACTGAGATTGTTAATTCTGATAACAAATCAGCGGCCATTCTTTTCCCAGGAAGACGATTTGTCCCAGGAAAACCATACTTTTACCTACGTACAGTTCTTTATGTTTATTGTAATATCGATAAACTGACAATTTTTCATCAATCACCCAAAAACTAAACCTCCATCGGTATTGATTTAAATCCACAAAATGATTTTGTTCTGAAAAACTAAGTCGCTGGACAACTATTAATGCAATCTTTCTAAATGGAATATTTCACTGTAACGTTTTTCAGGACACAAGAGTTTCAAAAATTGTGAAACTTTTTGTTGCGTGATAATAAAATCACGCGTTTGGATTAGATTTAATTTCTTTGTTTTTTACGTTTCTTTACAGACCTAAACAAGGCAAAAACATGCATTCGAAACATGCTTTTTCTGCGCAGAACCTATATCTGTTGCTAAAATTAATCCCATGCCTGTGGAAACTACATTTCAAACATTTCCTGCGTACTTACAATCTCAAAGCCAGTTTTGCACTTGCAGTAGTGCGAGCCGTGTGTATTTGTACAGGTCGCTCCGACAATATTGGAGCAAACGTTCGTTGAGCATTCGTTAATGTCTTGACACCGCTGTCCATTGCCTGTGAAACCCGGCAGGCAGGAGCACGTGTGACTACCTAGAAAGTTCAAACGCAACGTACGAAAGTTACCAAAGTTAGCTCGTGCAAAGCTACAGCAGTTTATAATACACCGGCACGGATGTCCAACAGCTTGTTAGCCAACATCAACAAAAACGAAGAGCTACCGAACGCTTGCTATGGATCAGTAATTCAGGACTGAAGGTTGTGATTTATTCGTTTTTTTCTCGATATTGGCTGACCCAACGTTTCACAAGGTTGCTAGAGCAGATGTGAAAACCTTAATTGTTTTGCATCGGGCAGCGTGACTACCGACAAAGTTTAGGAGTGCGTACACCCCCTTTCCGGCCCTCTACATTTAGCTTCACATTTTAACTTCACGGTAATTGTTAGGGTACTCTATACAGCTTCAGATTAACGAAAGGATCGTACCGAAAGTATTTGTGCACTGGGCATCGTTGTCGCAGGTGCGTATGTTTCTGGAACATTCGTCGATATCAACACAGACGATTCCACTCCCCTCGAATCCATTCTTGCATCGACAATCGAACTTCCCCGGCAAGTTTGTACACAAAGCGTTTTCGTCGCAAACGTGTGAATCTTTTCAAGAAATGTGAAGCAAGTGGGGGGTAATGATTCAACTTTGATCGGGAAAATTTAAGTATTGATGCTTAAACAGCACAATTTCACATTAAATATGTAAGCCTGGCATTCCTTTATCGATTCTAGCGTATGTTCTAATTCTAATATGCTTTTATGAAATTTTTCCCAGTCTTCGCGGCATGATTCAGCATAATTCGGATTTTCAACCAGCTGCAGATATTCTGTTGCCGAAACGTTACATGGCGACAAGCATGACTGAGTTCAAGACTGAAAAGACAAGCTTGTTGTGTGATCAAAAACCTGTATTCCCGCATTTTTAATTTTCAATGCAATTTGTTTTTTTCATTATCATCTTAAAAAAAGTTTTCATGCACAGAGTTCCCTGACCCGACCTTCTCTGTATCAACATTGATCGTAAGCATCATTAAATTTTTACTGGACCTGCCACTGTTTCCAACTCAATGCGCTGTTTATGCAACGCGGTTTACTCCTACACAGGCTCATAACTAGGGGGCGCAAGGAGGGCGAAATCACCCCTGAAAAAATTATCGCCCCCTGGAAAATGTGTTGGGCATAGTTCAAAACTATTGGACATAGTCTAGAAACTCGGGCCCCTCTCAGAAACCTCCTTGCCCCGCTGGTGTCCCAAGCTGGTTACAAGCCTTCTCCTACACTAGCATTGTAAAAGCAATCAAGTGCTTAGGGGCTACAGTAAAAAAACGTGAAAGTTGTAATGCTCTCCGAAACAGAATCCTCATGTAGCCTTACCTTCTGAACACTCGTTGATGTCGACACAAACTCGGCCATCGCCCGCATAACCATCAACACACTCGCAATTGTAGGAACCGATGCTGTTGATACATCGCCCGTAAGTGATGGCACAGTTGTGCGTTCGCTCCGCGCACTCGTCAATATCTAAAAAGCTCCACTTTATTCAATGCGAAAAATGAATGAAAAGCGTGAAGATAATGACAAACCGCGATCAGTCCCACATGCAGTATGACGTCATGCAAAGTGCAGCAGTATTACCAAAGTGCTGCATTTGTAGAAATGAACACTAAAGTTATAGTTGATTGCGATCTAGCCCAAACTAGACGTAGCAGAAATCGGATAACATCGATGCGAATCTTGGCTTGCATTCATCTCGGTAAGCGTATGGTAAACAAGCTAAGAGAATGACAACACAAACGTTTACTAAATTGTTGAAAGCTTTCTTTGACGATGACCGCTAAAGTTTTACACAGATCAGTGAAGACGAAACACAAGCTTCATCATGATATACAGTAGATGCTAAGGTACCACGGTACCACGCAGGATGGTGCGCAACAAGTTGACACTACAATTTATGACTAAACGTCTTGCAAGAACAGAATGTTTGTAACACTATCTTGATTCAGTAACAAATTCTATCTGCAATAAGTCAAGCCGTTGAGATGCCTACAACAAAGTTTTCTGCGTTTGTGGATAGCAGTTTTAAAGTGGATATTTTTCATACTTGTGCAAACTTCCCAGACACAAGTGAAGCCGAAAAAATTTCTATTTGTAATGATGCGCTCAGAGCAAGGTTTCTATTGTCAGTGATGTGATCAACAACTACAGAAAATATTAAGGTAAATCTACTGAATATAAAATGTGATCAACGAGATGATGTTCACTTTAAGGATAAACCTCTTACCTGCACAGGATCGACCTTCTTTAGGAGAGCTCCCGCTATCCCTAAAGCCTGCTTTGCAGGAGCATTTGTATCGACCTAGCAGGTTTATGCATTTTGCGTTGATGTGGCAATCATTTGAAGTTGGCGACAGACACTCATTGTAATCTGCAAAAAATTATGCTTTTGCTGCTGTGCAAACTGGGCAAGCATGTGCAAGTTACTCGAACAACTTAATTGACAACAGATAGCATCAGGAAATTTCAAAACATCCTTTAAAAATATCGAATTTAGTGATAATATTATTATTATTGTTATGAATTGCTTTAGAATTCTGATGAATAACATGTTAAAATGATGTAGGTATGTATAGTAGCGGCAATCGTTCAATATCTAATTAAGCAAGCTACAACCACGACCGACGATAAAATCGACTACCGAATCAGTAGGTAATGCGAAGCTCCTAGAGCTACAAGCAGGTGTGCGCAGTCGGAGCCGGAGCCGGAGGTTTTTGGGTGGAGTCGAAGTCGGGTTTCTAAGATCACTAGGAGTCGGAGTCGGATTTTTTATCCGACTCAGTCTCCGGAAATCCAAGTGAATCATTTCATATATTGCACACCTAAGTGAGGAATCCCGGCTTGTGCCTATTGAAATGGTACAGTTTCATTTGAAATTTTTATGAAAACTGAGAATTCTTGCTGTGTACCACGATGTACATTTAGTACTAGTTGCAACAAAATTGTTGACAGCCAAACTTCATTCATGCCATGCTAAGGTGTCGGAGTCGGGAGCGGGAGTCGGAAATTTTGGAAAGGCCGGAGTCGGTGTCGGACATTTTTGAAAGGCACGAGTTGGATTCGAACATTTTACCTCCGACTCCGCAACAATGGCTGCAAGACGGGGTCAACGAAACTTCGGACGAGCAGTAGAACAGCCCTATTCCTCGTTCAAAGCGTGGATGACTCCGTCGTGTAGCTTCCGGGGCCTCATTTCAACTTGCTTTAGTAGAACAGAAAAAATGATTCTTTTAAAATATCTAAACCCCTGCTGTATTTAACATAGCAGGACACACTTTTACGTCATATTATCAGTTGTGAAGTCAATTATTTGTGCTAGTCTGCAATTTACTTTTATAACTTGAAGACCAAGTTCCATTCGAAAAAATGGATGGAGCTGAAATCAGCACATTCATCAGAAAAAATATTAGTAAAGGACAAAAACATGTGAGAGTTAACGAACAGTTGATTAATCACGTACTGTTAAGATCCCGAAGGTAACGGAAGTTTATAGAATAAAAAAGTTACCAGCGCTTGATAAACAAAATTGCATTACGTTCAGAAATACGTTCCAGTAAAGAAGTATTTCTGTGGTTTGAATTAACGAAATTAAGAGGTTTGAATTAACGAAACGTATAGATGCCAGTTTGAGACAGTTTGTTGTCGCTAGAACTTGAATGTGAACAGAAGAGCATGTCAGAAATGCTAAACCATAGTTATGTAAATACCGTGAGAGTTTAGACGCTTGGATTGTTTCGAGCAGTACCATGCAGATCTATGGTGCTGAGCAACTGAAAATGGATTATTTCATAATGGCTCAGCATTGTTCCAGGCCAATTTGTACAAATGTGTTGAAAGGCTGGAGCAGAAAGCAAATCGGCGAAAAATGAACTCTACCAGCGTCGCAGCTAAACTCTTCGAATGACACACTTTCAAGTTCAATATTTGACTTTGATACTGCATTCTTGTTTTGTGGTCCAATTAAGACTATTATGAATCAAAAAACGTTTGAGGCTATGATGGCAGACAAACTGAACGGTCTTTCAACAGTCTAAGTGTGTTATTAGCTTTGTGGATGCTGATGCTTCCAGAGATAACTGTGCAAGACTCCCCTGCAGCGGAAATTCCAAAGCACACTCAGCTAACCTGTGTCAACAACTCAAAATCCAAGCTTAATGAAAATGTAAATAACTCACATTCTGAACGCTTTTTGCCAAAAAAAGCTACAGTTTTAAATAATAAATTGTTATTTCCGATCGATCTTCATCGCAAAATTCTTTATCGTGGTTCAGCAGCGTAGCAGCTCAGACTCCCCCCTTGGATTTTAAGCGCGAAATGCCGCTAACTCCCCCCACTGCCTCAAAAACAGGCCTACTGTATTTGTAAGGTTCACCAGGTACCAAACAAGAAACACTGTAATATTTCATGAAATGCAAAAACGCCAGGAGTTGCAACAATGCCGTTACTGTACATCGCATTCCGTCAGAAATATTGGTTTGCCAACATTCTATATACGGCGTTACAGAGTGGATAGTGTCCTCCAACAAAACTGCGACAGTATAATTCCCTGCATAAAACCTCCTGCGTCCCAACCTACTTCGGACATAATTATAAATCCACATCCGGTTCGGATGTGTCATGCGAATATTATTGTAGTAAGTTTTTCTTGCCGCTCTTGGATATATCCATAATATCCAATGGCTAGCTACGCCACTATCATGGTTTCAACGTTTTTTTGCTTCATGCAACTTTATTATTCGAAAGATTACAAACCGCCAGCAGTGATGCCGAGATCGTTCGGTGTCGACTTTGAGAAGTCATCGATCCAGGTCCAAATCTTGTTCAGCATGTCCATCGCGCATGCATCGTTGCAGGAATCGTTCAACCCAGCAAGTCCTAGGGTAGGGTTCGACGTTGCAGACAAAGCAAGAACCTGTTCGATTGTTTGGGCCGCCGCGTACTTAACGTTAACACTTGCCAATATCAAGAAGAAAGCAACTGCACAGCTCATCATGCAAAAAATTTTTTACGATTTTTCACTGTAATCAAAGGACTTCTTTCAGATCTAAATGCGGTTTGAAATACACATCCTGAAGAGTAAATCAAAACAAGCAATTCGTTACGGGTGCTGGCAGGGAAAAGTACAGTGGCAGTTTAGCAATTATTTGGCGAAGCGATTTCTGAAAAAGAAGAGAAGAGTTTTATGAAGCGGCATACACAAGTTTGGAAGCAACCGCTTCTCACGAATATTCTCAAATTAACAATAAGCTTTACCGCTTCGCGTATGTAAATTCCCAATAACTGTTGGGTTCCATTTTTGCTTTATTTTGTTGTTCATAATAGTTAGTTCGTTGTTGTGTCGCTTCCATTCTGAAGCAAAATTTGCATTGATGTTAAAGAAACTTAAGATCAGCTTTTCTTTCACTGCCACAATCCAGTGCCGGGTTTAATTTTTTGTGTTAGCTCCAGCACGTTCACCGCCACAGACAGTTTACTTCGGTGCAAATTTTTCGTTCAGTGGAAGGATAACAATTGGTTGCCTGTAGCTCACGTAGTCCATGCAACTTTTGAGTATGAACCGTTGTTGAAATATGCTGTGAGCTTGTGAACTATCTCTCGTGATTGCTTCGTGGTTCTGAAAAGTCGACAATTTTTCGACTTTGCTTGGACAAAAACAAAACCAATTTCGCTTTTTTGCAACAACGTTGTATGGTAATAAAATCTTCAGAAAGATTTTTCTAAACCATTGATTTCAAAACCTGATCGTAGACATGATATCTTGCTCAGCAAGCACGTCCACTAAACTGCCCAAAATTTTCAACCTCCGAGATATAGCAAAAGCAAACTGCTGACATAAAACCTTCATCACGACATTTTCAATGAAGAAAGAAACCAAGAACAACAGACATTTCTGAGAGATATTCACATAGTTTATAAAAAGATTTATCTGTATTTTTTGGCATCGGCAATTCCTAACTCACTGCGTCTATCCTGTTAAAACTGAAGTTTCGAATAAATGAGAAAGCAAGGGGCGGATCCAGGGAAGTTATTGGAGCGATCGCACCCCCTAAAACTTACAAAACAAACTTTTATCACCATAATTTCGTACAGTTTGAAAAACTACATCCGCGATATAAGGCCATTTTGTCTTCCATTGTTTTGTCACAGCAATGTTGTAAAAAATACTTTATCTCTCTTACTATAGCGAAGCCGTTATGTTATGAGGCTTTACTACCAAATATTGCTGAAATCGCCTTCCCCCTTAACCTTGCTGACTGGTTCCGCCCCAGCGAGAAAGTGGCTTTGATTGCGTTTTTGTCTGAATCAGTTCTTAACGTACCATCCTGGTTTTTCAAAAACATAAAGCTAGCTAAGCTCTAGAGTAAAACACGTTTCGAAGAGCGGTTATCGTTGGCTGTAATGCAAACGCGGCGGAAACGGATGCCATTAAAGATCTCCCCATTGTGCTTTGTGATTCATAATAACTCGAGACTATTCTACTCGACGGGAGCCTTGTCAGAAGCTGTAAACCTGTAAGATACGGTACGATCGTCCCGACAGTTGTAGTTATTAAGTTGTGAATCATATAAAAGTTATTTACTCCATTGAACCATTTGTAACAAAATGCATTTTCTGTTCGAATACATTTTTTGTTGAACCACTCAAGTTTTAAAATTTTTCTGGTTTTCAGTAGCTTATTAGGAAAGAGCAAATTGATATCAAACTTTTTATAGGTAAAATCAATATATTCAAAATTACATACAAATTAAAATATTATAATTAGCAGACACGATATGAAATGGGTTTTTCAGAAAGCTGTACCGCATTCACATTCTTTTACTCCAGGAATAAAACAATATATTTTCTAGGGCTTTGCTTTTGAAAGACTTTGGGAGTATAGTTTATGACATGCTTTCAGAGGTGTAAAATGTCTATGTTCGGATTGCTGCTACTATTTAAAACAAAACGTATTACAAGCCAGTATCATTTTCATGTACTGTTCATCCAAGCCCTCTTTCAGCAAGTTTTGAATGGTTTGAACTAATTAGCTGTTCTGTTCTCAACAAAATTGAAAAAAGATCCAGTAAAACCACCAGAAATTAAATTTCTTAATTAGCAGTTATTGATCAAATGATTAGAGTGGTCACAGCCACGTTCAGTGTTAATTTCTGTGCATTGATCGCCGGTTTGAACGAGCAAGATACGGGGTTCGAACCAACGTTAGCGCAAATGGATCATCCTTACAAGTTACAACACATTTTTGAACCAGGTTTCTTTTTGCACCAGAATCTATTCGCACCATCAGTTGCAAAATCCTGGAAAAACAGCTGCTGATTTCGAAAACAGGAGCGTTAGGTTGTTCCCACGACTGTTCTTTTGCAAAAGCAGGTTCGACATAAGTTGTGCTTTCAAAGAGATTCACTCATTTGTTCATCCGAAACCGCCCAATCGGTTTTAAATTTTAATGCTAGCTTTTTTTCAAAGTTTGAAATTTGGCCAGCGTTTTCAAAATTTGAAATCTTAAAATTCGGACAACAACGCGTAATTATTTTACCAAAACCAAAGTGACCAAACTGCCAACAATATATCTGCAGATATAGCGCTGTTTAAGGCAGTGCTTGAAACTCATAACAGCAAAAGTTATGGACAGCCCAGACGTGGTTTGTAGAAAGCTGGGCTGTTGTGATGATTGTGTGTTATGACAAACACCAAACTGACCTTCTTGTGCAGTGTTCTGACAAACTCCAAAACCGCGTTCATCAAACTTAAACTTTAGCCATTTCTTTTAACCGAGTGCCTAACAGGATTGTTGCTAGTGCCAATATTTAGGGCTTTAATAAGACCCACTTGGGGTTCGAACTACCGACATCGATGCACACGGTCTACCTCTTGCCCAGGGCTTCCCAAACTGGGGTACATGTACCCCTAGGGGTACATTTGCCTATCGGAAAGGGTACATTTAAAATTACCAATTGAAGGGAATAAATAATATATATATATTCGTTTCCAATCATTGATGCATATATCAGTGAATACAAAGGGCGTCTAAATAATTTTTTCCGGGGGAGACAACGTCGGCCTTTTCCTTACCCTTTTTAGGTTGCTATAGATGCAATGCAAATGGATGTTCACAAAACACTTTACCCTTGCTACACCACAAAGAAAATGCCCCATGTTATGGCAACAATCGCAAAAAATGCGCATCGCTGCCAGCCATAGACAAGTATATTATGATAATTTTCACCATGGGCTATCTGCAGATTTTCAAAACAGGGTAACTTTTTCACGCAAGTATTGCCATTACGACTAACGAAACTACAAATTACGATTTTATTTTACCTAGCAATCCTTGTTAGCGTCACTTAGAAACAAGAGCTGCAAACGTCTGAGATTTCGTCCGAAGCGATCAATCACTCTTTGAAAAACCTTGCTTGTCTATGATTTTTTATTTTTTTTTCATGGGGAATGCTCATAGTCATCATACATAAACCGGACAAGTAGACCGGTATGTTGACACGACTACCGGACAAGTCACTGAAGTTAGAATATCATACAGGCTTTAAAAAATCTAGCAGATGATTTATGAAACGTCGCCACAGACAACTGTAGCTTTGCACTCAGTACTCACTCAAAAGTCAGAAATAAAGCTTTACGATGTATTCCCACAAACCTGCATAGACGCATTCTAACAAGTTCCGCAGTTTCACACTGTGTGAAAAAAAGCCTACATAAGCGTAGTTTGATTAAGCTATTCACTCAAGGCAAATTGTCCACACCTGTCATTTTTTCGCTAGTATATTTCGGTAATTTGTTCCATCGTATTAAAACTCGCCGTAACAGTATTCACCAGCCCATGTGTTCAGGTTTGTAACCGAATGGACGTAATTATTGTTTTTGGTTATTTAAAAACAATTTGGTCTATGACTTAAAAACTAAACCCAGGTTCACACTCAAAGTCTCCCACTAACAACGGATTTTTCAAACTTGTGGAATCATTGCTACAGATTCATCCACGCTTTTTTCACACAGTCTAAAACTACGTGCCTTTCTGCTATCTGCGGTCACTGTCTCGCTGCATTACCTACCACAGATATCTTCATTCAACAGTCACATGCGGGCTAAACACCTTGCAATTACTTAAACTGAATCTTTGAAGATTTGTTGCCATGTTATTGTTGCATAATAGATACCAACGATAGAACAATCCGTCGCAAGTTTCGCAACCTGTCTCCGGCTTTTGTGCAGTGTGAGTGTCATACCGGCAAAAAAAACTGTCAATGCAAGAATTAAATCAATTCATGGGAATTAAAATGTTGACTTTATATTTTCTAGAAACTTTTGATACTTAGTCCGAATTTCCAAGGGGGAAAATGTTCGTTTTGCTCCCCTGCGGACGCCCATGGTGAATATTATTGTTGAAAAATGATTATATGGCTGTTGGTAAATATGTATTTTTTTATTTTCCTCAGCCTTTTTGTCATAAGAAATTTTAAAATTATAGTTTTTTGATGACCGCATTTGGTGGGCCAGAACAGGTTAAGGAAACTGACTCGTTTTGAGTGACTTAAAAGATTTTAACCAAACAACACCACGCTTTGCGGCTCCCATTCAAGGACTTCAAATAAACCTAGATTGCACACCAAAAAACATATCTGTACAATACTAACCCAGAGACCTTGTGTTACGAACAAAATCATATGAGTGTACTTATACTGTATTTGAATTGAAGCGATAATCGAATGCTAATTTCATTGTAGTTCCTCTTCCAAATTTTCTTCGGCAACGCAAACATTAAAATTTAGACGACCTTTTTGTTGCTCATGACCCTTTTCAATACGCTGGTGACCAGTGTTCCCTCTAAGAAAATTCTACACTGAGTGAATGTTTGTTTTGTTGCGCACGAAGCGCATGGAACAGCGAAACCATGCAGACACACAAACTGTGAAGCGTTCCCAACGTTAAAAGGGCTATGCGATATATATATTCTATATACCATATTACATTTAGAATGTTGGAAGTGTGCCAGAATGAGATAACACTGCGCAAATTGTCTGGTTGTACGCACCTTAGAAGGAAACACTACTGGTAACATACTCCATTGATGGTATCTCTCACTAATTGTAGGAGTACATGTGTTATTAAACTAGGAAATTTTGTGCAATCTTGAACTGCAATGGGATCTAAATCCCTCAAAAAATATAATCCCGATGCCTTCGTCTTCTAATTGGTGATTTGTTTTTGAATTTGTATGCATAGAGAAACATCGAATTTAAATAATCAGCCCTAACCCTTTTTTCACCAGTTTCTGCAGTTGGCATTAGAGACAGTAACATTAAATATATATACGGCATAACCCCGACAATAATCTTATATGAGGATATAAAACCGATTGAACACGTTCTGTTTCATCCGATATGCGTACTTTCTCATCAGATGTGCGCATATAAACACTATAATATAAAGTTATCTTTATATTATTGAACACCTTGAAGTTGTTGATGATTTTATCACTTCAAAAAAATCAGACTGAACGCGATTTTTCATAAACATAGACACCCAGGTCAACTAAAAGAGCAGATCTCGATGGCAAAAACCCGCAGCCCTGGTTACATGAGGTCAAACGCCCACTACCGGTGCTTCTGCAAAGTTGAAATGAGGGCATGTGAATTGTGGAACGCAACGCAGGGGCGCTAAGCGTTTAGGGGGTCTCGCGGTCATCATTTTGCCCGGGGCCTCGTGTTTGTTTAATCCGGCCCTGGTTGTAACATGCAGCCTGGCGACTGCGCATAACCTGTAGCAACGTCTATTGAATTTTGCACTACATTCCTGAAACTACAAACAGTACTAACTTACCTATTGCGTGAAATCACTTGAAGTTGTGATTGAAAACAATTTGTATACATTTGTTCAGAGACATTTGTCTTTTTTAACTAATTTAACTTATCCTTATTTTTCCGTTCACTTTTAATTGATTGACTGATTGTTTCATATTGCTCAACTAAACAGAAACAAACCTGAGAGACATTGTGCAACAAACCTGAGAGACATTGTCAGTAGAAATTCGAACAAATGAAAACACAATGCCAAAATAGCTGATCAATGTAAACAAAGAACCAACCCGTTAATGTCTGATGTTTTTAGCCATTCTTCATTTTTCTCTATGTAACCAATGTGCATGATGTTGAGAACCGATAGCCCCGACATCAAATCTTCACTCGCTTTGACGCTTTTTAAAATCATTACATCGCGTCTTACAACCGACCACTTCCCAAACGAATCAGAAGTCTGTCTGAGACTTATCTACATAGCACCAAACTAGAACTCAATCGTAGCCGATAAGGTTTATCCGAAGCGCGATTATTGCTAGTTGAAAACTATTTAGCTGAAGATTGTAAAGAACGACACTACGATTGTGGAACTCCTCATTAAGTTGGATCTATCTAACCAAGAAAATAAGGCTTGTACAAGCTGACTGATAAAGACACACAAATTATTATTGAAAAACCAATGCTTACTGTGTTGTAATGTTTTATCACATGTGTGCATATTTTCCGTGTATTGCAAAAAACAAATAGTAATAATATTTCCTGTCATTTTCTTGTTTTCAAGTCATTTATTTAATACCCAGATGTATACTTTACGATTTATACGCATAATCGCTAATTCGAATTGGTATCATGCGATCCGTATGACGTCAACACTGTGATAATTGATCTTTATGCCCACCTCTGGGTTCATCCCTGTCAATCACACTTATGGGTCAACGTATTGTCGTTCAGTCTATTCTTGTAAGATATAAGGTGCTATGCGTTAATTCTGTTGCGAAAAACTTTTCCTTAGTGTTATGATCTTACAGCAGTCACTTCCAGCTAACCTTCTGTTGTTCACCTGCATAGATTCGTAACGGTGTAGACAATGTTCTTTAAAATAAAAGTGTTCTAACATCTAATATTTCGACATGATTGCGGCATTAACTCACCTCTACGGTTAGGATTTTCGAGCTGTTTGACCACATTCATGGCCAGCAGCTTAGTGGACACCTACAGGCTTGTTGACCTAAAGCATAGGTTCCCAAACGTTTTTGAAGCTGGCACCCTTTTCATAAAAATAAAGTATCATTCGCACCCCCTCGTTTTGTAAAAGCGTAGAAATCACAAAAGCTGTCCGATTTTGCAGTATCTTCAGTTTTTAAATTACACTCCTAATACAGTACGTAGGCCCTGACAAAACAACAGGATACGCTCAGTCGTACTGTTTATCTTTCATATCTTAGTGCTCATTAGAAACAAATCTAGTCACTGTTTTGCTGCTGCTTCTTTGAAATTATCCGCTCATACCTTGGCACACAATTACTCAAAGCCACGCGAAAATCGCACGAGAGGTTCAAATGGTTCCGACTTCCGATACTTGTTTTTCAAACAAAGCAGAGAGGATTCGCACAAATATGTTGCTTTCAAGGAAACTAGGACAGACAAGTTTTTGTATTCAATTTCTGGCAACTTTGCATGGTTGAACACCAGAAGCTTTCGAGTTCTACAGCATCAAACAACAATCTCGCCATATTTGCGCCATAACCATTCGAACGTCACGATGTGATTACAATTTCATCACCGGCCATCTTCAGAGTGGTAACTGCTGCGTTAAACAGAAACAAGCAATGCATGAATTTAGAAATTTATATTGTTAAATTAGCAACGTTAGCTAGAATAATTAAGCTGGATAATGTTATTCAAGGTAATAGCACTTGCAGATTGCAAGCTTTCATAAATATCGGTTATTTTGAAAAAAAAAATACATCCAAGAACATACAAACTCTCACCATCGCAAATCGCATTTCGGACCGCTCCAAAAATCTTGTTTTGGAATCGGACCCCAAGGGGCCTGGGAACTCCCGGTTGGGAACCGCTGATCTAAAGGTTCAAGTGTGTCGTTGTCACCTCACAAACCAATGAGCAAGTGACTAAAAGCGGTAACACCGTTACAATGACGATGAGCGAATGTAAAGATAAATGCAGTTGCATCTTCTTCTAACGTTTTTATCCTCTCACTTCTCGTGTCTGAAACACTTTACCAGTCTTCAGTTTTTCAGATTATACAGCGCTTCTGTATCACGACAAAGGCATGCATTACTTCATTACTTGTTGGCAGGGACCGAGTTTCAACGAAGGACGGGAGACATGTACCTCCAACTTTTGGACATTGGAGGACATGATATCTTTTGTCACCCCCAATATTTGCTAATAAAAAATAATGTAGTTGTTCAAACTTCGTGGTTACCTTACTGTTGAAAACCCCCGAGCATACAGCCGGGGAATAAATAAGAAAATAGACATTATCAATGGCTTACCTATAGGTACAGTGTATTATCAAGTAAAGTGAATTATCATGATTGTTGATAATTGTGTTCATTAATTTGAATTAACCGAATCAGTGGGTACATACACGTCGCTCAATCATGTGACTGATTCGCGTCGTCTTCTTGTGAGCCGAATTCCTGCGCTGGTAGCCTGCAATACACAGAACACGGTTGCCACTGCTAGTAGTTCAGCAAACGATCTTGTGGTTTTTGATTGATCTATGTGGTTTAGTGGTTCTAATGACAATCTTAGTGGTTTTCAGTAGCAGTACATTTTATTTCGTACCTGACCAAATTTGAATCAATTATCACAATTTGTGTACATAATTATGTCTATTTAAGCCCAACTCTCAGCATTAATGTGTTCTCATGTTAGATGCAGTGGTGCTGTAGATACAGTATCATCGCATAGTACCAGTTACTATACCACCATTATCAGCAGTGGCAATGTTTTCTGATGTTTACCTTCAGTAGTAGTTCTAGGATCAATGCACAGTAATATTTACACTATTAATCTCATGCTTATTACACCAGATATAGTAGAACCAGATATAGTATTTACTGTAAATTATCCTGCCAAGATATTCCCAAAGAATTTGTGAGATCCAATGATGCAAGGTGTCGTGTGTGTTTGGCAAAATTTGAATACTATCCCGATGTACATGGCAAATAATGGTATGATTTAGGCGTACTTTGGAGTCATTGCAGGATGTAGCCATGACAGTTTATGGAATCTCAGAGATGCGTGTTTATTAATTGGGATTACATTATCGAACTGCCTATTATTTGAATCTCAGATATATATATGTTCATAAATTCTACTTTTAATGCGTTGTTTTTTTAAAGAATAATTGAAGTGGTGTGCTTGGTTTATCTACTTTGACAAAGAACTCGTCAAGCGGGATTACTAAAGTTTTGTGTACTTAGTAAAGAAGCAAAGCAAACGCAAATATATAGTAATCATTGTCAAGTACTAGCACAGTACTATAGCCAGGAAGGCACTTGGGCCATGGGCCCCAAAATACATCGGATCCATAATTTGTCTCCCATTTTCCCAATTTTACAAAAAGGTCGTATACGTGTGATATGCAGAGAATAACACCCTCCAAAGTTTCCTAGCAAACTCGGTCACTGCTTGCTTGTGGGTTGTTTTGACTGTTTCACTATTGCCGCTTACGCGTTTTTATTTTCTATTGCGACTCCTGCGATATCGTCCCTCAGGTAAATATCTGAATAAAAAATAAATATACCCCAACAAATGTGGCACAAAGCCGATGTTGCTTTCAAAACGCAGCATTCAGGTTCTCATGCAAAACGTGGAAGATCACTTTAATGCCACAAAGAGAAAAGTTACTTGGCGCACTAACCGCGACCCGAACAGATCGAAAGCATCAGACCGCAACAAATTGAAAGCATCAGAAGACCGGGAAGGGTGAAACGCTGCGCCAGTTTCCTCATCGCTTGTGCAAGTGCGCACTGCGTCATGTTCCACTTCAGCACAACAGGTTGCGCTAGCAGCTTGATGCGTAACGAAAAGTGCTGGCGCGTTGAATTTATCAGGAAGTTCGCTTGCATTCCGCCATGACTTATCGCGCAAGGCTGCATTTCAGAGTATTCGCAAAGTGACACAAGCAGAGATTAGACGAATTTGTTATGCTTGAATTATAGGGGAATGCAACGGCGGAAAAACGACGTTATTCTAGCTATATTTCTGTTGTGATTCGTTTCATGCCGTTTCTTCAAGTAACCGGCAGACGGAGAGCGTTGCACCACGTTGAAAAACTTAGGTTTGGAAACGTTCATGCGGCGCTTTCTTCACACGAATGTCAAAACTTGATGCGAGATATTGTAAAGAGTAGACAGTTTGTTCCGACGTCTTTATTTCAGCTGAAATCTGCAGATGAACAGGAAAGCTAGTGAAAAAGTTGGTGACCACAGCAGTATGTTCATCATGACATTAAATCTTTGTTTTTGGTATAGCCTTAACTCTGCACAACTGCTCAGTCTGATGAAGATTTGAATTTATATGTTGCTTGAAATGATGAGTTGCTGCCTGTACGTGCTACACCAAAGTATTTTAACTTCTTTTAAGAGGTTTGTTTCATCCAACGTATAAATCAGGATTACCTGGGAGATATTGAATCGGAAAATATTTTTCATAAAGTTTAATTAAAAATTTCTTTATTAAAGTTTTTGTGCAGAACAAGATCTCTTGCCTAACGTTTATAATCGCGAAACTTATTGAAAAGGAATGAAAAACAAAGTTTGGGAAATAGGGTTGCTTGATCGAAAATAAATACAACACACTGAACAACCTGTTTCGTTTCTGTGCTGAGGTGTGTGTGCTTCACGCGACAACAATTCCGATGTTTCTAAATCAGAAATGCTTTTTCTCTTTGTTTTGCAAACGAAATGCAAAGTTTGATTATGACTAGGGCAACCAATTTTTTGACCTAAAAACTTAAAATTTTGACTTTATAATTTACATATTTTGACCTATAAATTTCCTGCGTTTGCAACTGCAAAATAATTCAGCCTTAGATGTTGTGGCTAAATCAGAAGCATATTCATGCGCTATACTTCGAAATTTAAAAAAATTAACTTTATGGATGATATATTGATAAGTACATTAATAACTACAGTAGAGTCAAACCTGAGAACACCATAAAGTTGAAACACTATATGTATAGTGGATTGAACATTTATCAAACCAAATATATGAGACCACGTTTCATGCCTTTCCACGCATAGCGTGCAAATATTCAATCGTTCAGTGATGGGAAAAACAACATCATTACGCCAGAAGACGCAACAAAACCACTATTGCTACAGAACTGCAACTAAACTTGCGAAAGCATATCAGTATCTGTTGTTGTATTTTCAATAAAATACCGAAGAAGAGAAAAAAACTGTGCTGCAAGATGAGTTGATCTAAGGATAAATTTTGACCTAATGATAAATTTGACTTTTTCTTGACCTATTAACTTAGGATTCCCTCATGGTATGAGCGTGAAATTTTGTTTGAAGACGTTTCATAAACTTTAAGAAAGGCAGAAAAATTTTGACTGTATTGACTTTTGGTTGCCCTAATTATGACCAATAAACCTTTCATTCCGATCAAGTGACTCAAACTGTTTTTAAATCTTACTTGCATTTGCTTGGGTTATGGTCATTTTTTACTTTTTTGTGAACAAGAACTTTTAAGAAGATACACTTTCTGGCAACACATCAGTAAGTAATGCGTCTGATCAAGGAAACTCTCCAGTTAGCTGTTTAGGTGTTTCAAATGGGTGTACCAATGCTAGAGAAATTGGTACAATAACATTTGAAGAAATAGTGAGGAGTTGCTTTCAATAATCCAAGCTGAGCAGACATCTTTAATCACAATTTAAGACGGACTACATTAGCCTAATAGTTAAAACAGGAGACAGCCTAGACAAGAACTCAACTGGAAAATTGCTAGTGTCTTGTACTGCAGAAAGATGTGGATAGATATCTGTTTCGTTGTCGCCATTCTAAACACAGGCAGACTTCCATAAAAATTAGTAACCAAGTTCGGTGGGGTTAGTATCTGCCTTTGTTCGTGTAACGTGTACAGAAACATTTCTAAAGTAGTATCATTGCTTGGTTGATTGTTGAATCGTTTCAAATACCAGTCGATAACGAAAATAGTACTTTTTCAAGCAGCAACATGACAACGTGAAAAAGGCTCTATTGCCCAAACGAGGATTATGTTCACTAGCTGGAAAACAGTGGGGTATAAGGATTTAAAAATTTTCGAAGTACAGTACAATGCAGGAAAAGATAAAATGTTATGTTCTCTACTTTACCGGTTATAGACTTATCTTGACATCCCGTTTCCACCGTGTTTGTCTTAAGTTATCAGTTTTCGCGTGTTTGACGATTTCTCCGGTGCTTTGTCCCTTTGTGACGTCTGTGTTTTGGTCCCTGTGCTGCTTTGAGAGTTTTGTGTTCTGTATAGGCTTGCCGTGTGTTTTTTATACTTCTAATTAAAGAGGCTTTGTCCTCACTGCGTGCTGGCAGCTCAGAGCTAGTAAGTCAGGCAGGACTGTTTGCTGCACTGCTTTCTCAAGGTAGTCACGGGACTGCAGATTAGCAAGGGTGCGTTCGCGGTGTGAAAACCGTTAACCAAACCTTTTCCAAACCCCAGCCCTCAAGTGAAAGCCTTTGGCGCCGTGCTTATTTGATCTCCAATTATTGTGTTTCAACATTTTTGAAAAGGTGATAAGCAGGGTTGGTTGGCCAGATGACCGCCATAGTCTTTCACCAATCCTATATGACACAGTACCACTCTTTGTTTACACTGATCAGCTATTATGCCATATTTTCATTTGCTATAATGTTCACTGACGGCTGGTTAACCTAGGGGGCGATGGCATTTTGTATTGCTTCTGCTTATTACCTAGTGTGCGAATGGCATTTTGTATTGCTTCTGCTTATTACCTAGTGTGCGAATGGCATTTTGCATTGCTTCGGCATTTTGTATTGCTTCTGCTTATTATGAAAAAAAAACTTTTAACTAAAATCATTGACAGAAGGAGCAAGATAAATGTTCTAGCCCAGGGCTTTTCAAACTTTTTTGTTCTGTGACCCCATTTTGAAACAGGTTTTTCATGTGACCCCTCGATGAATAGCCCAGATGTTAATGATACATTTAAGCGTCCGATTACAAACCTCAAGAGGCATTTTTGTCTCTGGCGAAATCATAACAATACGCACAATCCTCGGAAGTACCTATGCAGTTATAAAACTACCACATAATGGAAACAGTAAGGCGAAAAAAACAACAAAACACAATTCAGTTTGTAGAAGATATCACGCACCACTAATGTGATAGATGCACTTGATTATTTTTACAAAGAGTATCCACTCGTAGATTGATTCAAGACAACGCAAGATGGACATTCTTAATATTTTTCAAAAAGGATTGGTTTTTGGACTTGATGATTGTCAATTTTGAGAATGCCGCTTCACAAAAAAATGTTGTGCAAAAGGCTAAGAGATTATGAATGTCGTGATCAGAAATGACTGGGCATTCATTTCTTGTTCTTATCCAAAAATATCATATACCCTGTTTTGAAAATTCCAGTTGCCAACTTTTGTCGTTTAATAACTTCGCAAACTCATCCTGGGCATGGCAGGTGTGTCGCCTCCTGAAATATCAATTGTGTGTGGTTTGCGGATCCACCTTCTGAAACTGTGTACGAAGCTTTACCTTTAGTCTAAAACTACTCAGTGTGCTCTGAAAGCAGTTAGCCTAGCCCCCTAGACCTGGACTTCTAAGCACAAGCGTGTCTTCGTGTCGGAATGAACGCAGCAAGGTCAATTGGTCAGTACGTTAAAAAAATCATGCTGTATCAACGCACAACCTGTTGTGTTTCAGTGGCGGATCCATGGGAGTCAGTTTAGGGCAACACCCCCCCAAAAATCTCTATGGCGCCCCCTTGAATGGCGCCCCTTTGCCATAAATGCGCCCCTTCTTGGTGCCCATGGAAGTAGAAACAGATTTAAAAAACTCTAAAATAAACAATGTTTTTCTCTTAGTTAAACGTCAGGATTTACGTGCCGGACTTTATTCAACCTCATCGAATAGCGTGAACAACGCTATTGCTTCATAATAGTTCCACTGTTTCGTTATTTCTTTGCCCCGTGAGAACTGTCCAGCCCTAGCAAACGCAGTCGCGTTCGCTCAACACAGTTCTCGGCATGCTGCTGTTGCTGTATTATGAAGATGGTCTGTTTTTTTGCAAGTTGCTTTCTTTAATGCCTGATGACCGCCCTGAAAGGAATAGGAAAGGCAGCTAAAAAATAGGAATGCAATATGGAAAACTTATTAGTGACTCAAGATTTTACAAACCTCCAAAATGAAAACGAAAAACCAGTTTCAGGGCTATTGCCAGTGCGGTTCGTGAGTCCGCAGTTTGTCTGCATCGTAGTTTTGCAACATAAAGGTGAGTGGATGAGTTTGTTGACGGAACTAATCTCCAGATTGACAGGAGCGTGACGAGGTTAGATGGCGCCCGGGGCAAGAAGCAAGTTCGGCGCCCCCATTTTCGAACCTGAGGTCTTTCGGAAGCAAATATACTGCACTGAAGTACTTGTGACATTGTTGGGACTTTTCGGCGCCCGGGGAATTGTGCCCCTTGACCCCCGTCGTTACGCCCCTGATTACTGCGCTCAGCGACGCGCCTCAACAAATTATGGTACACAGTTCTAACCAGAGGCATACGGGAACCTTGGACGCTAGAGGGGGAAATTTTCAATTCGCCCGAATTTTTGCGCTACTTTGAGGAAAACGAATATGAGAGTTTTGCAGGGTGATGGTTCTGCTTAAGAAACTTGCCCAAACATATCGGCAAGTTTTTCCTGAATTTTTAAAATCTTGTCCAAACCTTCCCCCGCTTCGAACACCTATGGCTCCAACGCAGGACCTTTGCCAAAATTCTAGCTTTCTTCAGCTTACTGGATTGAATAATTGTTTTAACGTGGTCATAACAATTTTTGCTCAACACTTGAATGTTTGCAATATTTGCAGTCGAAAATTGGGGGAATGACGGCGCCATTTGCCCCCACCTAGCTACGCGTCAGGCAATAGTTACTGATGGCTGCGTGGTTTTGAAACACTTTCAAACTGTGATTATTCCCTGAAAAATCGCATAGTTCGACCAACAAAAATAGTCACTTTTGGCCTACAAAAATTAACCTCTTACGTGTGCCACACAACGATTGTCGCAGACAACCTTTGGTACTTAAGCAAGTGAAGACCTTTTTGGCGCTCCTCAATTTGACTGCCCCCCCAAACGCCTGGTCTGGATCCGCCACTGTTGTGTTTGGTTGATTGTTATCATTTGATTGGCCAGCCAGGTATCCTATTAAACAATTGACAGCACAAAGCACTGCATTGACCCTAAAAATGCAGTAGAAATAAATTCACAGCAGGCCTGCTTCTTACTTTCTTGCAAAGTTTACAAAAACTTGTGTATCTCATTTGTTAAGCCATTAGTTTCGCGGCCCCAAAATTACATTTCGCGACTCCATTCGGGGTCGCGACACATAGTTTGAGAAGCTCTGTTCTAGCCGACGAATCTACCCGCGTTGATGATAAATCAAATTTAATCATTTTTGTAAAAGCTAGCGTTTATGGCGAAGTGGCACCTGTGACCTTTCCACACTGGATTTGGTTGAATTGGAGACCCTGTGTGCTTCTCATATTAAAGACGCAAATTGGAACTGTTTCTTGAAGAATGGCTTCACCAATGAGTTGCTGTAGGAAGTCATCATTGGATTTTGCTGTACTGGAACCAGCGTAATGTTGGTGACAAAATCAGGGTTTGAAAATTGCTCAAAGATGAATTCCCTGATATAGTATTGTGGCACTGCCTCAATCACAGACTTGAACTTGCTGTCGACAATGCACTAAATGCCACCAGTGGCACCAATGAATTGCAGTCTTTTCTTGAAAGTTTATATTCTTTATATAGCCAGTCACCGAAGAACGTGCGAGGACTTAGTGCCTGTGACCATGATTTGCATATCAGCCTCAAAAAGAATCAGAAATGTGTTTATTATTCGTTGGGTGGCTTCATCTTTCAGAGCGGAATCAGCAATAAAGCATTCTTTTCCAGCCTTAGCCCAACATTTTCAGAACGCTTCAAAAATGAAACTAGACAAAGTGCAGAAAAAGCAAGATTTCAAGGATTACTTTCCTAATTAGCGCTAATGGCGGACGTCTTCAACGATTAAAAACTTGTCAGAAACACTACAAAACCGAAATACCACACTGCCAACAACCCAAAACTTACTGTTCATACAACAATTATTGAAAGCCTTATTGTTTCTCCGGGAGAGCATTCTATTTTGGCTCAACTTGCAGAAGAAGCAATGTCGTTTCACGATGCACAATTGCGAGAAGGTAGAGGCCCAATCATCAACCAGGCTCAGTTCATTCGAGCTGCAGCTGGGAACACGAAACAATTAAGGCTCTTCACTACGGTATCAAACAGAGCAGGAGCGCAATCAGGGGGGCATTTGGACATTTGCCCCCACCCAAAATTTTAAAACTTTGCATAGCAAGTTTGACATTTGCAGAAACTTTCAAAGAATAAAGATGAAATTTAAGGTCACGCAGAAAAAGCTTATTTGAATTTTTCTTTGTCCGACTTGTTAATTATCTCCTTACAAGATTTATCTTGAGTCAAGCCAGCTGATCGAAATTTCGTAAATTATTGTTATTTAACCACAAATACACTGTAATTGTCAAAACGTGGGTGATAATTTCACATGTTGGTATTTTTAAGGCATTTTTTATTCTTTTATTCGTGTACCACTCTCAAAATTTTCCGACATGCAATGTGTGTTTACACTTGCTTTTGTTTCTTGCCTATCTTCTGAGGACGAGAGTTTGCACAATGCGCAGACTTTCGAAATGTCAATAATAAATACTGCATTGTTATTACACCAGTGGAGCAAAGCTTGCAGCCAGTCGACTATGCCTAGTGACAGAAACAGCACACTATGGCAGAAACAGCACACATTGTGTTAGCTTTATGTTTTCCTGGGGTTACTTGTAGGCTACTTTTTAAGAATTGTTGCATTTTTTGCTTTGCATTTTTTGAATTT
>JGI24022J15233_10000289_pt1 | contig 28338 bp, 17 predicted proteins | sample Ectturendosymbi2_FD_15233 | JGI IMG/M metagenome (IMG submission 15233)
ACCTTGGTGATCTTGATCAGATTTTGCAACTGGGTATCAGCGACTGCCATTCGACATTTTGTAAATCGTAATTACTAGAATCCGCTGACATTTCGTAATTGTTGCATGACACTCCAACCTCCATTTACGCCCTCAAAATGCTGCGCCCCGGGCAGATGTCTCCCCTTCCCCCTTGGCTACGCCACTGTCTTCAAGACAGAATCATAAGTTTACTTCAAGTTATGCATACAGCCAAATATACTAAAGTTGAACCAAGCTACAAAAGCTACAAAAACTGTCATATTGACATATACTTCAAAACAAAAACCGTAGTTGCACATGTAGCGAGATGTTGAACCCAGTGCCATATTTTTACAAGTATTCAAATCAGTCATACGCAACTTTAACGGTAGGAGTAGCCAATGCTTCGAAGCCGCAACTGCTTTAAAAGCTTTAGGTTTTCTGTGAGATTTCGAGAAATCAACCGACTGGGCTCTGTTTTCAACTTTTTGCAATGATTCGAACTTGCACATATCTATATTTTGAAGATGTTTTACGCCACATATCTATATTGTGAAGATATTTTATGCCATTCAAATAACTAGGTTCTCACGCGGTATTGAAAATATTGCATTGTGAAATAAGTTTTCATGACGGATCCAGGATTTTTTTAGGGGGTACCATTACTCAGGCTTACTGGTGAGACGTTTCCGGAGCAGTTTGAAGGCCACTTCTATTAAAATGTAGCGTGACGTGGACGATCATGTCCTCCTTACACTTGATACTACCTACAACATCTAGATAACTTCGGTTTTCTTTTTCCTTGCTATAAGCTGATGAAGGGAATAACTCTAGCCATGATATTTCTCCGTGCAGTGGAGATTAGCTTCAAACAAGATTATGATGGAATTGTTGCATCACAGAAATGAAGTGATGCAGTAAAGAGTATGGTGATTAGCTTGCTATGATCTTAACCGCGCTTTTAGCCAAGCTTCATCCAAGATTTCCTATGCAGTACCTTTACTTATTTTTGGCATGGGTAGTGTTGCGCTAATCCATGAAACTGAAGATTGTTCTATTTTGACATATAGATTTGTTATTAATCTTGTTTGGAAAAACGTCTATGCACTCTTCCAATCACTATCTTGTTATCATTTACGGAAAACAAACTTTGGAAAGCATTACGGCAAACAAAAATAAAGCCTTAGGTGTCCAACAGATTGGGAAAAGATGATGTAATGCAGATAACGTTGTACACTGACCACATTGAAAGTCAATTTACTCACCTTCCGTAGCTGAAACGATATCAGTTGTCTGGCTATTGTCACAAGCATTGACGTTGTGCAGAAGAAGTGTCAGTAAAATGCTGCTCCTATCTTTTGTATAATTAATGACTGCAATTTTGTTCGCGCTATCCAAACATTCTATTCGAAATCGAGCGCCTCTGCATCAATGCCGCTCTTGTTTTATATCAGCTCGAAAACTCCCGGTAGCAGTTCGGTCCAGGCCATAGGCTCTGACGAGGTAGCAAGTTTCGAAAGTTTGTAAGAACTTACGTCTGTATATTAGCTGTTTTGGTTTGCTGCTCGTATGAAAGATTTGAAAAAATTCAGCTGAGATGAGATGATATGTTGTACGAGAAACTGGCATTGCAGTGGAAAGGTTGAACGTAGCATTTTTAAGTTACGAAGCGATTGCAATTACCTTCATTGGCAAGGACAGACACGAACTAAAACTTTTCGCTTTTCAACTTAATATTGCTGCTACATAAGGGTTATGTGACGATCAACCAACGCACAAAATGAAACGAACAAAGTTCTGCTATAACCTTTCGAAACTTCCCCGATTATCAAGAGAATCCAATAACTGATTTCGGGATTTTCATAAAATGCATTGAGTACTTTTCAAAAGAATCATTTCGTCTCGCTGGCTGACAACAAATGGCTTTGGGGACAAAAATTACATGGAACTAGTAGTCGGTTCAAGCGGTGCATCGTCAGAAATAGAAGCTATGCTTATCAACATTTCTGAAACGATGAATTAGGTTTCAACTTTTGCGTCAAATTTTTCGATATTCGTCCTCAGCAATAAGCGAAAATCTTGGGCAAATGACAATTTAGGCATACTTAACAAATTTTGCATAACTACGCTGAGAAAACATATTTTTAGCAGCTTATCGTTGAAAGCATTTGCTACTGGATTTGTCGAGCACAATGGATACATTTTAAGTGCAGTATGCTGGCATGATTTACCTTTCGTCTTATTGTTCAAAACTAGCCTAACCGGAAATCAGAGTCACTTAACGCTGACATATACTTCGAACAAAAGGATCCAGTAGCCAAGCAATGTTTTTACTTCGCCACGTGGGAAACAGCTTGATTGACGTGAGAAATTTTCGGTGGGTTGTGTGTTAAACTTTAAGATGATTGGCAGTTGGCACTCAGCATACCTACCATTTGCTATGCTTTTTTTGTTGAAGTCGACTTTTTTGCTCTCTAGGATCTGATCAGACCAGCTTACAAACAAAATCTCACATTTTGGCTGAAAGGTTCACACAGTTGTAACAAAAAATATATATAGAATAGTTTTGAAGCGACACTGGACTTCCCCAAAACTCACGAAGAGGCGCTCGTTTCCTTTGAAACTGTCGCAAATAAAAAGTGGTAGATTTTTGGCATACACTCTTGAAAACCATAAAAAGAATATTCTACTAACTACTTGAAAATTTCAAACTTTTGCCAAATGGTCTAAGACTCTAGAGTTATCACGTTCTTTTTAAAAAATGATATGCTATTGGATGAGAGTTCGCCGCGGTCAAGGTTTGGGAGGTTGATGCGGCGTTTAATCACAAGGTATTTTGTGATAGAATTAGTTGTTATATTGCAATAAGAAGCACAAAAACTCAGTTAAAAACAGCAAATTTCATCAAGCGAAATGGGTACCCGAAAAAAGTACAGGAAAGGACCTGAAAGAAAGAAAGGAACTATTGTTGATAGATTCGGGTGCATTACCTTTGCGGGTGCATTACCTTTGCGGAGACTAATTGCTTGAATATAGATATGCGCAAGTCCGAATCATCGCAAAGTTATGAAAGCAGAGCCTGGTCGGACGATTAATCGGAAGATTACAAAAAATAGAGAGCTTTTAAGTATGTGACATATCAAGTCATTCATGGTCTTCCATTTTCAGAGTAAGCAACTTTTCAATGATTTTAATTAAACTTAAGGTTTAACCTACAAGTAATAGTTATTCTTTTCGATTAGAAATCATAGTCGCCTGCTGCAGCTGCATCGCAATACCGGAAGTCATTTTGTAAACTTCGATCATCTCTCTTCTGCAAAACTAGCTGCCATTCAAGGTGAAGACAATTTATAGCAGTACTGCAGTAGTCTTCACCTTTCTCAAGACTGTTTTGCAATTGCGAAATACCGTTTTTAAGCTTCACCATAAATTAACATTGAAAGCTTACCCCCAATTACGGTCGCTGCTTTATCGCTTGTCTGCATCGATTGTCAACAGGGCTATAAAGTTCGCATATACCCAGCCACGGGTTCCCATAAGGTTTAGTGGAAGAAATATGTCTTTCTATAGAGCTTCAAACGGAAGAAGAATGTATTATTCGGTCAGTTCAACTTGTTTCTAAATTTCCACTCTTCAGGAAAAACCTATTATGCAGCACTAATAACTACTGCTTTTAACAAACCAGCACACATTCGTTGTTGCTATCATTTTTAATGCCACGGTTTCTTTGGTTTACCTGCAGTAACCCAGTAAAAATTCATTCTAAATTGTCTGCCAAAGAGGTAGTTTTACAAATAAATTTTAAATAAATCACATCATTGCAGCTACTTTCAAAATATTGTCCTGATGTTGATTTCTGTGAAGACAGATGTGTTACTTTTATAAGACCGTATCATCAAAACGAAAATCCTCAAAACGAATTCGAAAATACATTTAGACGCATTTCTTTGGATGCTGACTTTCTAAGAAACGGCTCTTGCTGAACCATTAAAATATGAATAATTAGAAGACTTAGCTTTAGAGTTTCTTTACGTCATTGCAGCTCCCAATTCGACAGTTATCTGTTAGATCCTTACAACTAGTTGGATCCTTCCAGTCGAATCTGGCCATACGTGCATAGCAAAGCTTCTTCCCAAGGAGCGAAAAACCGTTTGTCCGGTTAAATTTGCCATTGGGACGAATTTTGATGCCGGTCATAACCAGGGCCGGCCCTAGCAAGTGCGGGCCCGACTGCACACTCGTGACGTGTGCAGTGCAGAAATATTTGAAGGGGGCATCACGTCATAACGATAGTAATCATTGATGTGAAAGGGAAATCTGGGGCATGACCCCAGTTTCACATCTCTAGCATAGACTTCAACGGACAACGCTGTAACACCCAATAAATACATGAGTTGCTACCTTCAGAGATGAGGTATTTGGTGTAGATTGCACATTTAGAGCTGAAAAGTTTGCAGTAATAGCAAGAGATTCTATTTTCGATGCCGAGTATATTACTCATGGACAATCTACTGCTTCACCTTTTGGCAGTACACCTTTGCAGTAGAACATAGAAAACCGTGTCCCATCACTCTCGTTTTTCTGTGGAAGATTTCTGTTGTAATTTGACTGTAGGTGGTTCGTCTCTTTGAGTTAAATAGTTCCTAACATTCCGACTCATGAAAACTGGTCATGTATCAGAATCGTTTGATAATCCAATAGTTACGACAAATTTTGAATTTTCGTCCTCGCAAGCCTCATCAGATGCACCAGCTTTGTCAGACTCAACAATTTCGAAATGACTTATCTCACTTCCCGTACATAAACTTTCACTTTGTCTGTTGTGGGACCGCAACCAGCTGATTTTTGGGGGAGCAAAATGAGGTATTTTCGTGGGGAAAATGATTGTATCTTTTGGTGCACCGAAAAACTAAACACGTTTTTGAAAATTGAGGAGAAAAATTGCCGGTTATCCCCCTCTGGTTGACTATCTGGCATAACTTCATCAGGCTAGCTGTCTACGTTGTCGCCATCTTTTACTGTGGCTCTTCTTAAGCTTTTTGTGCTTTTTCTAAGGTAGTTCTGTTAAAATACTTGTCCAATGCAACTTTCTCTCTTTCTGCTTTGGTCTTTGTTTGCCCTAGCTCTAGCCTTCTCTTGACTGCAACTTAAAATTTTTGGCCTATTTTTCTTGGTCTTTGAAGTTTTGAACTCATGGTATTTATCTTAGTTACAGAAAATTGCACTCTTAAATAAATAGCCCAAATCCAACTATTAAAACCAAAAAACAAAACACCAGTATAACACCTGCCTATCACTATATTTTACAGTGGATAATGGTTACATCACAATGAAACCCGTTTAATTAATCGAGCACTGGTTAAGAGCACAAACCGCTTATTAAAGCAGGTTCTGAAAAAAATAATTCTCTTCAGACTTCTAATATGAAATATATAAAGTAATTGCAGATTACGCAATAGCTATAAACCTACTTTTCAGAAATATTTCAAAACTGGCAAGTATTATGGTAGCCTCCAAAACTTCCACAAAACTCATCGCGCCTACATACTTTTCAGATTTTTTTGCAACTTCTAATTTGTTAGACTATATCTCATAAAATACGATGCAAAGCTGTGTGAGAATGATGCCATAGTCCTTGTTTCGGCAGTACTTCATGATGCACCTCTCAACACAAGAACACCATGAGGCTTACTTCGCTTAAACCTAGCTGTCATTTCTCTTTGGCCGAAGCAGGTGGTCCAAACACTTCTGTTACTTTGTAAATGGCTTAACGCTTAATTGTTAATATTCGTTAAAGGAAGTTTCTGTTACTTTTTAAGGAATTGTTATTTTTTCCACATCTGTAATAATCTTCAGTTCGCATGATAAAAACTAGTTTTATTTCAAGCATTCCCGCCAATCCCAGATTGCCTCATCTCAACACACAGTTGCAATTACGAACTAAAGAAGTGGTTCTTAATCATTACAAACACACCGAACCCTTATGTAGTTTTCCAAAATTTTGTCTAACCCCATTTTTTCCCAATATAACAGAAAGCAATAATGGGTTACATGTTTCAGATGGCCTTCGACGAACCCCTGAAACGGCTTCGTCGAACCCTAGGGGTTGGATCGAACCCAGTTTAAGAACCACTGAACTAAAGTTAAACTTCAGAAGGCACGTAACTGTTGACACAGCAATAACTATATCGAAACGTATCTTGCAGAAACTATTTAAACTTGACCTGCCACATACGAAACTCTTGTAACTGAAACAGAAAACAGCTTCGAAACTTAACCCTCTGCTTTTACAGCTGCTATTGAAAAGAACTAATCTACAGATTGCCGAAAAACAATGACCGTTGTTACAATTAAAGAACGAATTATGATGATGCGCGGTGATTAAAAAAAACGCGCAGTTCAGTTTGATTTTCGTTGGAAACGGGTCTCGAGCTTCAAAAATACTGTGGGCCCCACGCCGGCATTGCACTCTACACACGCAGCTTCAATAGAAAGTGTAAATTTGCGTAAGTTAGTAGGTGCAGCGCGGGGCCCCCTTTGGCGCGGGGCCCGATTGGAAGCAATCGGTCCAATCGGCTAAAGGCCGGCCCTGGTCATAACTATCATTTTTTTGTGATATTTGGATGTGTATTTCCCGAAATTTGAAGTATTTAAGTTGTTTACAATTTTAAAATATAAGTAAAGACCAAATACCTTAAGTTCATGGCTTTTTCCAAACTGGAATTGCCAAAAAACGTCAAAATTTGTTGGTTGTTACAGGTTTCAGCGGTTCAACTCTCTTTTTACCGAATTTACACGCTTCATTCGAAAACAGTTTCTAACCTTCATTGCCATGAATTATTTTATTTCGCCCTCAAAAAACTCTTTTGCCTGAAAAAAGTTTTGGCCTGCGCTTCCCCCTTTCGTTTCATTGTGATAGGACTAGCAGGGCTACTTTCCCCAGGCCACGTCGCTTACTCCTGTGGATATAATGGATTTAGATTCTTTATCCTGCAGCTGTAACACACGCGTACAATGCAAATTTTGAAAGAATATTACACAATGCACGGAGGTGTCTTTACAGCAAACAAGCGTCGTGAATGAAAGGCGTCTTGCTTCTTTCGACGCTAGAGTGGTTGTGGTGTTACAATAATTTTCTTTGTGCTGCGCGGCAGTTTGTTGTGAACAATTATTATCACTAGGGCAACCAAAAGTCAATAAAGTCAAAAATTTTCTGCCGTTTTGAAAGTTCGTGAAACGTCCACAAACCAAATTTCACGCTCATACCATGAGGGAATCCCAAGTTATTAGGTCAAAAAAAGTCAAAATTTATTGTTAGGTCAAAATTTGTCGCTAGGTCAAAATTTTCTTGCAGCAGAGTTTTTTTCTCTCCATCTATACTTTATTAAAACTGCAATAACAGATTTTGATATGCGTTTGCAAGTTTAGTTGCAATTCTGCAATAATAGTGGGTTTGTTGTGACTTCTGGCGTAATAATGTTGTTTTGCCCACTACTGGACGATTAAATAGTATGTAGGATAGGCATGATAAGGCAAGAAACGTGGTCTTACAGTACTTGATTTTGTAAATGCTCAATCCATTATGCATATAAGGTTTCAACTTTGTGATGTTCTCAGGTTTGACTCTACTGTAGTTATTTATGTACTTATCAATATATCATCCCCAAAGTTAAACAACCAAATATTTTAAAATTTCGAAGCATACAGTGCATGAATATGCTTCTGAATTAACCTCAACACCTAAGGCCGAATTATTTTGCAGTTGCAAACGCCGAAAATTTATAGGTCAAAATAAAGTCAAAATTTCTTAATTATGAAGTCAAAATTTGAAGTTTTTAGGTCAAAAAATTGGTTGCCCTAATTATCACCTATCCGTCGTGTCATTTAAGGTTAAGCTGAAACAGAGGAACTTCTGTCTTGAAAGAGTGCGCAAGCCGAAAACATGCACAAGATATATCTGGTGCAGAGGCCAGACAAAAAAAAGCAGACTGCACAAATTATGAATGAATTTATTTTACAAGCAGACACGAAGTCCATAGTACAAATACACACTGTCTCCACAATGCAAGTTGATAAAAATAGACAAAACAAAACGTTTTACAAGGGCGTTGGAGCCGGCTGAATCACAGGGTTACAGACACCTTCTTATCAGAACGTCTTACAACGGCGTTGGAGGCCGAACCACACGGTTCCAGACACTTTCTTAACACTATTGTTCGCTAACCCGTAACACTTGGTACAACAGTACTGCAGAGTAGGACGCTAATTCTTAAACTGGTCAAGGCCATGTAAAGTACGAATGCGTTGTGGCATGACACGCCATCAAACGAACAAACACTGCAATGTCCGAGCACTTAGTCACAAAGCAAACTGCGGTTGTAGTGTTCAAAGAATGGGGACGAATATAAACAATCTGACTGCAACAAAGCACGCAACCATAAGCTGTCAGAATTTCTGCATCTTTCCAGAAACAGGTACATATTTTTCTTAATAAGGCCTCAAAGGTAGGAATGTTACATTGAACCTGATGGCTACCAACACTCGCTCTCCAGGGCAGGTTGTATAGAGCTCTGCATCCAAAATTATAGGCCGAATTATACAAGCAGCGTCAACCATGCGGAACTGTATGTCAAACGTCTCAGCGTGCTGCCTCAGCCAATCATGATGAAGCAGCAAGCCAGCAACGAAATGATACGATGTGGCATTACACTGATAGATGATACGATGTGGCACTGACAGTAGCAACTTCATTCTCAAGTTACTCGTTTCCTACGGGTCTGAGTCTCAAAGCAAGTTTTTCACTTATCTTCTTTGCCACGCTGTGCAAGTTTTGCACAGTTATGAAAATAAGATCTAGTGCGAATCGTGCACAAACTGCAACAAAACCATGAAAGTTTATCTATGTCGTAAAGACAAATATTGTTGACGCGTGAAAGACGTTTCTAAGTTGCGGGGATGGTCATTAAAGAAAACAACATTGTAAATGAGTTTCATTACAAAATGCTCGATTTATTAATCCAACATTCTCACGATTCGTTACATTAAATTTACGGTTTGGGATACAGCGATACTACTATTTCTGCGGCGGAGGGTAAACCCTTGTTGCAAAGCTTGTGCTGCGTGCACGTTCCGAGGATTATCCTTCTGCACTTAATAGTCGCTCGCCACCAGGGGCTGTTTCAATCAAATTCGATGAGAATCGATAAACAAAGGATCAATAAATAAAATGGACGTGCTTACTGTTCTTCCTTCCTTTCGGCCATCAAGCCCAGTAATGTTAGTTTCTGAAATTGTCAAAGCGATTGTAAGATTCAAGAAGCATCGGTTTCAAAAGCGATTTCGAGAAAACTAAGCCTGCTGCGCATAACAAAATCAGAAAGGCAAATCTCAGGCCAGTCTTACTTTTTGTCTTTGCTAACTCAATGAAAAAAACATGTTTTTGTTCATAACTTTTTATCGCTTGAACAGTTGAGCTGTGCAATTATAGTCGGGAAATTTCGCAGCTATTGTTATGTTATGTNAGTGCAGCTTACGCAACAATAGCTCGACAAACCTTGTTCAATAGCAAACGTGCCACTACCGGTAAAAACCCAAAAAAATCGATGTCTGCACTTGTTTTGTTGACCTTGAATAAGAGTACGACAGGGCCACTCGAGAAAAGCTTTGGGGAGTTTTGCAGAAGTACAGCGTTGTCGGCCACCTGCTACCAGCCATAAAATCATTGTATTGCAGTTCAGAAGTCTTGTTTCAGAAGTCTTGTGCCAGCAGCGTTAAGCCAAAGCCGTTAGCCGAAGGTGACGGACTCTGTGTGTACTGTCACCACTCCTTTTCACAGTCTACATGAATTGGATAGTTAGCAGCATGGGCGCAATTTTTTTGTAATATGTGGGGGAGACAGCTTGATGTAAAACCAATATAGTCATTGGGTCGATGCGGAAGTGAAGTTTTGTAAATACAGATTCCCAATCTTGTTTTTAAGAGGTGTTTTCAAAGCAACACTAATCACGCTTTGCTTTATCCCTACAAATGATTTAGAATTTAATAAACTTAATTTTGTTGTTGAACATGGTGCTGTAGTTCAGCTTCGTTAATGCACTACTATCGGACTATGATACAAACAAAACAAGCACAGCAATATAGTAAAACACATCAGTTGGGTTTTATCAGAGTTGTCAGTTGGAGTGCACAAAACGGTGAATCGCATTGATCGCAAGTGCATATCACCCTTAAGTCGAACACATCAATTTTAATGCATTTTATAAGAAGTATTGGTTACATGGAGATTTGATGTCTTGTTTAAGTTGCTTAACGTTAAAAAGACGACAAATTGCGAGGTCCGATATATATATATTGCAAGGTATGGTAGCTAAATATTTTTCTTGCACATTTCTGCTTTTAAAAATGCTACAGATCTTTAGCTACTGGGCATCATGCGTGCAGCCCCACCCCTAGCCAAATCTCCATTGATATCCTCTTACAGTAACAAAAAGTGTTTGGCCAAAATTAGCGTAGACTACTTCAGAAAATGATTTACAATTTATTTTTATTGCTAATGGGTGGAGGATGTATCCTTTCAATCTCCCCTTGTCAGCTCCTGCATGGTGTTGGGTACCCTTTCGATTGTCCAAACATAGTTTGTGTGATAGCCTTTCCCAACATCAATCAAACTTCTATGCAGAATTATCCAAGCCAACTAGAGGAGATTTCAAGATATCCAAAAGAAAACGAACCAGAAGTCTTTCTGAATACATACCCATATACCAATCTAGCATGCAATGTGATGTCTGCATACCTCCATCACCTGGTGACCAGGCACGTAACTAAGGGGAGGACTTCGCCCTCTGAAAAAACTTTCCCCTCCCCTGAAAAAATGTCTTGGACATATTGTATGCATAAACGTTGTTTTCGTACATGCTATCGATGTAAAATTTGGGCCTCCCTCAGAAAATTCTTCGCATCCCCTGGTGTCCAAAGCTGCTTACGGGTCTGCTGGTGACTGTTGCTTTGTGACTTCTGTCAGTTATGCCGCTCAGCTCAGTCTTTACACAATCAAATTTTTCAGGTTTAACATCAAAATTTAATAAGCGAAATTAATGTCAAAAGTTTTATTCTAGAGGTATACATGCATAACGACACGAAAATATATTTGAGATTAAACAGAAATCAAAATGAACAACGGTGAATTGTAAATTGACAAATAGTACCACGTTTCACCTGAAATAACACGAAAAGATTGTCCAGCAAAACTAGGTGTTACGTAGGCTCAGTGGCGGAACCAGGGGGCCGCATGGGTTCAGGATCCCTCACATTTTTTCTGGGAGGGCGCGGCCCTCCCACTTTTAAATTTCCAATTTTGCCTAAATAAGTTTAAGTAACACAATTCGTATTGGGTCCATTTTTAGAGTAAATTGCTTTTGTGTAAGACTAAGAACAACTTGAGGGCATATCAAATTTTGACTAAAGTCGGATAAACATGCTGACAAAATCATATTTCAGTGCTTGTGATGTCACAGTTGCCAATCCAAATCACAAAAACTTTCTAGTTTTTTTGACATGCACTTGCGCCCCCCAACTTGGAAATAGTTCCGCCACCCATGCGTAGGCTGCCTGTGAAGCAAATGTCTCGCACTTGGATGAAAACATTGCTGCATTGTGGGTATAAAATCTTTTGAATTTACTGGTCACCCTTCTCGTGACATACAAGAGATAAGGCTAAATGTATAAGCTATCTTTAATTCCTAGTCAAGTCATTACGTTTAGAGCTATAGGAAAATACATAGCCAGGTCAATATTTGTCTAAAATTTTGATAGAAATCCTGTTCACTAATGGTTGAAAACAGTCTTTTGCAAAACTGCCCATCCTGAAACTAAGTCTCCACAATAGTGCCGTTGTTTGTTTTCGGCAAAAACTTCGCAGAGGTTTGCCTGAAAATGCAACTTTCTAACATCATACACTTGCATCTTTAAATTTTACGCTGTCTGTGTCTGAATACGTGACAACCAGCGTTACAGTAAGGCCAGTTAGCCAGCGTTTTTGCACGAAACAAATCACGGCTGTACTGTGGTCTCTCACGTGTGCAGCCGTAAACGTTACTGTTACAAGACAGTGACCTTTCTTAAGTAAATCACACTGGATAAATGTTGGACAGAGGAACTTAACAATCTTCTGCGGTCTCTAGAAACTTGCAAAATGCTAAAAATCATTTTGAAGTAAAAATTTATAAAATATCAGAATCAGTGATACCACACCAAACTCTGTTTCAACATCAACATGGCTATGTCTAACATCTAACATGAAAAACTCTTCACACAGAACGTGACAAACGTCACATTTAGTTTTGAAATCTCTCCAAATACAAACCCTAAGAGAAAAAAGTTGGGGGGGCATGGCATATTATGTTCCCCCCGTCTAAAAAGGGAGGGGGACACGTCCCTCGTGCCCCCCACCAAACTCAAACTGTTACAGTAATCAATAATCATCACACANCCAAAGAAACCACACCATCTACTTAGGCAAAGTAGGTTATTTCAACCTGAAGCAAAACCTAACTGTACAAGTACACTTCAAGGAATCCAGCGTACTTCACAGCTTGCTGCTACTGTGCAGATTAAACTGAAATGCTATCAAAACAACGTATGACCTAACCAAGTTGTTCACCGGGCACGGTAAACGACCTGGCTGTTTCAAAAGCGCTTGGCTCCACTGGGATTTTTTTCCTTGTTTGTTTATTTAAATTCGAGTGTTCCTGAACAACCTGCAGTCATGCTTGAGCAGACAAGCAAAAATCGTTCAACCATGTTAAAAAACATATCCGCTGGCTGAGAAACGGTACAAATAAAGGCAGTTCTTGTCATTAATCACTAATGAATGCCCTGAAACCGATTTTTTAATTTTTTTCTTCATTTTTAGGTGTTCACTGAACACCTTGAACACCCTGAATGTCCGCCACTGAGCAGCAACAGTAGGTCTCAAAACACCTTCGGTTTTCAGCAAACTCTGATAATTCTGCTGGCTACACGCCAAGGCAAGACTATAAGCCAGGTCGGAGATGTATCGGAGCCACCTGGTTCTTGGTCGGGTCTTTCATTACTACCAGCGTAAAATGAAAACTGCGTGAATCCTGAAAATATTCGAATCAAACAGCTTGCATTATACGTTGTTACAGCTAAAAACATTAAAGTTCCCTGCCCCATCAAAAAATCTGTCAAACTCGACATGAATTTCGCGTGGTTATAACGCTGACCACGGCAGTCATGCGGGCATGCACAATGAACTCTGTGACCGGCTGTGAAAAACAAAAAAAGAATAAAAAAGTGGGCCCGATCCAGTATATTATTATTTTCATAAAATGTAGTATCTTCAAAACTTGACATAATTGAATAATTCTTATTTAAGATTCACAATCCGCATACAGAAAATTTTCTACAGGGCAATTGTTAATTAACTTTAACCGATACCAAAACTGTGCTGGCAAGTGTGATCATGTAAGAAAAAGCTCTTTACCGCGTATCTCTGCTCAAACGTACTGTGCTCAGAGACACGCGGATCCCAGCTTGAGAAACACTGATTCAGGATAATCGAATTGGAAAGCATTTGTGTGTATTTCAGGAAAAAAGCACCACTTGCGTTGCTGCTTTTCTACTGCGTTTCCAACATACGAATGTTAGCGTTTATCAATTTCGTTAAAAAGACATCTAATTTCTGAATGAGGCCGTAGAGGCCATGGCCCTCCGTGAAAGAAACTTGCTATAATTTTTACTGTCGGTTTATACCAATTTTCAATTCTCGGAAAAGAAACGGAAGGAACAGTCGGACTCAAGACGACGACAGTGACGGACGACGTCATTAAGTGGCCCCTTCCGAACAAAATTCTTGGCTGCGCTACTGCCAATGCCCTATATTTTCTGCGAAGGTACGCAAGCACCGTCTTCTTAACTACATAAGTGCCAAGTTTGTGCTTTCCAATACCTATAAGCTGCAGTTTATTTCGATTGTTTGTGGCTTGGTGACGTATGAAGGTCGCGTTCTCCATCAATGTCGTTCACAGTAACACTGAAAGAAGCAAGAGAACCCCTTCAGGACTGCGAAATCCAAATTTTCGGCTTTTGGGGCAATTTCGGCATTAACTCGCCGTGCGATTGCGCTAGAGAATCAAGGAAGACATCAACAGTGCGTATTTTTGTACTCTTTCTGATAAATAAATAAACAGGTACCTTGTATTTGAAATCATAGCGCACATCACTGTGACGTCAAATTTACATCACACTGCCAGGATACTTTGTGTGGAACTCGAAGCTACTTTGCAAAATCTGTGTTAGGTACTTGTCAACATCTAACAGATAATTTCAATTTGTATAGAACAAGGATAACATTTCTGCTCAGAACAACTGTACGTGTCTGCACAACAGCGCGCTCTTCGATTTTTCGTGTGCGCGCCTTCCAGATGGTGTGAAGAACTAGGTGGTGTGATTACATCTCCCAACTGGCTTGGTCGCGCCTTCGTGTGGATCCGTACCAGAGGCGAATTTTTATTTTCGGGACCCAAGGCTATTTCAAATTGAGGGCACTTCTGGATGGTTTTCGACGACTGACGTCATAAAAATTGGCACTACACGTGCTCGTTACATTCACTGAACAAGTTGTTCCGATTCATAAACACATTACTTTATGATTTCCCTCGATATCAGGAACAAAAACAGTCACGATGAAAATAACGAAAAAGGCAAAGGTGAAGTTATCTGACCACACTCCCATTACATATTTATTGAGTACCTTACTGGGCTCATGCTGTAATCTGAAAAATGGATTCAGGCGTTTTGTTCCACACATTATACGTAACAATGACCAATTCTCAACACCACAAAAAGAGAATCAGTGCTCCCACTTTTAGGGATTTTGTCCCTAGATTGGAAATATTGACCCTTTTTAGGAATTTTCGGAAAAGTTTGAAAATGTGTAGAATGAATCATTTTCAATTCATTTTGTAAATCACGTTAGGTTCTATTTTTAACACTTATCATGGCGGTCCGATTTTATGCTGCACCACCATAGATGTAGGGATTTTTAATGTGAAATGGGGATTTTTTGGTACTGTTCTAGGGATTTTTGGAGTTGCATTTGTGAGAGCCCTGAAGCGATTGCTTATCGTCATTAACTTCAATCCTTCGCGCTCATTATTCTACTAGAGATCTTTGTTAGCGGCATAGTGAAAAACGTGCGTTCAACCAAAACAAAAGTAATTGATTACAGAAATGTTGGAAATCGTTCCAAAATTTTGGGGCCCCCGAAATCGGGGCCCTAGGCGTAAGCCTTTTTAGCCTAATGGTAAATCCGCGCCTGATCCGTACTGATTATTTTTTATCATCTCCAGACTGATGTCCTGTGCCAGGGTATACGTTCTACAATCAGGTGTTTTCAAGCGGTCTTCAGATCTTATTGAGTTGTCCAATTTTATTTTGCCTCCTTGATATGTGCATCTTGTTTTAACTTTCTTCTACAATTCTTTTTTGTGTTTGCAGAACATTTTACCAACTAATTTCAGAAATTTAATCCGTTACTACTTACTTAAACTTGTTGGCACCTCAAAGAATTTGAAATCCACTTGCAACCACAATGGAAACGAGTAAGTTGGAAACAGCAAAAGCCAATCGATGTAATTTGTTTCAAATGATGTACATTTATGCATTTATAGCCTATGTACGTAAAAACAAATCATATGTGTTTAATGATCTTTAAGTCATCTCTTCATTCGGTCTGCTTGTATTTATACTCACAGTATTGCATTGTATTTGAAATATTATTTCAGCTGAAAGCACGACGACTCTTTCCGGAAAGATGCACCTGATGTTAACTACACTGGTGGTCATGGTGGGTATGGGATTCCTGGATGGTTACCTGGTCGAATTAAACTTTGGAACCACCCGCACTGGAGTGTTTGTCATGGTTATTCTTGCAGACATTTGTCTATTGCTCGTTTTAAGGTGAGACAACATAGAAATTCGAGTGAAAAGTCTGTTTTTTCGCTGATGTCATTTTGCCGCATGATTTTTCCTCGGCATCGCGCTGACGGCAGACAAGCTTCTTCCGAAAGTTACCTTCAAAACATTTGTTTGAATGAATCAGTTTAACAGAGGACGGCCACCAAAGTATTAATGAAAAAAAAAATTGCAGATAATTTATTATAAAACACATTTTTATTTGCTATTTCCAACGTTAAGGTTTCAGCCAGTTTTCATCTTTCGGCTGTCAACATAAATTAGACTGGTGATTGCGCGATGTGAATACATTTTATACTAATATCGGATATGATCATTTTATTCGGCTGAAACTTATGGATGAAGAAGATAATAAAAAGAATTGCATCTTTGCGATATCAACAGCTCTCGCACGTTTAATAAGTTTAAAGTGAAAAACCTTTAGGAAACAAAATGCCGAGGGATCAAAGATTCATCGACATAAGAGTCTTGCCATAAGGTGATGAATAATTGAAAGCTGTTCGTGAGCACTTCCAAGAGCAATTACATGTTTGTATAGACAGATAGCTGTCTATCTCATCAAAACACGCGACACACTCGTAACTGAACTTTGCCAGAGGTTACTGCTGTAAAACAGCACATCATGAAACAAGATATGTTCCAGTGATTTTACCACTCACAAAATGATATTTACAGTTGAAGCTTTTCTGATACACAGGTGGCCTTTTACTTAAAAAAAGAATACCTTGAATGGCAAGCCTATTAACTCAAACCAAAAAGTTGGTGCCGTTTAGACCTGCGCTGCTGTTGACCAGCCAAAGGCCCGCAATATCAGCTTCGAGTTTTTAAATGGCGCTCACATCTATTTCAGCCACGCCTAACTTGGTCTCAAAAGCTTTGGAAGTTTTGAAATGTTTCATTAAAAACAACTACGCAAAAATCCATGACATGAATGAAGCCATGGAACGCCCAACGTGGTTTCATGCAAATCATTGGCGTTGCTGTATCCAGTATTTTGCGATATTTCCAAGTTTTACTTTGTTTACGAAATTTGAGCCACTTTTGTAAATTACTGTTTTCGAGAGAGAACACTCAGCAAGTATATACTACGTAATCTTATATGGCAACGTTTGAGTAGACTAAGTTAATTTTGCGACAGTAAGTCGATAACATACAGAGCAGTGGTTTTAATGTGGTCCCCAGTAAAAAATTTGGTGGTCCCCAGAAGGAATGCCAAAGTGTTTGCTATTAAGTCTCAGATGCACAAACAACTACGACCACCACTTTGACTAATGACATAACCGCAGACGATGGGACCCCAAGACAATATCTTTAGGAATGGGTTCCTCGGGTTTGGAAAGTTTACGAGCCATTGCTTTTAAAGGAAGAAAAAGACTGCTAAAGGACATTTCAAAGATGCTTGCAAAGCTGCAGCAGCAGTATCGCTATTAAAATAGTGAAAACTATCACTCTTAGCAAGGTTTTCACTTTGGCGGCCGACTACAGGTCATATGCTACGAATTAAAAACATCCCAAAAACAATGCTTTGCAATAAAACTTTGCAGTTGCTTCCCAAAAATTGTTAGTACCAGCAGCAGTTGAACCCCTATTTACTAGAGGCTCTTGTAAAAAAGTAAATGTATGGTTCAGTACAGTTTTCCTTTACCAGCACGCTACCAATACCTCAACTTACGAACGTTTACAGCTTATCATAAAACTTTAAAATTTGGAAGTAATGCACTGTAAAGCAAATTGCTGCATTCTGTTCTAACTCACCAAAACGATGTGGTGGTATATGCAGTGGCGTAGCCACCAATTTGGGGGGTCAAAAAATTGGGGGGAGGCAAAAAAGTTTGATTTTAGGCGAATAACACTATTTTGTTTGGTAAAACGCCTCTCAATGCACAAAATGACTATGTTTTCCAAATGTTTTTTTGGGGGCCATGGCCCCTTTGCTCCCCCCTGGCTACGCCTATGGGTATATGTGCCAAAAACTGTGGTAACGACAAACTTGTGGTAAACAAACCGTCACAATACCCCTATTTCTGTATCTCTTAATATGAAGATGATTTGCTTCCGTTTGACCTCGGTATCTTATTCCTCAGGTACGTCGCGGTATGGATTGGCAAAGAAGTAAGCACCACGAAGCGGGGATGCTCCGCTCTCGAGTGGATTCTTTTTATGGGCGCTGTCGTCGCTAAGATATTCTTCATTTTCAGCAGTGTTGTGCATGAATGCCAACCTGCAGGTCTCGAAATGAACGGCCCGTCTGTTGAGCTTTTAAAGATATTGGACGAAAGTAATAAATATGACTCCAGGAAAATCGAGACAGATGATCACAACATTCACTTAGATGTAAGAAACATTTACGAGCAAGGTGCAGTACCAGGTGGCACGGGTTTGAGCACCAATGGCCGGTGCACTTATTCCTTCGTTGCGAGGAAGTTGTTGACTGTGCTGCAGATGGTCATGATCGGTGGCCTCTACTTACTGCTGGTGGGGGCCGATCATATGGTGAATATTACGAGCTTTCGCGAGCTGGAAGAGCTGAAGATGAGAACGTTCTGGATCCTGATAGATATTGTCGATCTTCTGGACCTCCAGTCTTGTGTTTGGGAAAGTGATCAAGCGCAGTCAATATATTCGACCGCGTGCTTCATATATTTCTACTGCGCCCTCGTTTTGATGTTTCTTCCTCCACTCTCGTTGCTTGAGTTGTGTCGTCATGGGGAAGTAGTGAGACCGCATCGCATGCTGAGCTACCTAGCAGGCAGTGTGGTTTTCGTCAATGTCGGTTCCACAGTCATTAGACTAGTTTTAATATTTAAATACCGCGTCAAATCAATTTCGTCGGTGTTCATCGGGAAAAACATCATTTGCCTAGGAATGAAGGTAACTCATTGTGCTGATTCTACGTAGAATACTCACCGTTTTACTGCGCTCTGAGTTTTGCTTTCGTGTTGTGTTGACAAAAAGCTGGGGCTAAAGAAAAAGTTGTTTGTTTTGGAACTTCGACTTTAATCAATATAATCAAACTAACTTTCAATTAACAATGTTGGTTAGTTTTTCAAAAATAGGAATTGTTAAAAACATGTGACGCACGTAACGGAAACAGGGAAGCAGCCTGGGCCACCAGTACGCGGTAAATCAGCTGCGGTACGCAACTGGGCTTTGCATTCTCAGTTACATTACAGATTACACGAATTGATATGACTGCAAAATTAGTACTGTCTGCGTCATTTTTCAAAATATTCCAAAACAGTTTAATTGATATTTTTTTTATCAATGCATTCTTTTTCCGGTTTAACGATTGTTTGAAAACGCTCTGTTGGAACGCTAGTCAAAAAATTAAGTAAGAGTTCAGTAGACCAGTGCTTCTCATTCTTGTTGATATGAAGTACCGTCAGAGTATCTTTCGTCGACCATACCGTGAACAGCTGTGGCCGTGTATCAGGGCCTCGTGGATCGGCACTTTCTTGTAATACAAGTTCGAATATAACTACTCGTTTTCGTTTCCTCTGTGTTTCTTGCATTTCAGGTCACGAAGTTGGTTCAATTAAAACTGGTCGATAAGGGCAGCCTCCGGTTTTCTGCCTGCCAGCAGCGCGATTCACAGCAAGAGCGCGACGAAGGCCCATGCAGCTGTGACGCGAACGGAGCTGCCCTGCCTATCCGAGACATGCAAGCACACAGGTGAGAAAGAGGCTTGCTTTGAAAAAAGAAAGGCCAGCCTATTTGTTTATTTTTATAACAAGTAATCAATCTATCGCTTTTGAAAACTTATAATTTTTACTACATGTAAGGCAGGTGAGCATTACGTCTCTTAAATGATTGCTAGTTTTTTTGCAAAGACGTTGTCAAACCAGTGTTAGAAAAGGTCTTAATAAATCATGAGTGTTGATTCTCACTAAGCTCTGGGCTTACGTTATCGGTAGCCTTTATCTTAATGAGAAAAGCATTAGAATTTGAAAAGTTCAAAGTGGCAGCAAATGACCTTGAAGGTATTTTCTTCTACATAAAAATACCAAACACAATGTTTTGTTTGCACATAAAAAGAATATATTTTGGGGTGGACGTTTCACCAGCGAAATGAGCTACACCTTCTAGTTCGGATCAACAAATATGAAATGCAAATAATGGTTCGCAAAAACACAATAAAATATTTTGTACATTTTGGCAATATCATCGGAAAACGATTTTTGTGTGATTAGAAAGCATTTCTATTGTGATCGTAAAACAATTTTTGTTCAGATTAAACAACAGCTTTGCTGATTTGGTAGTATATCTCGATGGTGTAACTGTAGATGGTTCAAAAAAAGTTACGCAGACAAACTCACTGATTACGTTTCTTCTGACGTTCTCTGTCTCTTGTTTTTTGGCATTTACTCTTTTGTAAACAAAAGAATGTTTCATATAAAAATGTTTTCCCGGATGTTTTAATCGTACTTTTTTGTTATCTCTGCACACGCACATTCGGAAAACTATTTTCTGAGATTGCAACCCCTTAAAAAGANTTTTGTGACCTTAGCCTATGGATGGTTCATTTCAATGCAAGAGGGCTATTTCACTTATTGTGGGGCTTTCGTTATGAATGTGCTTGGAACCGTTTCATTATTTTTTCACTTTTGTCGAAGCTGCGAACTTTTACTGCAGTTGCCAAAATACAAATGGACAAATTTGTTTTGCTTTTAAAACTGTACAATTGCCAAGAATTGTGGCCAACCGAAAGTTCATATCAGGCTTGCAACAGTGTATTTTGCTAGCTTTTTGTGTTGTGTTCTCTTCGAATGGACAAATTCAGCTGTTACACATCCAGCTGAAATTAAAGTTTACAGAGTTGATATCACTCAAAGGTTTTGAAAATTAAATTGAGTCTTTAACAATGTTCGTGGTTATGCTGGATATGCTCGGTTTTTCTTTCACTTGACGGCTCATCCAACATTAAAAATCAGAAGTCTTAATCTACCAAACTGTAGCATTAAGAACAACATCCAGAAAACGTACTTTTGCTGGTCATTCAAATTTTGGCAGGGATAACACGGAAGAGTTTTCCAGCACTTGTGGACACGCCGAGCACCACACAACGAGTGATACCTCAATCGTTACCAACGCTTTGTCGAAGCGGGAATCCATCGCAAACGGAGGTTTTGAGTTTGGCGAGAACTTATCCCGGGTCAATTTCTGCGAAACGCGTACCTCCAAGCGCGAAAGGTATAATTCTGCTCGAAGCTCGACTACATCAGGATCAAATGCTGGAACGTATATGGCAGCCAAAGGTTACAATATTAAGGGACTTAAAACTTCCTCAAAAAGGCCTTGCGGAGAACCAATAACACGCTCCGACTGCTTGCAGAAAAATTACGATGCATGCTCATTTGGAAAAGGTCAGCGGCCGTATTTGACGGAGAGTGCTTACTCGCTGGCTGCTCTTGACGACCTTCACTTTCGCCCTAACGTGTTGCAGTCTGAAAAACAGCCATCTGAAACAAGTAAAGTTGTTTCTCGTAGTGCACAGCACCATTCCTCACGTTCAACAGATGACATTCTGTCACTGCCGTCGGATTCCTGCCTTCTCTCACGTTTGCTTGCTGTGCAGGGATCAGCTGGTTCTGATTCCACCGGTAAATCAGGATGCCCAGAAATCAACCAAAGCAACGACTGCAGTTGCGAAAAAAGACCAAGCTCCAGCGAGAGTTGCATGTCAGATTTTTCAATACCGCCCCCACCACCTACCATTCCAGAACACGAGCCTTGTTTTCCACGCAGCAATGCAATACAGGAGTGTCGGCAATGGGAGAGGGCATCGGTTGGTAGCGAAGCCGGAAGTACTTCAGTATGATGCGACTCGAGGCAAACGGAGAGCAGGGTGTGGGGAAGATCTTAATTTGTCAAATATCAGTTTGATATCCCAACGAATGCCAATAAAACATCTACGATGACGAAAATGCGTCGCAAGGTTTTGATTGCCGAACTAAGCAAAGAAAAATCTGGATGGCAAAGTTTCAGCAAAAAAATGAAATCAGTCATCAGTGCCTACAAATGGCGGGGCAAACCAACTGTGTATGAGGGGCCTGGAATCACTGGCTCCGATTGACGATGAACCTTCTTTGACTAAAAATCACATGCATTTTGCTTTGGCTGAACACATCTCGTCGTTGTGGGGTAAGCAATGATGACTAGCTTTTGAGATAAAACCAATCCGGCAAAAATGTGTAAAATTTGATGCTGGTAAATGCTGCAATGATCTTTGATGTTATGAACTTTTGGCAAAAGGTTGGGAAAGCGTGTTTTTTTCAATGTTGCTGCGTATTGTAATTTATTTAAAAGTTTGTTCGAGATTTTGTCAATGTTCTATAGGATTTTCGCTTTAATAAGGCAAGTTGTTCATCTTGATTTATACTCAGGGATGTCAATCAAAAGCTCTAGGTTTGCTACAAGCTTTCCAGGAAGTAACGCATTGGGCTCTGCTTTCATGACTACTATGATTCGAACATGCATATATCTGTGTTCAGTGCTTTGTCTCCACAAAGGTGACGCAGTCGATTCACTCAGCAATTTTTTTAATGCATTTGAATAGGATTCTACTGAATAAGATTTCAAGACTGAGGATGCGTAGAGTTACGTGAAATCGATTTCCTGTCAAAGATTTGCCGATAGATTCGGCTGCGTCACCTTTGTGGAGACTAATTACTCAGGGATGTGCGTAGGTAAGCTCTTAAAAGATGTATCGTCGATTGAAGAAGAAACAGCGCAGCGAAACGAACTGCGCTGTTGGCATTTAAAACATTTTACACGTGCGATCACGACGTAAAATAAGATTTACGCCTTCGTCAAAAATATTGAGAAATCGCACGGCTTATGCCAAAACAATAACTCGGCTGTACTTGGTAATTAAGCATTTTTATGTGGTTTTGGTTGTGGTTCGCGCGAACATCGGTAAAGATTTGATTGGTCGGTATAGCTTATCTTCGCTATGACCGATGCAAATGAAAGAACTGCAACAGGTTTCGGGAAATCGTAATTATCTTATCGTCACCAAATCTGCGAAAGTTTTAAATCCGTGTAATTTATTAAAAAAGCTGCTGTTTTGCTAAAAAAGCTTTTAAAGTTTACAACCTATTCGTCTTGTCTGCAATATACAACAAATATTAGTTGACACAGATAAAGCAGTGTGGTATTTGTGAAATTGTACGTCGATACCGCAATTGAGGCGTTTGTAAATAAAACAAGTTGCTGTCCTTTGCTTGTATGACTTTTCTTGTCAAACGCATTTCTAAAAACGTTTCTATAAATTGCCCCAGTTTTTATTCAGAAGCCCATGTTTACTTTTTTGTTCGCTTTTTGATAGTATGTTTGTGTGTATTCCAAAACCTGTTTAGACTCAAAGATGTGTTGTTACTTTAAGAGCGATTAAGTGATGTACAAAATACATTTGTAATGTGTTGATGAAACGAAGTCGTTTATTTCATGAATCTCCACGCCTTGAAGTTTCACTGAGGTTACTTTGAAAGTACTTAAACTGCATGCGACCTACTTCTCCAAACTTGAAAACAGGCTTTAGAAGTTAAAAAAATTAAATGCTTGTTTTGGGCTTTACTCGTTTGTTTGTTTGTTTGTTTTTATCACTTGATGAATAATTTGTTGCCCTGCTCAAATCGCTAGTATCTTTCGCGATAAACTGTGCTAAGACGCATCCTTGCAAATCGCCATTTCTGTAGGTCTGTGCTGAGAAAAGACAGCTTTCTATGAAATTGACTTGTACAGGCACTCAAGTTGATCTAAAGCTTGTGTTGATCAAACATTGTGAGAAGTGGAAGTACGTTTCACACGCAAAAATTTATGTTTTCATGTTTGATGTCGAGCATCAGTTTTCTGAAGGTAATAGATCTGATGCCATTTAGAGCAAGTACCCATTCGCAGTGCTTTGCTATACGAAAAACCCATGTGCTTAAATTTCATGGTCCTCTTAAGAGTAATCGTCCACACAAATGCATTGACACACGCGTAGAGATAGAAAGAAAGGGTAAAAAATGGTATTTACTCCATTTGATAAAACAGTAAAAAGTTTGACAAACGATTCAAGCAGTTTTTGCGGATGGTTCTCGTCGATCGGAAGGTCACTATTGCAGTAACACCACAGTAAAAAGTTGTTTTATCAGAAAACTATTTTTTGCTCACAAATTTTTAGCGTTATCATATTTTTCTCATTTTTATAAAGATCTGTAGGAATTCCATCACCAACTTTTTTCAATACTGCTCACGGAAATTTGCTTACTGTAAAATCAAGAAATACCGCTACATTTGCTTACTTTCGCTTGCACAGCATTGTCAGTATCGGCAAAAATTTGGAACATGCATGTGGGTTAAAAGAACGCATAATCAAAACTGAAGCTCAATGAAGTCCAGCCGTTTGTAAACTTGTAGCGTACCAACCTTTCATTACCTGTTAGTCTAAACAGTTATAAACAGCTACTTGCCAGCAGAACGCAAGATGAAGTGACAAATGTATAATTGACAACAGATTAGGTGTTTGGCCATTGACGTGTTTCATCACAGAGGTCCGTTTTCTCATAACCTGAATCTTTTTATGACTTCGCCAGAGACACGACATTTTGTAACGTTCACTTTTGCGGCATGATATTTTTGCCATGAGTGTATCTGCAGATCCGATTCATTGTTTTGGTCCGATGTCAAAGGTATCAACCAGTCTCTTGTCCAATTTGTTTTCCTTACATTGTTTTCGGCATGTCCTTACAAACCAAAGGCAAAGCGCTTAATGTTGGCTTTTCAAAATTAGCAAAAGTTTCATCCAAAATACATTTTTTCCACGTTTCAAGGTTTCTGGTAGTGATGGAGGCTTTGGCTATTTTGAAATGCTTTTCCTACTAAAACTGTTTGACTAATTATGACCACCTACGCATGATGCTGTCAGTTAAGGTTGTTTGTCGTTTCAGTGAGGTTCATCAATATTTACGTGATTTCATTGCTTCGATAATTAAGAAATTCTTGGGCATACCGTATTAATGCCATTGCTTGCGGGCTAACGCATGTTTTGCTTTCAACAAGATCATAAAAGTTTCATGATTTGGCGAAAACTGCGGGAACACCTAAAATGTTCCAATCACTTCTCAAAAAATATAAACTTGTTCCACAACGTAGACTGTGAAATAGAAACACGAGAAAAACTGAAAAATGCAATTTTTTCTCTTCCCAGCCGGCGACAAAGGCTTTCTTTTAAATTACAAGCGCGGTACTCGGTCTCAACTACGGCAGATTAATTAAGTGAAGGTGTTCAGGCTATCGATTTCGTTCAAGGAGAACTACTTCCCATCGATTAGTGTTCAGCGAGTTCAATTGTACTGCACCAAAAGCGTTCGGAACAGCTGACCACGCGACTTCCAGGGACCACCTCGATTGGAAAGTATTAATGAACTAAGCTCTTATCTTCTCATATGAAATCAACCCTGACGCGGAACTAAAGACGACCTCTCGGTTATAGGGATCTTTCAACCAATGCTTATGCTCAAGTCAGTGCGCCACTCATTGATGACCGCGATCAATCCTACAGAGCTCTTTCCAGCTGGCATCTGCAGCCATGTTCTTTTATAGAAAAAATGGAGGCTGAGGTCGATTTTCAACTATACTTGAAGCGGATGTGGTGTTTTCCGTTAGTTTGAAGGACAAAACCTTCCAACGTGTCTATTTGAAACAGGTAGCTGTAGTTGCTTTGATATCATCTGTGAAATATGGAGCAGGATTTTTCGACTGAAACAGGTTAGAAAAAAGGATTTAAGTCAGGCTTTCTCAACCGGGGCCCTCGGCCCACTTGGGGTCACTGAGCGGTTCTCTGGGGGCCACGAGCAGAGGCTTTTACTAAAGAGCTCTGCCGTGATATTGCAAAACTCAAGTGCAACAACATTAATTATACGCCAGTTGAAGGGGAAGGGGGCTACAAACCATGACAATTTAAGAACTGCTGATTTAAGTACTCACTGAGTAGCCTACCCTTGAACTTTCTTATGTAAACGGAGTCGACCGGCCTTATATCAACGAATCTTCTATGTCTGACTTGATGTTCACTTCAAAAACTAAAGCGTGACATCATCCGTAGATTGTGCAGCATCATCCGTAAAAATAGAAAAATGTTGTTGCTGCGGACAATGTTACCTGAAGATCCTCTCACATACCTCATCCTTTACTAGGACATTCAATCTTCAACACCGCGAAAAGTGCTGACAGGCTTTTTTCGAGGGTGGCGTTGAGTAACCGAAAACCCTGTCCCTTCTTAAAAATTTAGAGAACAACATTTTGCCAAAATTCCCCTGGGTCAAGCTTGCATGTTCGCCCCACAAACATTTTTCAAAAACAAGAAAATGGATCGAGGCATCGTAACTAAACGTGGTGCGCTCTTACAACAGATTTTTTCATTTGCACTTTGTTTGAGGTGAACGCTCTTGCCCAAGGAGTGCTACGGCGATTGAGTCAGCAGCCGTGAATCAAACACCCAACCTTCCAATTGGGAGGCGGACACTTTCCCGCTAGGCTACCACAGCCCCTCTATAACCCAATACCAATTTTTTGGATGCCTTACCTCAGTCCCGTCGCCACGGGGGCCTTTGGTGGGCTAATCCCCCCCAAACAAAGTTCTAACCCCCCATAAATTCAAATATGAAACACTACATATCAGTGAAGTTTTTATCAAATTTTATGTCAAGCCCCCCTGCACAAACGTAAAGCCCCTATTGAAGACTTTCTGGCGACGGTTCTGCCTTACCTGTAGGTTAAATCGCTTGAATTTTGGAGGAAAGTAAAGGCTATCGCCTTAGTCTACAAACATGAGCAAAATTTTTGAACCAATGAAGGCGTCTAGCAAAGTGATATAAAAAGTTCTTCAGCCGTTTTTAAGCTCAAAAATTTACGGTGGAATAAGGAGTCGAAGCTACCACTACAATGACTGCACGAAACTATCCATTTTGGCGGTGCCTTAATTTAGTCGTTATGTTTCTTTTGAATATTTAGTTCTTGTTTCAGTCCCGAGCAACGCGTTGGTTCAGTGACAGAACTTATATCACAGTCGGTTGGAGATGCTTGTACATTTGCAGTCACGACGACCTTGACCAGGCTGTAAATTTAACGTCACGTCTTATCAAGTCAAAAACACAAAAGCGATACCAAGGGTAAGGAAAGGGAGATACAGGAAACGTGAGAACAACAAATTCAGGAACAGGGTGAGACTAAGTCTTGCGAAGTCATGAAAACGATTAACGCAACAACTAATGATTTAAAATGAATCAACATTGTATGGAGCCGCTTAAATCACAAGATTGCATTTAAGAAACAAAGAACATTTATGCAGCGAAGAAGCATCATGCGTGAAATAAATTGTTTTTCTGTTTGCTTCACTTTTATTGCAGGAAGCGAGATGGCCTGACTCGTGTTGCAACCCGCCACAAATGAACAGAGCAACTGACCCTCACCTCCTGCCCGTTTTTTGCATGCAGCGTCAAGCTGAGAGTGTTAACAGACGTCATCCCACCGTGTCGTGCTACGCTGAAAAACTAGCCGTATTGCACAGCGGAGATGTGGAAGAAAGCGTACTTCGTATTGAACAAAAAAACAGCTTGAAATTCAGTAGTATACACGAATTTAACGCCTAAGAGCATTGCACGGCGCCTGTCTGTTTCCATCCTGGACACCCGGTACACAAAAACGTACGTAGGTGCGCCACTATAGTGGAACGTTCCCAAAAGAATATGTGAAATAACCCGTGTTCTCGGCTACAACAGTGGACACATCTACTTTCTTTGCAACGTTCACTGAACAGGTTGAATGTTTTGCTTCAAAAATTTAAAAGCACCGCCATGCTTCATCTGTTTTATTCGAGGAACGTTCTGGACTGAAACGGAGCTTGCTGAGAAGGGATCGCTGATGCGGCAACCATGATACCCANAACACAGTCCTGTAATTGATGCAGCCCGTTTTACACTATCGACAGGCGCATCGCATTTCGTCGGGAAAACTTTGTGTTGTNATAAATACCGACACAGCAATCGACTTGTCTGTGATCCAACAATCGAAAACGCGCGATCTCCAGACAATAAAAGATTTTATTGTTTAAGATGCAACTACTCTCGGTACACCGGAAATAACGCAACATTGGTACAGTCTCGTCACAACATCTCTTCACGGGGCGAGGAGGAAGCGCTTCCGATTTTATTCGAAAAGAATCGAAATATATTGCACAGGAGGCCGAGGGTGCTCAGCAACAAAGGTTTGTTCACCTGGTCGATAGGACGTCCAGCGTTGTGCCGGGGTCTCTTTCGAAGTTCAACAAGGTTTTCGCACAGAACGCGAAACAAAAGC
>JGI24022J15233_10000290_pt1 | contig 28239 bp, 17 predicted proteins | sample Ectturendosymbi2_FD_15233 | JGI IMG/M metagenome (IMG submission 15233)
CACCTTTCAATAAATGTAATCATCATTGTGGTATCATTTAAAATCCTGGATTTGTGCCCAATCGCTTTGTTTCAACAATTGTGAAACACCCTGTACATCACTTACAAATTTTAACCTTTGTTTCAGAGACTGCACAGTTCTGCATAGTCCACTCAAGTTCTTGCTATATATATGCTTTTTTCTTCAGGCTATAAACTGTTTGTGTGTCTGGGAAGGCCCATTTTTAGGTAAGACTAAATATTATCACTGCATGGCTAACACACATTGAAGAATGAAGACCATTGAACTACACTAGGCTCTCTCAACAATGAACGCCTGTTGGTGCTGCATGGCTATACAAGCAGTTGCAGGCTATGCCCACTCAATGTTGTTATACAGTAAGAAACCTGGCCGAAGAAAGATGGTTGTATGGCATTATTGAGCATTGTGAACTGTTGCAGTGCAAAATTGCATGCTTGGGTGTAAAAGGTATGTCAACATAGTGTACTGTCAGAAGTTTGAACTGGTTAATTACAATGGGCAGAGTTATATTTTAGCAGAGTTTACACTTTTTCTATCATGCCTTGTGGATTTCTTTCTTGTTGATCTGAGCACTGCCTGCATAAATATCAGTTACAACCCAGAACTTACTGTGAAATTGTGTTAATCATCCAGCAGTTGACTTCCATTGGCATCTGCCTCATCTACTCTCAGCACAACTCTAAATCCAACTACAGGTACCATTCAGCCTTCAGCTTCAACCTTGAAAAGAAGACTGTTATGAGATGCCTGAACAGTGAATCTGATCAACAGATCTTTTTGGTCTGCCATCATTTTGATATTAACTCAAATAAATCTGCTTGGTACTTGCACCAACAATTTCAACTTCAATTTTAAGTAACTAGTCTCCATAATGGCGACAGGTTTGAATCAATCAGCAATTTTTTTTAAATACAGTAGGTAGTCAATTTTATGTAACAATCTGCATTCTCAGTCCTGAAATCTTATTCAGATAGAATAAACAAGGGAATCAGCTGCAGAGCCCAGCTGGCTGGTTCCTCGACAGCTTGCAGCAAAACTAGAGCTTTTAAGTTCAAGTGGCAAAATTTTGTAAAAAGTGCTCTGCAGCCTACTAATTCAATTTGGCCGACTCTACATCAGTGAAAATTTATCAAACTGCAGTTGTGAGAAAGTTTTGCATGTTTTTGGGAAGATGCAGAAGGCATGCCTTTGCTTAGGTAGAATGCTCAGTGCAGTATGTGGAACAAGTGCAATGTATCTGAAAAACCATGACAAAAGATGCTATTAAATCCATCTTGTGTTCAGCTGTCCAAGGAGCCTTGTGGTGCTTCTTGGTAAAATGGGCTATGAAAGAAATGGTTTGATTACGAGGTTAATAAATTTTACACTCAAGTTCAGCACAATTGCTCATAGGGGTGAGATCACTATGTGACTGCTTTTATACCATGACACCATTTGTAAATATGCATTTGAATATCTCCCATCATGGGACATGGTTTGAATGGATCCCACTCTCTAGATAATGATATTTATAGATTCCAAGGGTAGTCCTCTTTTTAAATGGTAAGTACTCACTTTATTTATTACCCTGTGCGGTTGTAATTCATCTGGATAGCATATTGTAGGTGGAGGCTTCATCATGAACATCTTCAACAAAAGTAGTGGGAGATTTGCAGTAATTGATGCCCGTGAAACAGCTCCACTTGGAAGCAGCAAAAATATGTTCAGCAAGATGTCTGCCAAGGAAGTTGTAAAAGGTCCGTTGTCCATTGCTGTACCTGGAACGTTGAGAGGATTTAGGTGTGTTGGATTTTGAATCAGTATTTGAAAATATCTCTGCGGCACTACACCGTGAAACGCTCTTCCAGTTTGCTTGTACTTAAGGTGTCGCTAGCTGATTCGCTGCTACTAGTGAATGTGAAACTAAAACAAGGCGGAACAGATTAACAAAACAAACTGCTTGGTGATTGCATTGGCGTTGAGTTTTTTGTCGTCGAGCTTGTTTTATCAAAAGAAACAATGGCCGTAGACTGATTTTTGGTGACCATCAAATGCTGAAATTACATACAGTAGAATTAACCTATAACGACAGTTCACCTATATCGACGCTTTTTCTCTGGTTCCATGAAGTGACATTATAGGGCAATTCTACCGTGTTTGCCATTTTCGCAGGATGTGTGATAGAAAACTAGACTTCAGAGTAAATATTACCGCTAAGACCTGTTGCGATTGTGTGTTTCAATCACTGCATGCAGCAGAAACGGTTCTGCAGTCGCACTCTCTTCGCTGCTGTTGCAAGCAAACTCGGGGTTATTTTACTCCCAGTGTGCCCCATGTGTTTTCCTTAACATTTGTGTGGAAACCTTGTGCTTTCAAGCACCTAGGAAAAAGATAGTAAGTAGCAGTGTTTAAAGATTCTAAGTAGGGATGTACCGGAATTGAAAATTTTGCCCGCAATGTTGTGTTCACAAAAGCAGAGAAAGGTACGCGTTTTAAAGATCCGGAGTATCACAACATACACTGTAATCATTAGACCTACACAGAATACCGTACACAAAATCTAAGGTTTTCAGAATAGCGTACAAAAGTGGTCTCGTGCAGGGTTGTCCACTTGGCTTTTTTGAAGCCAGATTCTGGCTTTTTAACGCATTTGGCTTTTTTTGAAAATCAAATGTAATGCCATTCAAAAATGCTCAACTCGTGCTCAAACCAGCGTTCACTGACAACAAGCTCATTCCGGTAACTGCGCACTCGCGCCCAAAAGATACATGCGTAGAACGCTCACTCAACAGAAACTTTTAACACTGTGTGAATATTCGTTCTACTGGCCGGATCGGTTAAAAACCGATTTCTCCACCACCCAACTGGCCGCAACAATCAACGTTTGAAACACGACGTCACAATCACTTCAAATGCTGCACCGCTAGCAAATTCCATACCGTTTATACCTGTGGTTCTCAACCACTGTTCTGAGAGTCGCATGCGGCTCCCAAGCCCCCTTTGTGCGGCCCTCAGCAGTCTTTTAAAAAAACCTCTAATATTTTGTGCAACAGACTTCGTTCTGCAATTAAACAAAACGTGTCAATTTTTGCGTTAAAATATCTTCAGTACAGCTCTCTGACAAAGTTGTAAGTTTGGATTTAGCTCCCTTCAGCGAAAAGATTGACAACCACTGGTTTACACTGTGCAGGAGCCGCAGGCATTCCGTGATTACGCGACTTGAGAGTAGGAATTGCTCGTCCCTGCTGTGCGAGTTAGGCGGTCAGCAAAGCATTACGAAAGCACAATCTTACCGAAACATTTGCGTAAGAGATTATAATTTATTATCAAAGGATATCTTTAGTTAGGTGTCTGGAAGTCTCTAAGTGCTCTACCAACTGCGATTTGCTTGGTCGTTAAATACCGTGTTAAGGTTTTCCAAATGCCGGCGACTGTGGCGAAGCTTCATATAAGCAGTCCATATATTACTTAAACGAATTATCTAAAACTATAATGCAGTAAAAAAATTCCTTGTAAATTGAATAGTGCCCACAAAACACAAATTTTAGAAGCGGGTTAAGCATGGATTAGGGGCGAGAATTTGACTCTTCGCGGCGAAGATTTGCCACTTCCATCGGTTTTGCACTCAGATCCGTAACTCCGTAACTAGGGGGGGGTCCCCCCTGTAAGAATGTGTTGTACATGTTTAAAAAATTTGGGCCTCTCATAAAACTCTTCAACCCGCCTAGTGTCCCAACCTCGTTACGGGCCTGTTTGCACTCCTTTGGTATCTCATTTTTTGCGTACCGCGCGGTTGTGTGGTACACTGCGGCGATGCAACTGCTTGCACGTTGACTGTGAACCGATGCTAGTAGGCTGAATCAATCCAAGTTGATCAATGTTAACGCAGTGATAGTTATACTCTTGAGTGCAACGTATTCAAGAACACAAATTCCTTCTGTGACGTCATAAAGGGGCGATCGTCTTCAACTCGTGTCCCACGTGAAATTTCGATAAGCTTCCGGGAAATGTACATTTTTTTAAGCCCTGATTACAATTAATATGGATTTTTTGCAATAAGCAAGTCTCAATGCGTTTCACTATCATGAATGCAAAAACTAGAAAAACAACGCCTCCACCAGCTGTTATCCTAACTCGCACACTGGTCATGGATCAATCGGCTAGTTTGGGGGTCTGAGCAGGTGAAGTTAAAACTGCACAAGGAAAATTCTGGGAACATAAATAAGACGTGCAAAAACAGATTATTTTCATTGTTTGATCTGTTATTTCATAGCACCTAGGCTTTGACTTACTTGACTTGACTTTGCTGTGCTGTGACTAACTTGGCTAACCTGCTGTGACTTTATTTAACCAGTGGTTTCATGCAAACGCAAACAGGAACGAGGTATGACTGCGATTGTACTGCTAAATGAATGCAAATGTAGAGAATGGCAGATTTTAACGAGTTCTTTTGGTGAATAGCCTATGTATGAGATAATTATAAGCGGTCGTTGTGTTGGCCTTTAAAATTGTTTTTTGAATAACGTGTGCCAACAGTCGTCAGTCAAGCGAAAACTAGCGGCTATTAATTTTTACATAAATTAGAAAATAAGGCTATCAATAGACTTCCTGTTTGTGCATTATCAATTGAACTATTGATTTATTCAGCATGGCTTACAAAAAGTACGGCGGAGGTGTGTCGTGGAAACGGTTATTTCGCGCCGCTATCAGCAAATCACAGGATGGATTTTTCGTGAATCAGGAGCTGGCGAATCGGCTCAAGCAGCAAAAGTACTCCATTGTAAGATCGAAGCACTTGTGCGAAGTCTACTGCGACGGTTCCTTGAAAGACGTGAAGTCGCGCGGTGACAAAGTAGTCAACCGCAAACTTGCAGCGACGCTGACACAGGTCAGCGAAGAAGGCGTCGGCGTATTTTACAATGGAGCGATGGCGACTGCGATGGCATCGGAAATCCAACAAAGCAAAGGAATCATTACGCTGCGCGACTTCGAGAACTACGAGGCAGTTGAACGAGAGATAATGACAATTCCTCTCCCCAACGCCGGCTTGACGCTTGCTGTGCCTCCGTTACCATCTGGAGGCCCCGTCCTCGCTGTGATCTTGGGGGTCTTGGACAGTTACAACATTTCCAGCGACCTGTTCAAACGCACTGCAAATCTGCAGTGGCACAGAACGGTCGAAGCTTTCAAACACGCTTACGGCGCGAGAACGCACTTCGGCGACCCGGCGTTTTTGTCCAACGGAAGCCGAATCGCCGATGAACTTACGTCTGCCGAAACTATCAAGCGCATTCGAAGCAGAATCGTTGACGACAAAACGTTTGCAGACCCTGAGTATTACGGAGCTGCTTATTTGCCTGTGAGAGCGCAGCAAACATCGACATCCCATGTTTCGGTTCTTGCGCCCAACGGTGACGCTGTGGCTGTAACGTCAACAATCAACTGGTTTTTCGGATCGCTGTATGCATCAGAAAGTACCGGAGTGCTGTTCAATGATGAAATGTCCGACTTTTTTCTGCCTGGTCTAGGTTGGTGAATTGTGACGTTTAATATAATGAAAGTATACCGGTGTACGTTTTTTTTACAAATGCGCTTTCTACGTCCCATTTAAATGAGCTGTGGCAAAACCTGTGTTTACCGATGGCAAGGATCATAGCTCACATACAGAACCTTCATATTGTTACGATCTCTGGTACAATTTGCAGATGGAGATTTGGCCAACGAAGAACAACACCCGAACAGGGTCGAACCTGAAAAGCGGCCCTTGTCGTCAATGGCGCCGTGTATTTTGTTCGACGCCAAAACAAACGACACTGTTTATATTTTCGGCGCCGCTGGTGGAACTCATATCCCAACGTCAATTGCTCTTGCGTTGCTCAGGTGGGATTGCTCAGAGTTGTTATCAATACCTGGGCAGTGGCTGTGATAAGAAAAAATTCAGCTTAACGTACGGAAATCTTGTTGAATTTAAATGCCGTGAGATATTTTCTCAGGTTATTGTATTTCGGCGTAGAGGAATTCGATGACGCTATTGAGGAAAGGCGAATCCATCATCAGTTGATTCCCAATACAATTGTGTACGAACGAAATTTTGACAAATCCGTTCTTGAAGCGTTGAGGAAACTCGGCCATGAAGTAAGTTTTTTCACCATTGTAAGCGTTATGATCTCAGTTTAACGACAGTTACGAGTAAACTTGGCTCTGATCCTTCGCCAAATTGGAACGACTTACTTCTGTTCCCCAGGTAGTGCCATCCAAAAGCCCAACCATGTCGCATGTAAATGGCATAAAAAATCATGTATCGCACATTCATGCTCACTCCGATGAAAGGAACATCGGATCGGGAACAGCGGGTTGGTGAAATAGTAAATTGCCTTTTGTCGAATCATCTCTTCGCTCTTCAACAAGTTTTGTCTGAGATAAGATTTTTATTTGTGTTCTTTTCATGTTCGTCTAGAAATCGTTGCGCTTCATAATCCAAGAATCAATATTTTATATTGTTATTGTGCGGTCGATATAATCAACTAATTGTTCCTGAAAAGTAATTACCTTCGTCAATCGGGCGTTTGCTTTTTGCTTTTCTTTTTTTGCACCTGAAAAGCACGTACTTTCTGCCTTGGTCGTTTTAGGAAGTATTTCTACCTTTGTTTGCAGCTGGGACATATAAGCCGCGTTGCATGTGTCCGTGACTCACTATTTCATCATACGCTTTTTCACCATCGCAATGCTTAGTGTAGACCTTGTCGATCTTCAGCAGAGCTGACTGTGGAACCAATAGTTCTGTTTAGGAAAGCGTGATGTCATCTGGCCTTTTCGTTTATCCTCGGCAATTGGAAACGGTGTAGAACAGTGTTTGCCATCCTATCAATCCGCTTTCGAAACAGTTGTATTTGCTTCCATATATTTGTCCAGCATTTCCACCGACAAGCGAATGGCATTAAGTCCTAAATTGTTGCTGTAATTGCAGATATTGTGAGGAATTTTAAGCAGACCTTATTATGCCGGCCATACTTGTTGAAGATAGCTAACAAAGCTCTGAATGGGACATTTCGGCGACGCCGTATCGGCGATGGACTTTTCGCCGATGAATCAGTTGATAAGAAACTTTGATAAGAACATTTTTCAATTGTAACTCTTTTTTCTTTTTTTTACACGTTAACACAAGATCACAAATAAATACCACACAAAAACCAGCTAAAGGCACCGCACAATTACCAGCTAAAACATTAGAAATTGAACTAGTCCATCTGGAAATTGTGGGCAATTTCGTGCAGATATTCGGTCACGCCATAATTGGCATATCTCTGAATCACTCGCAGAATCCTTTCGTCGTACATTCTACAACGTGGTAATTTCCTGGGCGGGGGATTTCCGGCAACGAAATGCTCATGAAAAGCATATTTCAATAACACTTTTTTCGTATAAAACATTTGCGACCACCATCGCCGAACCGGCATCACCGAAATGTCCTAGACCCAACAAAGCTGTAATGGTGGTAAAATATCCTGGTACTTTAATATTCTTGTCGGTAGATTTTTATCAGACCATAGAACCAAGACAATCATGGAACGCTGCGTGTTCCAAACTCATGAATATAGTACATATCAATAGCTGTGAACCAGTCATTTTAACCCTAGTGGCTGGTGCTTCTCTAGGTCTGAACGTTTTCGATGTTTTGTGCGTGGTCTCTGCTGAGCAAAAATCATGTCAAAACTATGTTTGAAGCGCTCCTTCGTGGAATTTATCAAAGAAAATTTAACTACGTAGCTTCACGAAGTGGTGATGCTGATTGGTCTGCGGCAGAGAAATGCGTAATCAGTCAAAAACAAGATCTTTGTCTTGCTTTCGCAATGATTTCCCCAAACGTTAACATTCTCGAGTAATTATTTTACTGTGTTAGACAGTTCTTGCACGGATTAGGTGTTGTTTGCCAGATTGGCTGTCTCGATTTTATAGATGAATGTTTTACAGAAGTAACCGTGTCTGTTAAACCGTGAGGCAGAATACTTGTTACCGTCGTTACGTATTTTTGTGATTAGTCGTCATGACGTTTGTCGTATTTCGGCAACTGAACTGTGGTATCTTGCTGTTGACCGATGTTGCGATTTACGTTCAGGGTATTTAAGAATACCTTTTCTGATTCACTTAAGTATATATGCTAAGTTAATTGTTGCTTGAGATTACCTCACCGCAACCTACGTTGCGTTATGTTGAGAATAGATATTGGAGTTGTCGTTGTATGTTTCCTGGTAGATGGATGGAAGTTTTTGAGAGTGATTGTGTTGCGTCGTTGTCGGTAATCGCAGTGTAATTATTTCAAAACTGAACGCGTGATCACTCGCTGATCGGTGTTAACTTAAAGGTAAACTAAATCTTGGGCAGTGCACAAAATTTAGAAAGTTGAGCTAAATGCCGCGATGGTTACTATTGGATTGCTTAGGCCAGTGTGGTCCAAATACAGGCCCGCGAATAGAATTTTTGCGGCCCACAAGCTTTCTCAGTATTGTTTGTTGTGTGTATGTTGCCACTAGCGTACGGAGGGGGTGCCACTGTGCCATGCCCCCTCAGACCCTAAAAATAAAAAAATGTGTAAACAGTATTCGGCAGTGGCGTTACTAAGGGGGGGCAAGGGCCTCAATTTAAAATAAACTGACTTTGTTTTCTGGTCACTGATATACGCAATATGCAAATTTTTTTATGACTACTGTACATTTCCTCTGTTTGATTTTCATTTTACGATTTCATTCTTTCACTGACAAAATTGCTTCACACGTGGCTGTTACGTGACTTAACACAGATAACAATGAACACCAGAAAAAAGCTTCGGCTGGCGTGAAGTTTGAGCCCACAAACTTCAATAAGCGTCTTTGATAAGCGATACATGTCTAAAACTTATAACATCCAAGCACGCATATTGGTTTATTTCATGAGCCTCAGACAACAAAAGTTCAGTTTTCTGTCTCACCGGCTAATAAGTCTCGTGAAAGTATTATACTAAAACTTGCTTCCAGAATGCACAAAAATGGGTATTTTTAGGTGTAATTTTGCAAAATTTTCCCGGGGGCTTGCTCCCGGGCCCCTCTAGAATGGTCGTGCCTAAGGCACTTCCCCTAAAGTTGATTTGTGACGTCACACGATTGTGACGAAACTTGCCCCCCTTGGAAATTTTCTGCGTACGCCACTGTATGTTGCAGTAGGTGGTTTTAGTTAGAACAAGCATAACATCTTTTAAAAAATATGTGCAACATTAACGGCATTAGACCAGACCGGGGTTCTCAACTTTTTTGTCCGAGGGCCGCATAAGCTATTACACAACATTTGGAAGGCCGGACATTTTACGTAATGTGATTGTTTCGGGATATGTTGCATTCTGCTAATTTTTCGTTAATATATTTTTTTCATTACGGTATTGATAAAATGTTTTTGCAGCCGAATGAAATAGCTTCGCGAGCCGGATAAAATGGCTTCTCGGCTGGATTTGGGCCGCGTGCCGTATTTTGGAGACCCCTGGACTAGATTGTAGAGAAATTCTGGAAATTAGTCAGCACAGATAGGCTTCCGTAACTGAAAAATTTCGCGTCGATGTTTTGAGCGCAGTTTCTGCCATGAAGCAAATAAAATCTGAAAACAGAAATCGAATTGCACACGAAGTCCCGGACAATATCCCCGACTTGCTACAACTAGCATATTGGGTTTGATATAGGAACGATAGTGTCATAGAAACCTCGACCACAGGCATCCCATGATAGAGATTTGTAATAACTTGCTGTTGTGTAAAATTTCAATAACGCAATCTCTTCTTCCCTATCAATTCTAAATCTTGTGAAACTGTTGTTTTGTACATCATTTTGTTGAAAGTGTCTCGCAAGTTTTCAGGTTTTTGTAAAATGGCCCGCAAGTCGAACTTAGTTGGACCACGCTGGCTTAGGCTATTATCTGTGGTTAATCACAACGAAAATGTTCGATCATCGCTTGCTTTTAAACTACTAAGGCTCGGTTAAGAATTTGCGATTGATCAGCTGTATTCCGTAGTTGAGTTTTGTTTCACGATTTTCACATTTTACAAATTTGAATGTTAGCCACTGTGCAAGCATGCAATGGCACGTTGAGCTTGACATCGAAACTTGAAAACGTGTCCTTTGTGTCCATTAACTCGATAAAAGAGCGATGTGGTGACAGCCCAGTTGCACATTTCAAAAACAGGGAATTGCTTTCATGTGGAAGCCATGATAGCTTACTTGTGGGTTGGCGCGTAAAAAATGAACGCAGTAGTCTGTTGGAGTGAGTTGTCATTTAAAATCACGCCGGTCGTGGCGTTGTCATGGTGAAATTATTTAAGTGTCTTGTCCGTGTTCATCGTGTTTTTACTAATGCGTTAAAGGCTACGCAGCATTCTTCCACGTATAATAGACAAATAAGCAAGTCGCCGGTCAACGCTCTAAGTCTAAGATCATGTTTGCACAGACATGGCAGACGTTTTTCTTATCATTGAAGCGTCTTATTTGACCGTTTTGTCGCAAAAGCGTTGTTCGCTTCTGCAACTCGTCATCGTTTATCAGCCATATGTCATTGACCGGTCGAGAGGTGCACCGGCCTTACCATCGTTTAATAAAAGAGCAAAAGACCGTAGCATTATCGGCTACCAGCGAGGCTTGCGTGTTGTTTTTTTTAAAGGCATCTTTGGGCTGTTTTGTTTCTAGTGATTCTTAACCTGGGGTAAATTTCATCTCTGTAGGGGGTAAATGTACTGAATCATAAATTATAGCAAACGTACATTTTTATAAATTGTTACAAAATGCAATATCCTGGATTATTGGACTAGTTAGTTGCATGACAAAACACAAGAGTAGGTAGATGAGAGGCTCTATTTTATGTCATGCGTCACAGAGCATTGTTACGCAGTAGGTTTACGCATATATCACACAAACTGCAGATGTTGCACCTTGGATTATGATTCAAAGTTATGCTTAGTGATAAGTTTTTTATTTTTAGGTCATCTTTACATATGTAGGCAACCAGATTCAATTGAGCACTTCATGTGCGTAAAACTGTCTCTGTTCACGATTTCATTTTGAGTTTGCACGTAAAAGGAGATTGTAGCTCTTTAAACCCTCTATTGTGCAATAAATTTCACTGTTTTCACAATGGTCAGACTCTAGCGCCATTTTTCTTTATGCTATAGACTGGAAAAGGGACAGCCTTTTTTGGTCTTTTTAGTGAATGGTTATTCATTATTTTAGTACACGAAAAGCAGAAGTACCCGTAGCTGTTGTCAACACAGTACTTTGTTTAGCAAACTGCAATTATTCCCAATCCGGTGTCAAGCGAAATTTCTGACTTCACGCCATATGCACAGAGTAGGCAATATTTTACACATCAAATACACTGAGAAAACTTGATGACCAGGGCTTGGGGATTCGTGTTTAGGTGTGTCGGGTTGGGGTGAGAAAAAGAATAATTGAGGACAAGTCCGAATATTTTCAGTGGTTAAACGTATTCCCGTATTATAGCTTGTGGGTACCTGACATCTAACCAAAATGTTTTAATTTACACAACATAAATTAATTGTCAAACTTAATAACTGACAAACAATAACAGGTCAGAATTTTCGCTTGACACCGGTACACAAGTTTTGCTGGTTGCGATTAAGTGGCGGGACAATTTAGAGTTCCGCAAACAACCAGGATATACCTCGTAGCTAGAAACTTTTCTGCAATCGCGTCTCTGGCTTCTCACACTCGCGACACAAACGTCTAATGGCGTAGCCAGCCCAAGATTGGAGGGGTCAAAATGTTTGACTTTTGGCGAGCAGATATGTTTGTTTGGGACGCCGCTTCTCAAAGCACAAAATGACTGGATAAACAGCACTAAAATTTTGGGGGCCCACTGCCCACCTGGCTACGCCTATGCAAACGTCATAACCGGTCTGGATGCTGCATATGGATTCGCCGTTGCTTCAGATAACACGCGAAACCCAATCCCTTATATCTGCTCTTCAACTGACAAAAAGCTTGGTAATAGTTTCCTTCCACTACCAGAGACCATTCAACTACAGATTAGCCTTGATATTTAATAATTTTCCATCGCAACCTCCCGCAGTAACGTTTAACCCATGCTTACAAAACTACTGGTGGCAACAGTGACGCAGGGTTTAATCGATTACTGTCTTTTACACAGTGGCACTTTTGATTATTGTGCATGTCCCAATGGTAAAGTAATGAAAAATTTAAATGTACGGAGTACTGTTGAGATATTTCTATATCTTTATCTGCCAGGGATCACTTTCCAAATTACGTAATCTTATAAACATTGAAAGTGTAGCGAGAGCTTCAGACGTCAAAAAACAAAGGGGAAAGCATTCCGAAGCGAAGCGAAAACGGAACTGAAAAACCGAGGCACGCGAATCCAACTGCGTGTAACGTAACAGACAGGAACCGCCGAGTTAGCTTTTATTGTTACAATAATAACGTATTCTCTACGACTACGTCACACGTTTATTCATGCCGCGTTAAAGAGCTACAAGCGATGATAGGTTTGTCATTCGGTCGAATTGGGAACACACAAATGCAAAGAAAAACTCCGACGTTCTGCAGCGCACACAAGATGGCAATTATCGTCACAAGTTTGATAACGAGGTAATGATATGAAACTTTTCACGCTTTAAAAAAGACTAGATATTGCTCCAATTGAACTTACAACATTTCTTGGAAAAAACAAGCGCTGAGCACATATAGATGGTCATTTTCGCCGAACGTTTTATTTGGAACCATCTCCGCACTTTTTGTTTGTAGTCATTCTTCAATAGATGCGATTAAAGCGTTTTTTTGTGCTAAATCTACATCCTCTGAAAATCGGCTGTCTTTTAGCTGATTAAAATTTTCCTTGATTGTTTCAACATTGCCCTGTTTTACACTTTTTCAGCGCTTCCCTGTCTTCACCAACACTTCTACGGTGTTTCCAAACACTGACTAGTTCTTCACGGGTTTTCGTTATTACCCTATCAGCGGTGACTACGGCTAGTAAAAAGTCAAATCACACCAGAACACTCAGGCCCGTTTCCACACAAAATGGTTACAACGAAAGCGCAACACTACGAAGTACGGTTATGTCAAAAGTTAGGACAGAAATACAAAGTTAAATAAACGCAGCTTCATAATTGAAAAACAACAGACAATGTTTTGCTTTCGTTATTACCTTATCAGCGGTGACTACGGCTAGTAAAAAGTCAAATCACACAAGAACACTCAGGCCTGTTCCCACACAAAATGGTTACAACGAAAGCGCAACACTACGAAGTGCGGTTATGTCAAAAGTTAGGACTGAAATGCAAAGTTAAATAAACGCAGCTTCATTATTGAAAAACAACAGATAATGTTTTCTATACGACGCTGTCTCTTTTGAGATAATAGATAAAAACGAAATAGAAAAGTTGGAAGTATAACGGAAACACTGAGCCATGTTATACGCTTCCTATCAACCACAAAACAATGTTGTTAAGGTCTGCGACTAGCAGATTGAATAGTTTTGCCATGCAAGCAATGTGCTGGTCGGGACCCTAAACAAACTTCCGCTGCAAGTCGGACTCAACCTGTCTAATACGCAGGACGGTGGCGAGTATCATTTGCTTCTGTTGTAAATTTGGGTGTCATAATACGTGTGGACGAGCGATTTACGCACAGCGCGATACTTCAGGCATTTGTGCTTTGTGAAGGAATACTGCAGCTCACAGTAGTCTAGCATTCATTTTCCCTACCTGTACAATCGCGAAACATCCCAGCGATAAAGCGCGGTTAAGATACACCTGCAGTTAGAAAACCATTAAAAATCATCGCAATCATATCACTGTTGCGTGCATAGTAAACTCGGTGGTGATGGGGCTCACTACTTCAACGCGTGCTGCACAGCCTGTCCAATCCCGTCCGCTGCTTCTTTCAACTCATCCATCGACATTTCCACCGTCACTGAAAGGCGGATGCTGGGTGGCCAATCCTTGCGGTGTTCGATGTGCTGCAGTCGACTGGCAATTGTGACGCATACTCCCCTTTCAGCACACTGTAAAGATGCACGATGCGTTGACTTGGTGGTTTAAGACGAGACGCTGCGGATGTGCAGTAAGACTATAACCTAAGACTCTGTTTGCAGTTTCGGAATGATTTTGACTCGAAAACAAATGCCAACAATCATATACTGCAGTTTGGCGAACAACATCAATTAAATTTTATGCCATTCTAACCTATGTTTGCCCCTGTTGTTTGATGTTTTGTGTGCTGTGAATTTCAAGTTACATGACGTTATTCCTCCAAACGTGAACACAGCACAACTTGGGCAGGACAGCAAGAGGAAACGAAATAAGTTTTTAATATGTTGCTCATTTCTTCCGAAGCTGGTAGCGACCTCGGCAACAGAAACCGAAGGTGACAAACATCCACAACGAAGGTTGACCAGTCACCGACAAACAAACAACATCGCTGACGTAAGAATAAACCGCGGATCGCACTTTCGAGATATTTTTTGAGCGATTGGTTCGGCACAAAATTGCAATGAGTATGCGTTTACAACAAAACGAAATCAATGCTTTCGTGAGATACCACAGCAGATTCACGCAGGGGCGACGGTCCCAGACATCCAAGTAAGGGGGCATCAAAAACAGTGAAATTACAATTAAAATGCTGTAAGCAGATGGTTCTTCGTATTGTGAAGCTACTAACTCATGCTCATGGATTGAATTTTTCAAAACTTATTTTTGTGTCAACACTAGTTTTCACGTATTCCAAATGCCTGCAATTCTCACATTCCTCAATGCTAGACTAGAATTTGGCAGAGGGCACACAATCAAACAGTTGTCCCGGGCATCAGACGCCCAAGGCACATCGTTCTACACCAGCGTTTTTAAAATTTCTTGTAACACGATGATTTTTTAAATCATTTTTTTTAAATGAACGGCTTGACGTGAACATTTCTAATCCATCTTTCTTTGCAGCTGCCAGGCCTAGGGGGTAAGTTTATCAAAAAAAGAGAAAACTTGGGACAATTAAAGCCGTAAAATACCTGGTCAACGACTGCGTTGAGAAATCTCATATCTTCTTCATGCGAAAAACGTTTTTCCCGCCTCATGTGAAAACAGGGTGATTCCGGGTGGCCACTTACCATGACTCCTGGTATTCTGGATAAAAAAACACTGCAATTGTTTAAAATTATCACTTGATAGCTAGTACAGTATATCGTTTGCCACTGATTGCTCGGCACGTGAAACCACCGCCCTTATCGACCTGAACGCTGAAGATTAAGAAATGTTTAGGGGAACATAACTCTGCACAGAATAAGACTATAATAAATAGAACACGAACACAAATGGCATTTGCAACGCATTTTGACGAGACTACATTGCCATGCACAACGGTATAGATATACCCGCAAACACCAAAAAACGGCGTCCAGGGTTAATAGCTATTTTCGCTTTTCTGTCCAGAAGAGGCAAAAAGTAAGCGATATATCCAGGGTTACCATACCGTACTTATTTGTAAGATTTGTCCTTAGTACGAAGGGGACTGTCTTAGAAAACTTCATTGTACTTCTAAGAAATGTACTTAGTTTGGACTTGTGTTCTTTTTTTATCGTATTTTCAGCAATATTGTCAGAAAGCGATTTGAAGCAACAAACAATTTATAATTTTATTTCTACTTTCCTGGCCAAAAGTTTAGGAGCACCACGTACAAAGTGAAATTTTATGTTGACTGGTTGTATGAGGCTCCCGTGTTCATCTGATAGCTAGCTAGAATCACTTTTATTTGCTCACAAAAGGCATGAATACAATCTCATACATGACTTTTGCGCTGGCGTTTGAATAGAAAAATTGTGGCAATAATTGTCGTTTTATTCTGGTCGTCCTTATTTCTGAGTCCAAATCAATGGTAGCTCTGGATATATCATTAGGTCAACTCAGCTCAATGACAAAACAAAGCGACAGGAAACTGAGTTGGTCGTGTAGGCCTACTAGACACAAAATATCGGCAAACATTACATTCTTGAATGTACCTCTGGTAATTTTAGCACAAGCAAAAGTATCACTCTGGTGTCCGGAAGATTTTATGCAGTACAAAACCACTACAAATCTAAAGTTTTTCGAAAATTAAACATTTGACAATATCATCATAAGCTGTGAAAGCGACGAGTGAACAATGTAATCTCACCAAACCTTTTGTTGCCGGTGCGAAGCTCAAGCACTCAAACAATTTCTACAACGGATTCATGCCAGACACATTGGTTTTGCCAACTTGAAAAGGAGAAAAATAAACATGGCAAAGCAGCATGCACGTGCTTTAGATCCACCCGTGAAATAAATATATCGCTTCGTTTTCGCATGAATTTGCGTGCAAATCAAACAGTTCAAATCACATCATCTTATTCTGAAAAATTACTTACTTTCTAATTAAATCTTGAAAGTAACTGGCTTTCTTTCTCAGTTGGTCGAACAAATCTGCACATTATACCAACATGGACAAAGGATGAATTGCAAGCATACAACAGTCCGACAATGACATACGATTCATTTCATTGCTGAGGCCACAAGGTCGAAACGGGACCGTCTGGCTCAAATTGAACGTTTTATCTACAATACCGTAAATCAAACTGCCTCAATGAGGCACCAATTGACTATGGCAATACAAAAAGTAACTCTAGTAGGTTTACCAAAATCTGAAATCTAGCTACAGTGTGCTAAACCAAAACAGCTGCAAGTCAAACAGGTCAACACTTAACCATTACGACTAGGGTTGCCAGATGGCCGGTATGTTACTACTAATTTAGCAGAGGCCGGTATTTTGATAATCAGTGCTCGAATCCGGTATTTTGAAAATAAATAATTTGCCGCAACTTTTAAAAGAACAAACGCCGAATTTCTCACATTACAATGACTCCGGTAGTGAACTTTGTTCAGGGAAGTTTATTTGCTGCTGTTGACGCAATCCTTGGTGCGAATGTCACGTCACACACACACCGAAATGTGATGAGCCAGCGAAAATACGGTTAAATTATTAATTGTGGCTTAACAATACTCATTGTCTCTCTGTTTTCCCTGTGGCGCTTACGAATTACGACACAGATTACTGTAGATATTGCACTGTTGACAAAATGGCCGGTATTTTTACAAAACGCGTCTGGCAACCCTGATTACGACACGTCACCAAAGGTGGGCATCGCGCGACATTGAGCACACTGCCTAGAATGGAATTGCGGTAAAGCACGAATTGTGGTGACTAACATTTTCGCACGTCGTTAGAAAATACTGCAGCTGAATGCATTAGGCACAGATGAGTAGAAAGACTGAGGGGGGAGTACGCGCTCAGTCTGCGTGCATTACAATCGTGAACATCAACGAGTTACAGCAGAACTAAGTGTATTTGATACCCTACCTGCACCAAAAAATTTTATTTCAGCATTGGCACAACGCAGTAGAGGTATGTTTGGAATGGCTTAAATCGTTTAGCACCGAAGAGGTATGCAAATAGCCATCCGTGGGTCTTGTCAAAAGCGGTCTCAAGTAACGTTATTTAACCATCGTTAATCGGATTGCAACTGCCAAACCTTAATCTGCACAATTCAGCGTTTATGAAAATTTAGTGTAAATTGTAAAACGACACTAAATCTTCTTAAACGCTAAAAATCAAGGAGCTATTTGTCTAGATAGAAATACAAAAAAGGCACTTTCCAACATAGAAGGTAAGAACAGCACACATCTTTATCATAGGGTTTCTCAAACGGGGCCCTCGGCCCCGCTTGGGGTCCTCGAGCAGAGGCCTTTACTAGGTAGCTTTGCCGTGATATTGCATATTAACCCAAGTGTCACGATATATTAAGTATTCGCCAGTTTTAAACTTAGAAGGGGGCCACGGCTCATGAAAGTGTGAGAACCACTGTCATAGACCAAACGAAACTTCCTTGGCTGAGAAAGCCTTCTTTGCTGCAGCGCGAAACGCGTTGGAGCTACTAAGCTACTTTTCTTTCTAGCAATCGTCGCCATGGTTTCCCAGCCTGGGTCTACGATCAGAAATATGACGTATGCGCCCTCCAGAGACACACAAGTTCTGAGCAGAGGCATCCGTCATGCACGAAGCACGTCGGTCGAAATGACGTCATTAACGCGAACAGACTGTTATACACCTCATAAAGTAGAAACTTGACTGAATTTACCAAAGTTCAACTAAACTGCCATGAGCCTTTAACTTATCTGATTATTCGGATTAATGATAACTTGCAACAGCAATTTGGTTGCTACACACCAGTGTTGTAGAAGTTGCAATATAACATCAGCAGCACATAAGCAACTACAGTATTTCGCAACAAAAATGCAAAACAAAAGAAAAAATCTCCACAGCCAATGCAAAGAACTGTTGCGGAAAGGAACTGCCACCGCTACAAATGAAAAGTCTGCAGCAGCAAAACATTAAAGGTCAGCTGACACGAAAATCATCAAATGCGATTTTTTGGTGGATTTTGATAAAATATGTTTCCATTAACGTAATTGTGAAATTCTTCCGCACAGCCAGAAGCCGACTGCCTTGATTGAGTTTTAAGTGGCATTAGCAGTGATCTTAGGTGCATAGCGTTATGGCATTTATTACACACCCAGAAATCAAAGGTTGAATCAAAAGAGTATTGTTTATACATATTTTGTCAAGAAATGACAACCTTTACCGGTGTTGCTTTGTTTTATTTTAGCCAGTTGCCTTCCAGTGGGCTTATCAGCCAGTTGCCTTCCAGTGGGCTTATTGAATCAGTTTTGTTGTTGTTTAGGTGACTGAGTGTTGCAAAATGACCAATAGTCAAATTTTCAAAACTACTGAAGCAATGTGCAGTTGTAGATACTTAGGTAGATTTATTTGGCGGTACTGAATTGCGCTAGATGTACTCTGTAAAACAGCAGAAACGCTGGGGCACCGAAAAAACAAAGGTTTCTAGTCAGGTCCCCATAAATTAAATAAGATATGAGTTAATATCTTTTGTGAGATTGACACAAATAATGTCTGTAGAAACGTTGCTTAGCTTGCTGTATATGGCTAGTTTAAGAAGCTAAGTGCAAGACTGAAAATGAATTACCACAGTATTCTTCCGTTTAGTGATTCCATGCAGTATGACTACTTGTATTGGGTGGGATGCTGGGTTGCATTTTGACCTAAAATATTTTAAAGAACTACCGTATATATTATAACACTATAGCTTCAGCCAGCTCACGTATTAGACTCCATATTTCTTGCATTTGTGACATTCAACAAGTTGTTAATGCATGCAGTGTTATTATTAGCTTGCAACACAATATGTCTCATGAGTAGGTAATGCTATTTGCTGCAAGCTGTTGTCTTTTCTTCATACAGACATTACAATTTTGAAGCATTAAAAATCTACTGTCATGGTGAAATGTGCTGTTGCAACTTGCAGCATGAGAAGTGGGCGAGACAAAAGTTTATGTATGTTTGCTTCCCAAAAGACCTTAAGCCAAGGCAAGCCTGGATTTTCAAATGTCGGAGAGAGAACTACAATTTAACTAAGCATTCAAGGGTTTGTGAAAAACACTTCAATGATTCCGATTTCGTAATAAGTAGGGCATTTGCAGCCTCTATTGGATATAATATGAATTTTCAGTTACAACTTCAACCTGATACTGTTCCTTCTATAATTCCTCGAACCAAAAAGTAAAACATCTTCATGAAAAAGGAAGCTACAGAGAAGATCTACTGCTTGGGAGAAATTAATCCTAACCACATTTCTATCTCTGATTTTTCGGAATATGTGAACGATCAGCCGTTGGTGCTCGCCAAAGGCCCCCCTCCCCTGTCAGTTCGTGAGAAAAAGATTAGTAAGGATGAAGTGGTGCGACGTAGTGTTTCAAGATTCAACGCCTCCTGCCTAATTTGATGCACTTCCTTCTTACTGCTTGAATACACAAAACAACCAAACGCACTGATGTCTTCACATGTTTATTCAAAATGAAGTAGGATATTTGAAGCTGCAGCAACGTTCACAGACAAATCGTTGCCTAACGCAAGCAGGCAAAACTCTTGTTTTTTTGCCAAGTTTCTTCCAAATCCATCGCGCGAATTTTCGGTAGGCAATGTATCTGTAGGTCCTGGGTGAAAACATAAAACGTTATGTTGCAATACTGTTTCATGTGAATTTCAATATGTAACCCATATTGAAGAATGAAAACACGTTTTGCACGTAGTCATGCATGGATGAGTTCGTCCTCCAAGGGTGGCCCGTTTCCTTCTCGATATTCGTAGTAGTACTCAAGGACGGATTTAGGGAGCGCGGGGCCCTAGGCCATCTTAGTTGTTGGGGCCCCACACAGGTGTGACCTATTTGGCCGTTTGTCTGAAAAGCATGAAAATATGCCCCTCTTGTGGGTAGTGCCCCCTCAAAAATCTATTTTTTGTGGTTCCGACATTGGTTCTACGTTTGCCTTAGATCTTCAACAGAAATTAAAGCCTTTCCTACATTCTTCTAAAGAACAAATGGCATTGCAATCTTTTCTTGGAATTTATAATGCTTTCATGTAGTTCAGAAGTTCTCGTCATTAAATTTCCGTTAATTCTAGCGTTTTTTGTAGTTAATAATAAGTCGTCATAGAAAAGAGTTGCAGGGGCCCTATAGGCCATGGCCTATGCGTAAATCCATCACTAGTAGTACCCTTCTAAAACGTCAATCTCGAGGCAGTTACAACGAAATCCTGAATAGTCCACATTTTTCTCCGTTCGTTTCGTATTGACTCCCGATAAATCGTTCCAGCAAAAGCACTCTGTAGCATTGGCATAGATACGCATTGCCCACAGGTGCACCTGCAGAAAGATGATTTGCTGTTCCATAGCCGTGCGAGATGGGGTTGCAGTCGCAACCCACACTTGAAAAGTTTACAAAAAACTGGGCAGAAAAAGTTTAAAAAATTGGCCAAAACATTTTGAAGATATGAAATAACATGTTTTCCACATTTCAGAGAAAATAATGTAAAAGACGTGGCTGCAGAAAAGCAGGAACATTGCCCCCCTGCTCAATTCAAAAGGGGGCAGAGGTGCCGTTTTCATAACAGTATCAAAGGTAATTTCATGGTTATCAAGACGGACCTAAAACAAATTTATTGCACAGTAGTTATTCGCGCACCCAGAAAATTCAGAATGGTTATTATTTTTGAGGTCAAAGGTCAACATTTACTCTGAACAGAAGCAAGCATATTGGTAACGATTTTTTTTGTTTTTTTTAAATAAACTTCCATTGCCATGAACTTTTCCACTGTACCTACCGCTGTTCCGGCGTCCCTGGTAAGAGGAAATTTGTTACGTTCTGCGTCAAAAAGGCGACAATGCCTCTACTCTTTGACAACTCATTTACAAGCTTTGGCTCTCCCCAGGCCCGTAGCCACGGCGGCGCATTCGGGGGAAGTGTCCTCCCGAATTTTTTTTGTGCCCAGAAAATTTTGTTTTAAACATGTGATAAAAAGAATAACCTTAAATTGTGTTTTCCCCCAAAACCTTAAAGTCTGGCTATGGGCCTGGCTTTTCCCGCTGAGTGTTTTTGTGATACTGTCAAAAAGCAATGAATAATTATTTTACATTGTAAAATTTCTATGATCTACTTGAAACCTTACAAGTTCTGTTGGTGCAAAAAGCATCATAAAAATTATAGCCTAATCACATTCATGTTGACAATGTATTGGAAAAGTTTTACCTGTCGGGAAAAGCTACTTCACTTTGTTTAATTTTGAAAACAACGCAAGCAGGCAAAACTCTTCTGCTTTGTGTAAGCTTTGCCCACCCTAGTTTTCAACCCTGTCAGCAATCAAAGATTTCAAACGAAAAATCCCTCTCAGCTACTCAAAAACTTACCAGTTCTCAACGTCAAGAATTATCCTCATCTAAGCCAGCTTCTTCATCTTCAGTGACATCGGTGCTGTTTGTAGGTTCACCAACTTTTGACTGGTTAGGTGCAGGCTCATACGACTGGTATGGCAGCACAACATTTGGAAAACCCAATTCTTCACTTCAGTATCACTGTCACTCTCAAAAAACTTTGCCATTGCTGAGTTTTATGTCGTATGAATACTACAAGTAATTAAGTCAAGTGGCAATGTCCAACTTTTACTGAGAGAAAATTACACGTCCAGCAAAAACGCGTTGCGTTACGCAGCGGGTCGCTAGCGGGAAAATGCAATGCTTCAACGTGAAGTAACGCGCATGCCGCATAGTAGATGTTCTGACATGACGTCAGTGCCCTGACTCAGCAATGGCGGATTGTCGAACTTTGTCTGCTTCCCACAGCTTAAGCGCGTAACCAATGTCGATAAAAATTAGTGATTTAGAATCCGAACGAAAAGTTCTGTCGATGCGAGCAAAAATATCAAACAAAAAAATTCATGTCAGCTGACCTTTAAGCAACCGCAGCGTAAAATGGAAAAAGTTTAAAAACCGTGCTCTTAAGATGTCCTATATTCCCGCCGGCTTGGGCATGCCATAGTGCAAGCACGCCGAAAGTGCGCCAGGAAGGAGCATGTGGCACTAACAAAGGTTTAGTGGTCTCCTTGCAAAGTATATACACAAGCTGTGACTATGGTTCGATATACAGAGTAGCAGCAAACTGAGCCCGTGTGAAATGCCTCGACGGCCATTTCAGTTGGAGTGCATTTTTGCGACACAGTGATGTTGCTTTTAGATGAAGGCGACTTCTACCCAATAGCGACGCCACAAGTGAAATTGACTGCGATTTTAATTCAGTTTATTGTTTTGCAGTGACAGTGATTCTTGTTCCGGCAAATATTATTTGAATCGTTTTTGTGGTAATGACGCGTAATCAATCATAACCCTGCAGAGCATAAAGAAACGAAATCTAAAGAGCATGCGCGACACGCATCAATCCAACCCCGAGCGCCAATACATGGGTTGAGCGGGATAAGTGACATTTGCAGAGCAGCGCAACAAGCAAACGCGTATTCTTTTGAGCTAACCAAGTGGAGAAGCAATGCTGCGCTCACGACGCAGTAACAAATATATGTACGTTTTTGCCGAAATACATCAACTACAACTCGAGGATATTAAATCGTATAAACACATCATCGCGCAACTAACACGTTTGTTCCCAAACCTGTTTTTTTCGGTCATTGACCGAAATGTTTTTGAAATGACCGATAAAAATAAAGCAATTTCGGTCAGAATGCCTGAAAATATAGGCTGGTGAACACTCTTGCGGCGAGTTTTAATACAACTGTGAGACAAATGACCGAAATGTCTCTGCGAAAAAAAAAATAGTCCTCAACTAGTGATTAATAATGCAATACTGTCCAACAGCAGAACTTCCTCACGGACTTCAAGTGCCTCCTGTTAAATAAAACAATTATTTTCTGACCTGGAGTTTCTTGCATTACGTTGAGTCCTTCAATCGCTGCTCTGGCAAGAAGGGGAGGGAGAGAGGCGGAGAAAACATATCCGGACCCGGTAATTCGCTGGTGGTTGACCACGAACGTTCGACCACAGTTGAAACCCCCAATTGAACCAAGTGAATATTCCAAGCTGCTGCTAATAAGATCAATCTTGTCGACCTACAAAGACATATAGACGGTACGTTATATAACAAATTTAATATAAGCGGGAATCGCTTCAAGCACATGGTATCAATTTTCCAGGTAAACTTCGCAGCACGCTCTGGGCAACTTTGTCTTACGCAGCAATTGAATTTCTAAGGGAGAGAGCTGTTGCGTCCTGTGCTAGTAGGAAATAAACGAGCGTAGACTGCTTCAACAAAAACTGAAAGACGCAACGAAAATATAACAGAGGATTTCAATTCGCTCAGACGTATAAAATCGTACTTATTGGTTCTTTGTCGGATCTAATAGTTTTTGATTATTTGCAAATGAACTGAGTCGTGCACTGACAGACACTACCTTACAGAGCGGAAATGCGTTCACGCAGAAGTCAACGAAGATCACGTTTTAAGTGGAATGTCACATCTCATCACTGCCCGCTGCTTCATAAACAGGCACGAATACTTACAAGAGTTGAAACACCCTTTAGATACATATTTTAGATAGCTTTGCTAAGGTTAAACTGACTAAATTCCAGTTTTGAACTGCATTTGAATTTTTAATAACTCAGGTGAAACAACAAGGAAATCGTAAGACAGTAAAAACTAGGAATAGTGTATCGTAATAAATTATACAAATTTTGAAGAAACTGGGTTCTAAAAACTTTACTTTTGGTAACATTTCGTTTTACAGTCAATTGCTGCTTAAGTTACTGTGAAAAAACTGTTGTAGATACCGGAATATTGAAGTGTTCCGTCACTCCTTTTCCATGTTCTCCAAGCACGCCGAATGACAATGATTCCTCCAAAAACAGGCGCACTTTGTATTTATACTTAAGTTCGACTAATCTGGGCAGGTCACATACTTGGCCGGTGTTCATGTAGATACCTTCAGCGACGACGAACTTTCTAGTGACTTTTGCTTTCTTCGGATCCTGACAACGATAAAACATCTCACACAATTAATCACTGCGCTGGAGCAGTGCAGATGAATTCCGCACAAACTTGCCAGGGTGCTGGGCATGTGTTTGTCGCATCAAACGGTTCTGAGAATCACTTTGAAGAAGGACAAAAATTCTTGCAGGCAAAGTTAAACGAAAGTGTTGATTCACAGGAAAAATAGTGGACAACCTTTTCGCACAACAGATTGGTTTGATTTAGATGAGGATTTTAAAGGGACCGATTATTGCGCTGGGGAAAACTACATCTCTTTGGTAGCACAGCAATCGATCCGTTATAAAAGTTATGACGAGAAGATATCCTAAGGCCAACAGTCATCGACCAAAGAGACAAACAAGTCTTTTTCCATCTCTTCGTTCCTTTACCTGGAATATTATCGTGGGTCTGGCAGACCCGGGTCAAATGAGATCATTCACGTGAAACTAATAAAGCGAGCGTCGGCGCGCTTTCAACTCTTCAGTAGCCTCTTTTTTGTATTACTTCGTAAATAGGTGGGCTTGCGGTCATCCACACTTTTTCGATTTAGCGCAGAGAGTGAGTTCGGGTCTGGCAGACCCGACATTAGTATTAGTGTGAAGCGGCATGGGTCAGCTAAACCCACGTTATGGTTAAAGGGAGAAACGTTCCAGGTGGCTGTAAAAAAAGCTGAAACTCACTCAGCGCATGTTTCTACGGTCTTGTTACCTGTAAACGAAAGGAGACGTTCTTCACGCCCATAATTTTATTTTTATGAGTAATGCAGTTTAGGCATATATGACACCTTCGCTATATTTAGCCTACTTACTTTTCGTCAAACATCGTATGATATTTGTGTAAAGTAACTTTGTTAGTGCTCAAACTGCTCAGTGAGATTTATATTTTCAGTGTAGTTTTTGTGATAAGCTTCAGTTGAAGGAAAGTATATATTTTTTTGAAAACTGGGTCTGGCAGACCCGACGTTAGTATTAACGTGACAAAAATCGAACGATAGTAATCCAGGGGTAAATTACGATCTAAAATGCGCAGCCACATCGTTGCGGATAATTAGCAATGCAGCCTGGAAAAGCTAATTTTTTGTTATATTCACGAAATAAGCAGAAAATTACAACCAAGGTATTTTTTCGATCTACCGTTGCGGACGCAACGAACTATAAAAAAAGTCTGTAGTTGTGTTAAAACGTAACGTCTAATCTACTTTCACAAACTGTGGAGTCGACGAGGCCACAGAAGCTGGAGGGAATGCTATGACAGGGGGTAGCGTCGCAGTAAACTTCCATACTTCGATCGATCAACGTATTTCTTCACTTGAACGTCAAAGCGATTACGTACATTATATAGTGGAGAAACTTAATGATTACGTTATTTTTTCCGCCATTTGCGCAGACCCTGACGTAAGTGCGCTGCTAAGCGGTTGAAAAATCGATGCCTTTTGAATACAGTTCTTAAGCAGAAACTCCACAATAGCTCGCTTGAGCTGCGACATACACTGCCAGGAATGGACTATGTTGTATTCTGCTACGTTCCCATGGAAACCAAAAGCAACGGGTAACAATGATGATTGTTGCGCAACGGAAGGCTAAGCAACCTTACCTGCTCTGATAGCGAAGCAGGTACCAATCGGAAATTGAATCATAAAACTGTGGCTCTTAACCTTTCTAACCCCGGGGTGTCCAGGGGTGCAGTGCTAAAAAAGAAGTGTGGGAACGCACCCAACAAATAGCCATTTTCAACAACGCTTCAAACAAGTATTCACTTTTATTGCACTACAAATGAAAACATGGAAGTGTGGGAACACCGTTTCCACTACACTATACCCCTTCCGGTGACCCCTATTCCTAAAGATATTGGTTTGGGACCCCTCGTCTGCGATTACGTCATTAATCAAAGTGGTGGTCGTTGTTGTGAACCTGTTTTTTTCGGTCACAGACCGAAACGGTTTTGAAATGACCGAAAAAATGGTGTCATTTCGGTCAGAATGTTTGAAAATACAGGCTAAAAACACTTTTATGGCGAGTTTTAGTACAGCTGTGAGACAAATGACCGAAATGTTTCAGTGACCAAAATATCTCAGCTGAAAATGCCCGAAATGTTTCAGCGAAAAAAAACAACAGTTGTAAACACTTTGCCAATCCTTTGACCGCTGAATTTTTCACTGGGGAACCCGTTAAGAACTACGTTTCAAAACTAATGATGACTTAACTGACAACTTTACTGCTGACAACAAACGAACAACAGAAGACATTTTAGAATAAAAAAGGCATTAGGACTGTGAACAACCTTTACAGCGAAATGGGCTTCGCAACTCCATTAACCGGTTAAAGCATACCACACTCCAAGCTAACTAAGAAACTCAAATGTATTTCGTATCACCAGGCAAATTCCGTAACTGTAATTTTAAGCACTGGCACAGTTACCAGCTTATCAGTTTCCTCCTGAAGTGAAAGCTTTTCCTCCAAATCCTGCATATCGTTGTGGCGAAAGTAAATCACTTTGCTGCGTGAGGCTTGCAGTCCTTTCTGAATGGCAAAGCAAATGGCTTCATCCCTGAAAACCAAAGCAAGAGTTGCTCATCAGGTTGTGCCACAATTTCGCAAGCTTGTGCACAATCAGTAGCAAGTGGAAATAAGAGACCGCCTGAAACAGTTGAGCTGCAACCACAAACTTCAGCCTGTAACTAAGAAAATAATACGCCAGTGGTTCTCAACCTTTCATGGTTTGTGACCCCCTGCCAAAGACTCTCAACACTTGTGGCCCCCTGCTCATCAATAAAAATACCTAGCTTTGTTTTGGGTTTCGCAATATCACGGTAGAGCTGTGTGTCTGCTCGTGGCCCCCAGAGAACCGCTCCGTGGCCTAAGAACCCCGGTTAAGGGGGTCTTGTTATTCCAAACGAAGAAAAGATTATGGATTTTTTTCCTGACCTTTCAAAGATGGGAATTCGGTAAATACGTTAATATGTGGAACTTACCCAGATTCAACCACAGATCTACGACTATCACTCGAATGTTGTGTTTTTGCAGTTGATGGAACTCATAGCACCATCAACAACGAAAAAGCAAGAAATTTACCACGGTTTCACGGGACAAACAGAGAACATATCGTAAATTGCTGTGCAGCTACCTGATGGAAACGGATTATTTCCAGCTATAAACCTTATTAAATCTACTGGACAAACTGTAAAACCTCATTAGATCTACTGTTACTATATGGGGGTCGCAAAATGTATAACACATGGATCCATCAACTGAGAGCGGACACAATCAAATTGGGCAGGCCTCTGTATCAACCTACATACGCAGTCATGCAGAAACCACATTGCCACAGGCTTCTTACGCAAAAATTATGTCTCCTCTCTTGGAATACGCCGGGATCGCACTGGCTATCGTAGAAAAACCGTAAGAGTAAATGATTGCTTCGTCGACACCCATGTAATCTGCTAGACGCTTCTCAAGTTCAAGATGAACATCTGCGAGATGACGACAGAGTGAACAACGGGGCTTAATGATGATTGTCCACTCCTGAGTAACAATACATATACGTGGCGCGAACAAGCAATAATAGAGCGATCATGGCATGTGAACTCTATTGTTCCTTTGCTGCCACAGTGCGAAGCTTTGCGCATATGCCCCTCCGGATTTCCGATTGCAACAAAATGGTGCTGTGACCAGGATGTGAAGGTCGTGCCGAGTTCAGCTTTCACACAAAGAACGTGCGATCGGTGCGGTTCGTTGTAAAAAGGAG
>JGI24022J15233_10000294_pt1 | contig 28158 bp, 18 predicted proteins | sample Ectturendosymbi2_FD_15233 | JGI IMG/M metagenome (IMG submission 15233)
GTTTTGCTGCAGTTGAAAATATTTCCATGCGATTCTGCATAAGCCTGACACACAGATAAAAGTTCTCTTCGCAACATTTCCGAAAATGAGAACTTTTCAGTATTAATCAAGATGCAGACCAAACGATCAGGACAGAGTAAAAATTAGTGTCCTCATACAAACACCTGGTTCCGTACTCAACTAGTGTAGTCATGGCTTTAGTATGACAGATGTATAGGCTACTAGAGTTGTAATCCTGCCTAATTTTTGTCTTGTTTAGCAAATTCGTTCTAGCTCTATTATTCTGGCATGTTTTTGAATTTCTGTCACAAATGAAGATACCAAACTTGAGGGATAGCCTATGTCAAGGGTCAGGGGATCTTTGAATGCTACCATTTCGGGCAAAACACATCGGGTGCCTTGTGTAATTGGCACATAACGGATCAGGTGTGTTTGGAGCAAAACGGCTTTTTCTGACATCCATGAGTTGTGTGAAAGTTTTTAGAAGCACGTTTAAGGCTATGAGCTTTCAGGGCTTGCACTGGTTGCAGAAGTTAGGGTCTTGTAAAGCGTCATTTGGAGCCAAAGTGGTCTAGTAGGTAAGTGCGTTCAACACTTGACTAGCACTCTTATGACACTTTACTAAACCTTTTTCCCAGTCGTGGTACTGGGATCAACCCAGAAAGACACTAAAACGTGAAACAGTCCTCACGCTAAATTTAGTTAAAAACTATCATGTTTCGAACCGAAAATGCAGCTAAACAACATTTTTTAAAGAAATGCACTACGTCCGCTTTGCCTCTAACAAAAATAATCAAAAGGTCGTAGAAGAACAAGAGGTTTGACGTGGAACTAACTGTTATGTCAAGATTTCTCTAACTAATTTGAAAGTTTCAGCAATTTGCACGGTTCAACAGTACCCTAATGTTATAAAGTTTCATGAGGGCAAATTGAGGCCTGTCTAAGAAAAAATACTACACGAACAAATAGATAAAAAATGCCGTAGAAATACGAACATTTTAAACTATCTCCCAAGTTTTGACACTTCCAGCATATTTGTGGTTAACTACCAATCATTTACCAAATTTTCGATCAGATAACCTTGTCTCAAGACAAATCTTGTAAGGAGATAATTTACTAGTAGGACAAACAAAAATTCCAATAAGACTTCTGAAAAATGACTGAATAAAAAATTTCATCTTTATTCTTTGAAAGTTTTTGCAAATGTCAAAATTGCTATGCAATGTTTTGAAAATATCGATTGCACGCCTGATACCAGATCATAGGTAGGGTTTTGAACCACCTTCGTACCAACGTAGGCCTTGTACATATCCTGCGTAACCTAACACAAGATGAACTCAAATGCTGCTGAACATTTTCAGTTAAAGCATCCATAGTTTGCGTTCGAGTTCTCGAACGTGGGAAACGAGATACAGTAACTGCATGTCAGATTTCACTTTTGTCTTGCCAAAACGTTCAATTTTTTTCTGAGCCACCTATCACAATCTTACAAACGTAGCTGTGGGAAGGGTTGCCTGCATACGGGTTACTTACTGTGGACAGACTCGCTAAAATTTGCTCACGCGAATCAACGAACATTATAGTCTCCCGAAAGGTTACCATGGCCGTAGTCAGGGTAAAATTTTTACCGAGGCGAATATGTTAATGACGTCCCAGTTGGGTATGTTAACAAATGTAGTTTATGGAGGCCTAAAACATCCTCCCTTATTTAATCTAGGATGGTGGTATCTCTGGTGGTTGCAACACAGGGTAGCTGCAATGCTGCTCTTTTTAAAACAGCCATGCAATAAAATATGATTTGATTTAGCGTCACAAAGGATGTTTTGTGTGAGCATTGCAGGAAGTTTACCGAGGCAAGTGCCTCATTTGCCTCAATGTAGCTGCGGCCTGGGTGACACAAGTGAATTAATCGAGCAAATTTATTTTTTAAAGAAATCGATTTGACGTATTACTACGTGTCTTCAGTCCTAAAATAATAAATTCAAGTGACACTGCGAAGTATGTAAACATTTCCTTGCCAATCCTTCGCTTCTCTTACTAGCTAGTGTCACTTTTGATGTAGCTACAACAATCAGTTCTTAATTAACGTGAATGGTTCATCTACTACGTTACAAATATTTAAAACAAACTGGCTTGTTTCACGAAAATACTGCTCGATGACTATTAAAGCACACTTTTGTTTTCTTGTAGTGCGTTTTCTTACAGATTTTCCTTTGCAATAATTTACGACTATTAAGTTGAAATATTTTCTGACATGTTTATAAACATTCTCTGGCATGTTTATGTTTATATTAACTATAACTTCACTCTTCAGAAAAGTGGTGGCTGCTTTCAAAAAGTTTTGCTAACCGTATGTTTGCTTCCAAAACAACTTGAAAGTCTTCAAAAAAGTTGCTTTGTTGAAGGCATGCTTCTGTTTAAACCATACTTCTCTTGATCATGGCATCGACTCTTTGTACCTGTAAATTTGAAAGCTTTTCGAACACTAAAACCGTTCAACTCATCTTTGTGTTCGGCGCAAAAATGACTACCGGTAAGTACAGCCTCAGAAATTCATTATTTTTTCTGATGCAGATGACCTAAAACAATAAACTTACGCAGATATTCATATTCTCCGCCTATGTTTGGCGCAACCGTTTGAAATCACACCCCATCGGGTTTCACTGAAAGCTTACGCATTGTTTTCTTTGGTTGGCGTCGTTCACGTCACGACGCATTGGGCGTCACGTGGATTTTGATGGGCTGTCGGGCGTGACGTCGCGAAAGGTTCGTTCATTCTTGTCGCGTACGACGAGCTTTTTAGTCGATCGTCAGCTAAACTTGGAGGTTGAATAGCGTCTATATATGCGCGAGTGGCAGACGTTTCGTGTGGCTGGAGTCTGAGGTATCGGGTCAGTAGCAGAGTGCTGTTCATATGCTCGTCGGCGCTTCTGTTTCGGTCAGAATGAGGCAAAAACAGTGCTTACAAAAGATCGGCTGAAAAGGTAGCGTTGAACGACGACGTGTGGAAAATATTGCTGAAACGGCTGGCAACGTGGAAGTTTGGTCAAGCACTGAAAACACTGTTAAGCAAAATGAGGTTGAAGTAGAACAGTCTCACACCGACATTATTTTAACTCATTTTATATGCAGTGTCTATTCGAGGGAGAGAGAAGGTTTTAGTTCCAATTGTCCTTTAGCGACTAGAAGCGTGCAGTGGGTACCCCTGTCTGGGCCAGCCTATCACAATCAGCAAAAAATTCTGATATTCGTTCCGTGTGTTATTCAGAAAATACTACATACTCAACAACATACTGCAGTGTGCTACGCTGGCGCGGACTAAGGCAAAAGCGTTGAACTATGCCAAAGTTGTTTTAACTGAAGTTGTGCACAGCGCGAAAGTTTGTTGCTCATTACCCATCTGGCCTGACATACATCTGCTTTACATCTACTAAGCAGTATGCACAGGACACACACTGCTTAAAGCGGACCAACTACATGCCTATCTAAACTACGCAAACTAGGTGTGATACGCGTTCACTGAAATTGAGCAAGCGCCCGCGACAGCGAACAAGCCGCATGACCGGAGCTTCGCCTCCCCACGTCATTTGCTGAAGGAGAAAAGGTTGATTCCTTGTTGATGGCAACAGCCATGTAGTAGCACATTTATAGTCTGCTACGCGCTTTGATTGAGTGATTGCTTTTCAGAAGTTCGTGGGCTTGTTTCATTTTGATTTTGGCTGCCCTTGTAATGGCTCCACTTTCGCCCAGTTAGCCTTTTAAGCTTCAGGCAACTCTGCCGATCATATGTTTGCCATCATAACAACAAGTACATCGATTAACCGATTGATCACTATCGACAGACCATCATTACGGAAGACGCTTTTTCTCACTTGCCGTTACGTTCATACTTCAGCCTAAGGGCAGAATTGCTTTGGTTTGCTATGTCGTCCCCTCATCAGCAACTAAGAAACCGTGACGCTCCAGTGTAAGCTTTACTATTTGCCTTTTGATTAAATCTTTTGTTTTTTGGAAGCAAAAATGTTTGGTTGAAAATTATTGGAATCTGCGTGGTTTTGAAAAAACTTCCTTCGGTTTGAAATCAAACTGCTTGTTGCTTACTACTTAGTTTCTAATGCAATATTTGTGTTCTTAGTTTTTGCAATGTTTTAAAAGCGACGTTTATCAAGGGTAACCGATCAAATTCTAAGGTTTGTTTCAATGATTGCAAACAATTCTTTTTAGAAATCAGTGGCAGATGTGGGGTTCTTCATTAGTTAAATAAACCGTTTTCCTCGGAGATTCCCCACAGGTAAAGTTCAAAGAGGTAGGCTACAGTACGCAAGGAGCAGTGCAGTGGCGCCTGAAACCGGAAATTGCTTCAAGCAATTATTGACAACAGCAGGCGCTTTATTGCATTTTTCCAACTTTTGAGTTTTGTACTATGTAGGCCTATATATTCGTTCAATAGCCATGGTGACGCATGTTTGCCCTGATGATTTTAATTAGCAGCCAGTTGACACCGTGATTTCAGGTGACACTTAACGTGGGTTCAGTTGTTGAGTTAAAGTAGAACTGCCGAAATTTCACTTGTTCCTTCATAAATCAGTAGTGGCACCTGGGATTGGCACAAATTTTCAGCAGACAAAAGGCTTTCTTTGATAATGACATGGTGCCGCACCAGAGCCGTCGCCAGAAAGTCGTCAAAAGGGGGGCTTTACGTTTGTGCGGGAGGGATTTACGTTTGTGCAGGTGGGGCTTGATGTTCAAATTTGATAAAAATTCGACTAGCTTATAGTGTTTCATATTTCAATTTGGGGGGCTTGGAGCTTTGTTTGGGGACGTAAGCCCACCACAGATTCCATGGCGATGGGACTGTGCCGCACCAAAAATGTTAGCTCACAAGCTCGAACCTCGTGTGCAAAAGTCCAATCTCTTGAAGTTGTAAAATGTGTATGGAACTCCAACCCTGACGTGGAACCTTCAAGGATTCGATTGTCGTACAATTCTTTGAAATTAGTGTCTGATTCAGAGCACTTTGTTTGCTGCGGTTCTCAAGGCACCTGCTTGAGTAGCGCTAGAGGCTTGCACTACCAATCTCACTTGCTACCTTTTGCACTAATTCACAAGCGCTTTGGATGAGAATGCTTTTGATGTGCCATCGAAAACATGCCAAGTGCGTCAACGTCAACCCTTCAAAAAATTCAAAACCGCCAAGTGAAGCTATGACCAAATGTGCTTTCCCGGTACCCATGCGATGCGCAACGAGAGCAGTACTCATCCCAGGGCAACAGGGTGAAATTTACTCATCCCATTCAATGCAACGTGCAGTCAACTTTCTTGGTAAGGAGTGTTCGAACCAGTGCACGCCAGCAACGACCATACTTTGCTTTAACAGTTTTTCCCTCGTACTGATTGGCGTCTTGTTGTAACCTGAGCTCTGAAACGCGTTTCTTGATATCAATCAACATGGAAAACCTCGTTTTTGGTCCTACAGTATTTNCTGCTTGGGAAACTTACATCAAGTTCACGTCTTTGCTGCTGTGACCCAGAATAACACCACCTGATAATTTTTTACGTTTGTGATGTAATAATTTCATTTGAGACCAAAGCGTCAACATTCATTCCATGGTTGAAGAGTTGAACGTGAAGTTAGGCTTAGTCTGTGTGCGGAGTTGCGGACGTCCAGAAGTCAAACTTCCACTTGATCAACGTATCGCATGTACTGATTATTTTGAGAAAATGTGTTGTGGCTAGCCTAGATTTTTGTATTGCATAGAAGCAAGATACCTTTTAGTGCTTATGACCCAAGTTATAATTTTGCGCAGCCTGCTGTTCAGGCAGCAAGATGGAGTTGATAGTGAAGTGCAGGAAATGGAATTTACTCAGCAATCATTGCTAAGCTTGGCCCGACAGAGTAGTGAGTAGCGCAGTTGGTGGATTGCATATATTGACCGTGTTGCATCCACGTACACCTTAGACTTCTTAACATTAATAGCCTCCTAGTCCTTGTGATACAAAATCTTCATCTTGGTTTGGTATAAATTTTAACATGTGCCATGCAGCAGGAGATTAAACTTGCAGCTAATGAACGTCAGAACGTTTAAAGCATGTTTATTTCGACCAGTATATAGCCCTATGCGCATGCTTTCTGAGCAAAATTCACCTAAGCTGATAGTAAATAAATGATCATTTAGGCCTAATGACTGGATATGGTCACCGCGGTGTACTGCTTTGAACTGCCTTTGATATGTTTCTTCCGTAAGTGTTGTGTGATAACTTCACGTTAGGCTTGATTCTTGTTTCTTGCAAAGTCTTGTTTACATTTACATTTCATCGAACATCTTTAAATAAGCGCTGTCAATTAAATGACAATGATCAAGATAACTTTCATTTACTAAGCTCGTTGCACAATTTTCACTTGCAAACTACGAGCCTTTTGCGTAATTGTGTGGAAATATTCACATGATTTTGTTGTTTATTTACCTGCAGTGTGAATCACAACTTGTAAAATGATCATGTCAACATGAAAAGTTGGATAGCAGGACGAATTTTAAGTGAGTTTTGCGGAAGCAAACTTCCGATACAGAAACGGTGAGCAGCGTTTTAAAACACCAAACCCATACGAGGGAAAACAGCATTTTCACAGGCCAATCACGCAGTTGGTAGCTCCTGAAGTTCGTGATGATGAAGGTAGTGACATGGGTAGTGGAGCGGACATATAGGCAAATTATTTTTCTTTATCTCCTGACAATGGTATTGTTCCATTGCCCGGCTGTGACCGCACACTGCACTGGGACGCTATTGAAATGCAGCCGAAATTTTCCAAATGAAATGGTTTGAATTCAGGAATGCAGCCAAAGTTTTTCATACTGAAATGAATTCAAGGTTATGTTTCTAAATGAACTGGTTGGTTACAAACGTAGAAGTTGGTTGCAAACCACCTTACAAACCAGCTCCTAGGGCCTAACTAGGCAATCATCTCAACATGCTTTTCATCTTATAACAACGAACGGTGGAACTGAAAAGGTGCGCCACACGTCGAGGAGTTTTTTCTCCCTTGAAGTTAAAAGTACTGGTCTAAACAGACAGCATGACCGCCAGCTGTCAACATTCGTTGCGATTCAGATAAATGGTGAGAATAGTTCGTTTCGTGACTGCAGACAACAAGACCTGAGCCGTGATTTTTGTGTGTCAGAGCATCACGGTGAGCAAGCGCTCCTTTGATATCCATCCTTTCATATACGGCACATTTTGCACTGCTATTCTCCTCACTTTTTATTTAAAGCTCTGTACTATTTGCACACCAGATTGTGTCCGGGAAGAATTTTGAAAACCTGCGGTGAATGATTAAGCGCGTAGCTAGCTAGGTTACTTGCCTTGAAGGCGTCTCAGCAGATGCAAAAACTATTTTTTTGACATCCCTTTTTATTTGCTTTGTGCCATAAGCACTTCGAACTCCCTGTTTCACTGAGGAATGAACCACGTGTGAAGCGGCCATCATCATGCAGGGCTCTTTTCAAAACAGTTATGAACGTAGTTGGAATCAATCTCGATTCCGAGTTGCGTAGGACAAACAATCAACTAACCCAGCTTTCTTCAAACTTTTCTAGCCTGGAACATTAAGTCTTGTTATTTGGCTTAATGGAAGACCAAGAAATAAGTGCGTAATCTGGGTGTGGTATGGGTGAAGGGTTTCAACCCCGAAATTTTTGCAATTGCTCAAAAACTAGTGTTTTATGTCTGCATGTGTGCACTTTAGAAAAAATCGTGCTTCAAATCTGTTCATCAAAACGATTCATTTCGACAGTCACGTGAATTTTCCAATTTACTTTGCTTCCGCCGGAAAGGTTATGCAGCGAAGGTCGGCAACCTCCAGTGTTAGCGAGCATTTAGTGGGGCCCAACTCCCTTTTTGTGGACTATCATTGTATCCGGCATAATTGTACTTTTGGCATGTTAGATCTTCCGTCTGGTCTAGTGGAAAGTTGTAGATTTCGTAGATTTTTTCCTTGTTCAAGTCTGGCCAAGCTTTATTGTAACACGGTTACATTTATTAATGCAGGGGTTCCCAAACTTTCTTTGACTATGTACCTCTTCAGCATTTCGACCGATGGGTATGCACCCCTAAAATATCTTATGACAAAAAAGCTGATTAAAATAACAAACATCCATTGAATTTTTAATATAAATTTTATATTTTAGAATATTTCGAACTAAATCATGCATAAATATATTTCCCCCTTCTATTGTTGGTCTAAAATGTACCCCTTCAGATAAGCAAATGTAGCCCTAGGGGTACATGTATCCCAGATTGGGAATCCCTGACTTAATGCAATCACCAACATAACATACAACAGATGCGTCGCAATTTGCGATAGCACAAAATTACTCCAAACTGATGACAGTTTGTTCGAGTTAGCAAACTGTTAAGGCTGATTTTATTGATTGCTGCGCAACAAACTTTTGCTAAATAACGGTTTGTTTCGATTGATTTATGTAACAATTGCTAGCACGTGGCCTGTTGACGGATGTGTAAGAAATACAGATCGGCTAGTGTTGATGTTGATGCAGTGCAACTTTTTCTTAGCGCTATTTGGGCTGCTGCTTGAAATTAACTTTAGGTTGTTTATACTGTTGGGTAGATTGCCAATACACCGTTTCCTACACTCCTATTGCGTAAATTTTGGATCATTTTTGCAAAGCGCAAGCCATGTGTAAATGTTGAGGTTTCGTACCTGCTGCAAATCATAACAATAGCTGTAATCTCGTGCAGTGCTGGATACGAATAAGGAAGCAATAGTAAGTTGAACAGCTTTAAGCAAAATAATAAAAGTGCTAAGATCATGTTTTGACAAGAAGTGCTGCGTCATCCTTAGACTTCTTATTTCTTCCTGTCTAGTGTGTATTTTTGAACCTCTGAAATGACCTAGCGATGCAAAAAGTTTGCCAAAACGTGATAGCATCTTAGAACATTGTGGATTAACTCGGTTGCAGTGTTGACCTTGTGTTGCCACTTGCCAGAGGCAAGAGGCGCGCCTACAGTATTTCATAGCCGAGAGTCAGTGACCGGATGCTCAGATGCACAACGAATTGGAAACTATACAGTTGCTGTGGGGATTTGCGTTTCGATCAAAGGATGTTTTGAACTTTTCTTACTTTAAAAACAGTGTAAGTCTGAAAATATTTAAATGGATTTAAGGAAAGACGTAATCTATGGTTGATTGTAAATGCACGTACGTTAGGTGACTCTCGGGCACTAGCGTACGGAGGGGGGAGGCCACTGTGCCATGGCCACCCCCTCAGACCCTAAAAATAAAGAATGTAAAAAGAATATTTTGTAAAACTTGCTTCCAGAATGCACAAAAATGCGTACTTGTAGGTGTAATTTTTCAAAATTTTGCCTGGGGCATGCCACCGGACCCCCCTAGAATGGTCGTGCCTGCGGCACTTCCCCTAAAGTTGATTTGTGACGTCACACGATTGACGAAACTTGCCCCCCTCTCGGAAATTTTCTGCGTACGCCACTGCTCTCGGGATATTTGGTGTTAAAATGAAATTTCAGGAGCTGGTGTAGAACTGCTTGAACTGACCGAAACTACGTGCATCATATCCAAAAATGCTGGATTCAGTGTAAAAACTGCGATGGAAATTACATTAAAATTCTTGCCAAGTGTAGTATGCTAATTCGACTTTCACATTCTGCTGAAAAACTCTCGTTTTATGTGTTTAATACCCTTTAAAACTAATTCCATACCTACCTCTCAACGCGTTTCCCCAGCAAGTTTGCCACACTTGGCTACCTTCATTTCCAGTCCCGAGCGTGCGGAAAACTGCGGTTTGCGTTGATTAGGACGTCCACGCTGCACTGTGCTTCCCGTTGCACGCAACCATCTACGCTGGGCGTGCATCACGCGATCCCGATACAGATAACTGCTCGCCGATGCATCTGCACTGTGACGTTGGTGACATTGATAGCCTGCCACTGCACTTCGCGCGCAAAATATGACAAAGTTAGAAAGAAGCTTTAGCAGTTCCCTCCTTGCTGGGCGTGATGTCAGGTGAATTTCAAGTTCAGCGTTTTCTTCGTGGATGTCGCGATCAAAACGTTATCAGAAGGGGTCAAGTTTGGATTTGAAACGAGGTGTCGCTTGAGAACATACAATCTCTATTTACAAAATGGGATAAAAATCAAAGATCGCACATTTTTGTTTGGTAGTTGAATAGCTGTTTGAAATCTGTTGGCTAAGGTAGGAGGTAGTTTACGGTATTAAAGCAGTGTTGCTGACTATATAAAACATTGTTTACGTGAACAGATCAAAAGTGCTATTGTAATTGCCATTTTGTTTCAGACATCTCCATCGCAGTACAAAGTTTTATCTAAATCGTAGTGAGGTTTTGAAAGACATTTTTAAAACTATCTGTAGCTGCGTATTGCGTATGAGGTCCCGCAAACACTTTGACGTTTCGCCATCACAGATGTGAGCTGGTGTGTAGCCATGCGCACCTTGGTTTAAATCACGTGCTGTAGCTAAACGATTCTATCCGAGTGTGACTCATGCAAGTCAGTCATTTAAAGTGTGACTGCAGCAGAAGGTGAATGTTAAAAAAATGAAGCCTTTTGATCGTTTAGGAAACTACGACCTAAATAGTGGTCGTGTAGCGGAAAGTTGACTTTTGAAATTCATCGAGCTGCTAATACTGTTTGGACCACAACGCGGATGAAAGAAGTTTAATAGATCATTACGTGTGTGAAGATCGCATCAGCACGATTGAACAACTACTGTACGTGAACAACGACAGCTTATCGAATTTTTGATTTGCGACAGGTTACGCATCGGTTTTTGCGAAGGCAATGTCGCTGCCAGCAGTGAAAACCGCTATGGACATCAACAGACCTCGGGAACTGCACGTTGCTGCAGCAGTGACCGTTGCCGGTCCTGAGGGAATATTGCTTAATGGGAATATAGATCATTTGGCACGTGCTGCTTACAAAAAATAAAGTAAAATACCACTAATGCAGATTGACTAATTTCGCGGCGACCATAAGATTTCATACTGGCTAGGGTACGCAGGTGAAATCCTACTTCGTTTTAAGCACGCTTAGAGTTTGGGGATTGCCCGCATCAACGTTTACCACTAAAGAAATACGAAAAATATGCAAAAGCAAGGTGAAGGTGATTAACCACACCTGTTTTCCATTTGTTGCTGTCCAGTTCGTCTGTGCATACACTGTAACAAACAGCAAATCATGAAACTGATGAACGCCATACAATCAGAACGCTTTTAGTTTAATGTTTTTTAACCTTATATTATGTTTACCAGCACGTCTTAACCTGCTGTTTCTCCGCTTTCATTTGCTAGTCTACTCCGACGGTTTGCTTGAGAGCTTTGATGCCCCCAAAAACGTTCATCATTGTTGATCACACACCACCTCGGGCTATTTTGTGCTGAGTTTCTGGTTTCCATTTGAACTGACAGGTGGGAAATTTATAGATTGAGAAACTGGTAAGTTATAAATTTTTGATCACTTTAAGCCATTGTGAACTCCCGATGAATATTTATATTATTAGCACTCAAACAATTATTTAGGAAAATTAAGCAAGTTGTATTTAAGCACAGGTGCTCAGGGAACCTTTGGTTAAATCATGCAGTGAATGCCGCTAATTACTCAAAGCTTTCAGCTCAACCTGAAACAAGAAGCAAGGAACCATAGCCATAAAACCTCTCCACCGACACTTTTATCCTTGTGGGTTAAAGTCGAATACAACCGAGTATTTGTATATTATTACTTTCCTATTCGAGTATCGTAACTTCATACAGACGCGTGCAAGTTTGAATCATCGTGAAGACAGCAGAGCCCAGTCGGCTGATTCCTGGAAAGCTTGAAGCAAATCTGGAGCTTTTAATTATACTATTTTACTAATTTGGTTCACACTGAACAACCTCTGATAACCGAAGTTCAACGCACGCATGCGACAAACTGCGGAAGTATGTTTGTGAAAAGTGATAAAATACTTTAATACTTTTTCAAAGATACTGGAACAGTTAATACCTATAGCAAACAGTTTGTTTCGTTCCGAAACGAGGCGTGGATGCAGAAACATGCCTTGCTGGGAAGAAACAGGTCAGGGAAGTACGAGTCAGAAACACTGGCAGCGCAATTTCTTGAGTTCCAATCAGTACATTACTGGTGAAAAGTAATGCAACATAATCTGTGACCAACTCTGAACGCTTTTATACAATCCCCAAATTAAACGCAGCAAGCACAAATTTTCTGCGTTTTGAGCATTGAGTCTTTTCACTTTGGTTGCAGAGAAACAAATGGTGGATGAATCTGCGTCGTAGGTGCCTGACTAAAAGCATCCACGCACAACTGAAGCCTTGAAAAAGTGTAAGGCATTCCAAAACGTAAGCTAGATCATCAGTACGATAAACAGCTTGCTCAATTGTAACGCGGTCAGCAACTGCAAACGTCAAATAAGCTTTTAGGTTTAGGTGTCAAATGGAAGAGACTATTTGATTGAAAGAGCTGAGGATGATTGCTTAATACGCAAATTGCACACTTGAAATTCCATCGATAGTGGTTGTAAAAGCACTTCATATAATTACTGTTCTTCCGATTTACGCAGGTTATGTCCATCACACCTGACTGATGGTAATGAAAAGCAGAGCTAGGAACCGGAAATACGAAGAGTTTTCGGATTAAATTCTAGAGGTGGCCAGCTCAAGTTGGTGCGTTGAACCAGACAGTGGCTGCGCCTACCTATTTTTATATCAGAATATCGCTGGTAGCGATGTTCGTAAACCTCACTGGGCGTGTGTAATTACCCGTTTTCATAATTCAACTGAGCACTGTGAAGCCTTACCACCTTCTTTTTTGTCATGCAGGTGCGTTTGTGTAGTTTGATTCAGTTTTGTCAGCGCAAGCGCCTTTGCTGGTCTAGTGCTGAACGTCGAGGCGAAATTGACAGGAGTGCTTGACGACAGAGATCACGAACGTCATTGCGGTGACCGCAACTACATCCATGAGTGGGGCGGAGCTCCACATTCACACACACAATGGTTACCACGAACACGACGATGGTCCCTGCGAAACAATCAAAGGGCGCGTTATGACATCACACAACTTTGCCACGAAGAGGGTGCTGGAACCGTTTGTTCATCAGGTATGTTTGCTTTTGCTATCGAATTCGCGGGTGTTTGACCCTAGACGTGCTTTGTCGGTGTCGAAAGAATAAAATCTTTTCCGTCCTGGGTAAAATATGCAATATATGTTCCAACAAAGCAAATGCACACCCTCAGGTTTGAATCGAAAAGTCATGTGCTTTTTGTACCACGTACTTGCTTCTGACTCTGAATCAGCTGAACATCACAGCAGCAAAGCTATCACAGTTTTTCAACGGACCCGCAACTCTAGCAAGCACTTGAAAATATTCAACTAGCGAAATACCGGTGCTTTCTCGTCCCTGTGTAACAACAGAATCAATGTTAAAGACAGCCTTATAATGAAGCAAGTGGATGAAAATAGAACAAAGGATTGTGCTTGGTGAGTATGTCATTCGACGGCGGCGCCAGTATGTTGAAGCGGAATGCCAGTCCTCTTATTTGCAATTGGTTCTCCGCCTTGGATATGAAGGAAGACTCTTTAAAGTCTTCCCCTTACAGCGACCCCTCACCAGCAAAAACCTGGCGACCCGTTTGCTGTAATGTGGTACTGTCAAGTTTGTCCTTTCCACTACCTGCGTTTTAAATGCTTACCGTTTAGTGGTAATGCATATTTAGCATACGGCACTCAACGCAACAAAAACGCGTACACCGCCTGTGAGAAGTTATGGATTGCTTCTTGGAAATCGTGCATTGTGAGCACTTTCGCAAAAATGGCTTACGCTGGAGGTTTTCAACCTGTGGGTCATGGCCCAGTAGTGGGCCATGACGCTGTTTTCAGTGGGCCACAGAGCTTTTCTACCGTAAACTCAATTTCTACCATAAACTCAAAATTGCGTGTTACAACTTTTCTTTCTGTATCTTGGCGAAACTTACAACCGTACATTAAACACTATTGTGGTAAAATGCTTCAAATCTGAACCATTTCTGTCAGACAGTTTCAAATTAATTTCGTGGGCCATTAGCAAAAAAAGGTTGAAAACCCCTGGCTTACGCGAAGCAAGGCTTGATACAAAAGCTTCAGGAATAAGCTAGATTGCCATTAGCTGGTGTAACCCAAAACAACATTTCAGCGTTCCGACATGGTTCCTTTCAAGAAGATGTTGTCAACAAGGCAAACCAGTTTTCTCAAATAAAATGGCGGTACTTCAAAACTCAGCTTGTATTTTAACTTTTATGTTGGAAAACAAAACTTGCCAAATATAAAATTACATCAACAATCTCATTCTTTGCGCGAAGATGCGTGGGTTTGCCGAAAACAAGTTACCGGCTGGCACTGATAACTGCGGTTGCAAAATTGTCGGGTGTCACTTCACACGTGCACAGTATACGCTCTTCCCAGCAGAAAGCACATAGGAGAACCTTGTTGAAAACATGGGAGAATCTTGTTCTACATTATACATACAGTAAGAAGACCTCACTCAGTAAACGAGAGTTGACAAGTAAAACTAGTTTCACTTTCCTACTGGTTGACAGTGACTAGCATGAGATGCAAACGCAATTTTATCATCACCTGCAGCTATGATTAAGAGCTTGTTCCAAGAACTCTGTGTCCCCCACAGGGTTGCCAGATCTACTTTTTGTCAAGGGGCCAAATCTAGTCCAGAGAAGAGCCAAAACAGGGCCAAATTCTAAGACAAGGGGCCAAAAAAAGGGCCAACCATTTTTTTCCAAATTTATCAGCAGTTAAAAAGTCATATGAACCGATACTTAGCGTTTCACTAAATGGCAGTGTTCCTCAATCACAATTGTAGCACAGCAGCAAAACAAGTAGGCTACGTGAGGAAAAATCGTTAGACAACAACTTAATTTCCGTGTATAGCCATAAACTGAGATAAATTAATCATCATCAATAAGCGCTAAAGCGATCAACAATCATCTGAACAAAACCAACAAACACGTGCACCACCTGAACAACAGTTAAGTTAGGTAAAGTAACAGTTCTCACTGAGTGGTACCTCTGCGACTGCAGCAAGTAACAGGTATTCTGATAAACTTTCTTTCACATTAACTCAGAAACCCTAATGATCCTAACAAAATTTTGTATTTAAAAACCTTCAAAATATAGGAATTTGGTGAAAATCCGCAATGAATTACAGTAGACAAAAAAGTGAAAAAATATGATTTCTCAGACAGGACCCAGGGTGGTTATATCTAATTCTTCCAAGGATCCAGTCTATCCTGGAAAAGGGCCAAACGAAGATTTTGGGGCCAGCAAGTGTTATTTGGGATCAAATTTCTGAAATTTTATCCCAAAAGGGCCAACCTGGCAACCCTCGTCCCCCACGTAAGGTCGGCTTGGATCACGAAATCGCTTTAAACAATAATTATTTCTTTCGCGTGCTGAAACCGTTCGCGGTGTATGTCTTTTATGAGGTTATGCGCTCAGTGAGGTCGACATCGACATTACAGTCACCTTGTCTTGACATCTTTGAAAGATGTCTGAACTTTCGCTTTTCTAACTACGCGGGTTGCGCTATATGTCATGTCGCCACTCTTAAAGGAGTACAGAGCTATTGAACATACGGTCAGTGGCGAACATCTGCGTTCTGGTTATAACCTTCTCAGTGAATTTATTTGGTAGTCCAAAAGCCGATGTATTCCACATAAATGCCCAATCGACCAGACGTTTGTGGTGAATGGTGGTGCCCTGTTTGTTTATTAAACTAAATCAAAGTACATTGAACACTGTGTAGAAAGTGGGCTCCTCGGGACGTAACTTCAAAGCCACAACGATTTGCAAAACTTCTGGCTGGTTATGTTGCTGAACATATTCGTTCAGTGAAAACGATTCAAACATTGCTTTTCTTTATAAAGCGTGTATGTGTTGTTTGTGTTCAATTTTTTAACAATTGCGATGGACTGTAACCATGTAACATTTCTGTAAAGGGAAACGCATTGAGTTTTGTGACGACTGTAGCTGAAGTCATGATGAGACAAAACTGCGGCAGCTTTTGATGGTTTAGTTAGGCAGACAAGACCGATCCCTACAATCACAAATTGGCGTTTCCTGAATTTTTGTTCTTGTCCCGTTGAATTAAAACAATTACAGTTAACTCCTGCAGCTGAGAGCTGTGCTGGTCTGTATCGAAAAAATTGCGTCGAAGTGTCTTCACCCTTTCCAGACGCTGAGTAATTTTTAAGCTCTTCAAATTATTGAGTATCTGACCAAAACATATATTTCAGTTCATTGATGCTCTCCTTAGGTGTTTTAAATACTTTTCTTGCGAGAAGATTTCATATTAAATTATGCATTAAAGCAGTAAAAGACGACGGGCGCTGCATTTTGTTGTTTTATTGCTCCAAGTAAACTCATGGGGGTATTTAACATTTGAAATGATTTCTGGGCGTATTTAACATTTGAAATGATTGCGTTTTTTAAGCTGTATTACTGTTTTCTTTCGTTCTGCAAATATGCTCGTTTTTCCGTTTGCTATGCTGAGGATTTTGCCAGAGTAAATCCATGGTGCCAAGGCCACACTGAAGAGTTTTTAAATGTTTGAACCTCTTTCTATTTTGCGATTGACTTTGTTCCACTTGTGACAGAGCAGGGTCATCAACACAAATTTACTTGTGACAGAGCAGGGTCATCAACACAAATTTATTTCGGGGGATAAACGCCTTAAAGTGCGGTGAGTGAAAAAGGTGGCCACATTATAAAATAGGTAGTCTGTTGATGGTAATACCTCTAGGTGAGGGGCAGTCGTTGTCTGTTTTCACTCAGTCCTTAGTTAGAAAAGTCGTATGTTGTCTGGCCTGCCTCAATTGTGAATATACTTGGAGTTTTTAGCACTAGTTTGAGTAAAAGCCTACTGTGAAAGCTTGTTAATGTTTGTTTTTGGCATTTTGTGGAAGATGGGTTTGTTGATTCTTTTCCTGGTGTAATCTGAAGCACACTTTGGTATTTGCTTTTACTGGAGTTTGGCAACACTAAGTATGCACCGAATACTAACCAGTTTCTATACCTTGGTGAGAGAGCACGGATAATACATATTTCTTGCCGTTTGGTTGATAAGTTAACATGGTGCTGGATGGTAATGTTGCTGTAGACGCTACTACAAGAATAAATGCTCTGCTTTTGCGGCTTTTGACATTTTTCGCCTTCGGCAGTTTTTGTGTGCCAGACCAGCTGTCATCACAATTTACCAGCAGGTGGTTCATCATGCGTGACATGTCAGCAAGAGAACACACTGAATGTAATTGCCGTGATCAGCACATTCGCGCACGCACTCCGTTTGTACCGACCTTACACAAATTACGAAAATTTACCATTTTCTGCAGTTGTTTCGCCGCAATATTTTGTTTGGCGTTTTGCCCTTTTTGAATAATTTAGTCGAATTTGGACCTAATTTGCATGTAGTACCACATTGCGGACTTAAAGCTTCCAAAAATGTTATGGTTACTCGAGGCTGATTGGGGTTCGGTATTCCCTGCGGGTAAGCAACTGATAGCGTAAGCAGAGCTGCGTAGTGCGAGCTGTGTATTGTAAAAATCTGGAATGAGTTGTTTTCACAGATATATTGTTCCAGTAAAGCAACCCAAAGCAAAAGATGAAATGGTCCACAGTAATTTGAAGTACAGTGCCTAACAGGTCCAGATCTTAAAGATTGGCTGCAACTGGACTGTAAAGATCGTAGTTACTGCAAATATTGCCATATTACCTTAAAAAATGCGAACAAATCCATGTTTCTTCAACATGAAGATTCAGAATGATACAAAATGAGTTAGCAAGGTGCAAAGTTTATTAATAACATTTCTCAGTTTTTTGCCAAAAAAAGTTCAACACAGGATGATCAGGTAGCAAAAAGTGAGTTGCTGTTTGCAGGCTGCTTCGATGAATGCCGCATGCTTTTGTTCACGCGTAAAACAGGGTTTGTTTCCTGACAGACAAATTCCTTTAAAACTATCACAAAAAAAATAATAACTTTGGGAGGTCTGGTCGCTTTCCCATTTAGACCAGGTATTTGCGATGGCTTCGTGGCCGAGGAGTCTATGATAAGATAAGAAAAAGCACAGCAGGATAAACGACTTTCTTACTGCAAAAAGGGTTGGGAAGGATGTGGTTGAACGTTCACACTGCAAATTATGTAACAAATCATTTCGTCCTATGAAAGACACTTTGAGATTGGATGAATTATCTGCGGGGCACAAGCGCAATGATAACGCACTTGGCGCTACTACGCTCATGACGGCATTCACCAAACGTGCAAAGACCGTTATCATTTCCGACCGGCGTCAAGCGAACTTTCTGACTTCACGCCGTGTGCGCATGCACGAGTAATATTCTACACATCAAATACGCTGAGAAAACTGATGATTAGGGCTCATGGTTTGGTGCTGAGGTAAGTGTGTCGGGTTAGGGTTGGGGTTAGGGGTAGAAAAAGAAAAACAGTTAAAGTCTAAGACCAAGTCCAATATTTTTTAGTGGTTATAGTTATTCCCGTACTATAGCTTGTTGTGGGTATCTGACGTCTAACCAAAAAGTTTTAATTTACACAACGCACATCAAAAAAGTAATCGCCAAACTTTGTTTCTCTACTCTGAAAAGCAAAATAACTGACAAACAATAAATAATAGGTCAGAAATTTCGCAGAGGTCAGAAATTTCGCTTGACACCGGATGAACCAGATGGAATTGGAATTTGCTATCACTGTTCTCTGTCAACAGTTGATCAGAGGGAATTCAAAGGCATGGAAAAGGAAGTGTAGTTTCTGATATTCGACTGCATCGACCTAAATGTGCTGCGTTAATCTTGAAGGTTGCGGCTCCGTGTTTGGAAGAAGCAATGCGTCACATTTGGGCAACAGAAATTACTCAATGACTATGAAGTCGCGGAGTAGCTAATACCACATAGTTGACCGAATAGGTAATGACTTTTAGAACGCCGGTGCAGTTACAAAATCTGACTGCTTATGTTGGCCCCAGCTTTCGATCATAATTTTCAATTTGAACCAATTTTGTTGTATTTGTCTGGCAGGCCTGTTTATTACGAGTCCTACATCTACATTTCAGGAGTTGCATTGAACACTATCTTTTCGGCAAGATTGCACGGTAAACGGATTTGAATTGGATTGAGAAATCAAAATCTGGTCAACCAGGCCATATGAACTTGCTAAATTATGTTAACAAAACTATTTGTTGTTGAAAATAATTAAAAGCCACGTTTAGCTCTATGCACAAAGCTTTGGCCGTTTACGAGATTTCACTTGGCTATTGCGCTAATCCAGCATCCTCAACCCTGGCAAATAGCGCCTTGAAAAGGTAAAGTCGAAGTCTCCCAGATGTACAAGTGGCAACGCGCATCTCCACGTATGGCCAGCTGCACGTGACGTTAATGAATTAAAAATTTAAATGCATGAACAGTTGAGTCACTCGCTCGATTAAAGTAAGCACTGCAAAGCTAAAATTGCTAACCCTGGTGACGAGCAAAAGAGTCGGAAACGAAGGCTTCCCGATCGTTTGTTCCGGGATACTTGAGAAACCCTGCTTGCAAAACATTCAATCAAGATTCTTTGCCGCAAGTTGCCTCTCACTCTTAGTCTTTCTAATCAGATTTTGTTTTGTCATTTGCAGAAGTTGCTTCTTCATGCATGTTGTTTCCCAGTCTGCAATTTTCCGCTCTAGAACGTAAATTTTGTAGAATCATGGAGAAAGCCACCTTTATCCACAGTCTTAAAATAACGCATAACCACAGCCTCGGATAAGCTTGAATCCCTTTACAAAGGTGTGCTACGCAATTCTCAACTTTTACGAGAACATTCTGTGATAGTCCTTTGTGGAAAAGCAGAGATTGTGCGCTAAAAGTTTTCACAGTGATTCTTGCACAGTCGCCACGCTACAAATTGATGTGTTCGACGAAAAGTATCACTTCTGCCAAGCAGTCCGATACTACTGGAACGAAACTGATGCATTTGACAGCGCGCACATTAGGCATTATGTCCTGTTATTCGATATATTGCCTCGCGATCCCCTTCGGTTGTCTTTAAGCTGGAGTCACTGGAATTAATTATTAATTTGCTTGTGGCTGCTTAGGCCCTTTGTTTCGAAACAAATGAAATGCGGCATTAGAAAAAGCTAAAACCAGTCGCGCAGAAACCGTACTACATTTTTGTTCATATAGTCATAGTTATTTCCAATATTCGTGCTTGGGTGTTGGTGTTGCCAGCCTGCATTCTGACAAACGCTTGCCGATCAAACGGTTATTGATCTGAAAACGGTTTCTTGCTTGGCGTACCATGACATTAGATGCTTATCAAAAGACTTAAGGCATGGCGCCTACAAAGCATTTGCGATGACGATGCTGTGATGTGCTCTGAAAAAGTTACGTGGCATTTTTGTGTTGTCTCAACAATTTTGTTTCTGCCAGGTCAGCGGCCGGGCCCACATGCTGTCGCTTAACGAAACGACGATGTGTAAAAGCTTGTCATTTCGGGAATGGAAGTTCTACTTGGAATTGCCAGTCACTCTACGTGAATTCACTCCGCAATTGAAAGGTGTTGTTTGGTGAAGTGGCTGCGCTCTGTACAATAATTGACCGAGTTTAAAAGTAACTGCTGTGGTTGTTGCCAAAGAAATGCCTTTACTTGATTTTCTCAAGTTGTTTGCAGTACAGGCCTGCACAACTCTGAAAGCTCGAAGGGCCAAATTATCCACATAAATTTGCCTCGGGCCGCAAGTATATCTCATTTCATGTGGAGATTTCGTTGTAGTATGGAAGAAAGTTTGGAACGACAATTACTTATTCGAGGTCGAACTTTTACAACATTTTCTACAATTGAGAAAGCTCTCGCTGGCTGTAAGAAAAGCTGCAGCCCGCGGGCCGTATTTTGTGCAGGCTTGTTGTACTGTACTATATGGCATGACAGGGCCCCGAAGTTAACTGTTCTTAGATCACCTCTCAACATGACATTAAAATGGAGAATATAGCCACCGAAATGCAGTGTTTATTCCAAGTTTCAACAGATGTCGAAACAGCACACCTTGGAAAATTGCCATCTTACGTTTTTGGAATCATTCCAGCCAATGGTGCAGGTTGTCACGTGAAACACATGACAATTGCACTCATTGCGTTGTTCCATTCACCTTTGCTTCGTTATTCTTATTGCCGCTGCCCTCTGCTGCCCATGCAAATACTTGCTCAAAGATTCATCGCACGCAAGCTCACTTTTTGTAATTTTCATGAATGTTTTGCGCTTTGCAAAATTCGAGCCGCATCTAACCCTTGATATTGTTTTTGCAAGGCCTGGTGGCGATTTGCAACAGTACGTGAAATCCTCAAATGGTACGCCATAATAAACAACAGAAATTTTTGAATTCTTCTGTGTAGTAGTTCATCAAAGGCTGTTCCATTCCCTAATAATGGGCGCCGCAGTTTTGCATGCTGATAGCGAAACCTTGGCGTGTGTCTCGAATGTTCTCGCACGGGGTCTTCAGACTCTTAAGGGATTTGAAATTAAGCTTTCTGGAGGTCGCGCAGAGCCTTACTAAGTGCAACCGCTGAAAACTATTATGCAGAACGATACAATTCTGAAAGATACCGGAATTGTAGATACAATTTACAGGTGTGTACTGGTAAAAAAGGTGCGAAAAAATTGATCCACGCCGTCAGGCCCAATTGTACTATGCCATCAAAGAGTTTACCAAGCAAAGTTTCGTTGCTTCATTTGGACCTGCTTGTGACGTGTTTCCTGCAGTAGCATTACCAGTAAAGTCAAGAGGTTTCGTTTGCAGACATGTGGTAGATGCAACTACTGTATGCACCGCATTAGTTTTCAAAACTCAGTGCTGATCAGGGCTGCAAGGAATTCTTAGTCTCTTTTGCAAACGAAGTTTTGCGACAAATGGGCGACAGAGACGATGTGCATCTTCAAGCACATAATACAAAATCTAACGCATCATACACTACTTTTGACCGTGGAGTCCACAATCCACTGACAAAACTGGATTGCCAAAACTGAAGCAAGAAGTTAAACGCTGCAACCTGTGGTCTACCGAGAGCACTTGGCTGTGAATGGGCGTTGCCACCAAGCTTCGAACCTCCCGAGCGTGAACGCGTGATTTTGATGTCAAGTCCTTCCGGTATGTCGAAGCTGGTCAACGTGGGAGAATATTGTCGGTCATGGGAGTAAACTTCTTTTTAAATAAAATCAAGTCGTCGTTTTTAACTCAAATTTTCAGAACAGTCGTTTTTTTTGAAAGTTAAGGAAGTGCGGCAAGATTTTTAAGCGCCTGGCCAAGAGTTGACAGTCACTTGTAACGTATTTTTTCCGAATACTACGTGCTAGGTTTGCAAGAAAATGAAACAAACACTGTAACTTATCAAATCGCAGTGCGTTTTCTAAATTTTGAAACCAAGTCAGGTCTGGTTCAAAACGAACATGTCAGATAAAATCACTAATAATCAGCAAACAGTTTCAACACATTTCAAGTTGCATGATATCCAGCTTTGCTTCTTGTGAAGTTGCTTGTTAGTATCAGTGACGTCAGAAGTGCACGCCAAGGCGTTGTTCTATTTTGGTATCTGCAACTTGTGTCAATGGGTTTGCGGATGGAGTAGAAATGAAAGCTTCCGAACAAACTGTCATTGATTTTCATGACTGGAATCTTCAAATGCGTAGTTTTGGCTGACTGCGCTTAATGTCGCGAGAAAAGTTAATAAATTGAAAAGCATTCCGTAATGGTCGATTGAGCACACCGGATAGGTTCGGACAATCATTCGCCTTCACAGCACCAATGTACAACAACTTCCTAAGTCAAACATTGCTTGGCGTGACTAGCTTCGTTGACAATCTCAAGGCAAGCTAAGGATTTGCGCACACGTTTCCAATTCACTCATGAACGGAATGCAGAAATCAAGGAACACCTTTACAAATTTTGACTCTGCAACTTAAAATTTACATTGGTAAATCTTTTGTATGCAGTGATGATGAAGTAATAACACCTAGAAGAGCTGTGCTGAAGTAAATTCCCGTTTGACGGGATGTGTCGCTTTGGTTTGTCGTTGGAAAACATTTAAGGCAATAACATGACTGTTGTTAGGTGCAAACACAATGGCTTGTTTAAGAGCAAACTACGTTAAAAAGTTAAGCGAAGACAGCATGTGAATGCTGCTTCATATCGTTTTATGCTGACAGTCAAGCTGTTGTAAAGTGATAGACATTTTTCATTTATCGACATGTTCTCTGATGTAGAAGGTTAATGTCAACCGTTCCGCACTGGATTTAAAGCCTGGCCTTGTTTAAACTTGCTGTTAGCCCTGCAAATAGACGCAAATTTTGCCAAGGGTTAAGTCAGAGCGGTTGTTTGACCTACACGGATCACCGCACCGCGTTTCATGATTTCACAGTCACGCACACGCCGGCACATCTCCGTGCGTCATGTAACCTTTTCAAGGCAGTGTTTGCTGAAAGCGTTGCGTGGGCAGTTTATTTAAAGGGATTTCATTCTTGGATCCGCCTACGTGGTTGTAACGCCGGGTACCGTAACCGCTTGGGCAGAACGCAAACTTTTTGGAGAACGCCCTAATGCTGGTTTACAGTCGTGCGGACAGTGGTTGTTTGGTCGTTTGTGGCTTGCACAGATTGCTGTAATCATTTCAGAAGGAAACATAACGTGCGCATCGCTTTACTTGATATTGCACAGTATAGTGGTATTGGTGGTAGCCCTGGAATTTTACATCGCATAGCTGTGGCAAATCCAGACTTGGCTTTTGGGGGATAGGCAGTCAAAGCAGGTGGATACATTACAATAGTTATATAAATAGTCGCTTAATTTAATTGATTACTTCAAGACTTGAACACTTCATATTGAGAGGAAACGGAAAAGCAAAAGAAACGTCATCCATTTTTTCCCAAACCAGCGTCTACCAAGCAACGTTAACGCTATCCTTGTTTGCCCAGAACCCTGCCCTCCAAGTTTACAAACACTGTCCCTTTTGCATAAAGCAGAAAAGGGCGCAGTGTTACTCAAAAGGTGGCGCATTGAACCTTCGCAACGAGCAATTACGCCGAATTTCCCTGTGGATCTGCCCAAGGCCGCTTAGAGTAGTGGTTCTTAACCGTTTTTACATATCTTACCCTTTTATCAAACAAGGTTACCAGATTTAGCCTCAATACACTCAATGCTGCTCATTTATTGAAAATACGAAACTAATAAACTCCTACAGTTTAGAATGATTCATAAAAATTTACGTTGGCTGCAATTTATAATTCAATAAATTTACCCCTTTGGAAGATGAAATTTACCCCCAGGGATAAATTTCCCCAGTTTAAGAATGACTGGCGTAGGGAGACTATCACGGTGCCCTCGATCTGCTACTGGTCAGCACTTGTGGACAAGATGGGGTTCTTCTGTAGGAGACAGCAATCGTAAATGCCATGGTATGGTATGGTTTATTCATGCATTCCTGTGGCTCAAATCACGAAATAGTTAACACGAATTCAGCAACAGGAAAAACACTAACATCAAAGAACACAAATTGACTTCAATGTTGATGAGAATACAAAACATCAAAAGTTTCAGGTTTTACTGTTTAATGATCGTGTTCTAACATGTTGAATCCCAAGGGTTGGCGAAAGACCACCTGGGTCAAGTTCTCAGCCAGCCCTGTTGCTAGCACAAATTAGTTTTTCATTGAAGACGTTTCGCAAGTAGTAAAAAAAGTACCAAATTGCATCGAATCGACGTCAGGTAAAATAAGCAAAAAAACAACAAAATAGCAGGACGTTTTTATATTGTCAGGCAAGATAGCAGGACGTTTTTATATTGTTTTCCAAATGAATAAGGCGAAAAAGATTTGCTCGGTTGTGGTGTGTATGAATGATACTTCTGTGCGAGCTGGTAATTTAGTCTCACCTGTAAGTGAAAACGCAGGTCTACTGGTTCGTGCGTTGATGTTTCTCTAATGTTCATATCCCTGTTATTTCGTGCAAACAGCGCTTTTTTGTCAGTCATTCATATTTCGAACCAAACCTGGCACGTTGTTTCTCACCAGGTCTGCTCTACGTTCTCCTGGAGAAAGACAACGANAACTCTCACCGCTTCACCTCGTCTGGCATGTGGGTTCCACCGCCAGCTGCTTGTAACAACCCGATCTGCGTAAGTCTGAGGGAGGACACCAACGGACAATTGCCGCGTGTTCCTGACCCGCCGACAGAGCAACAGAGCTTGCAGTAAGGATCGGATTGCTGTTTATTGCTGTTTCGTTTTCCGTTTTGCGAAATCAGTCTTAAAGTTTTGATGAGCTGTGTCTGATTGCAGCTATAAAACAATTTTCCCAAACCATGCTCTTGCATTAGTTTTGGCCAGAAAAAGGTTGAAAATCAGATGTTTTTCTATTTTTGTGATGTACAACGGTACACTTGGACAGTTGTGGAATTGTTTGAACTATTTTCAGACACTGTTAACTTGTGTTCGTATCTTGATTTCATGGCGTTTGTTCTTTTCCTGGCAAGTCACGTTTTTTTTTGCTGAGATATCTTAAGGCGCGCCTCTGCATATCATGTTTTTTTCCATGAAACATGTTTGGACATGTTTCCGTGAACGCACCAGCAAAACGTTTTTCATCACGAAGTTTTCATGATATGCATTTAGTTGAATGATTCGAAGCACATAATTTTAGTTTTCTGCATTTTCACAGCGACACGGTTTTCAAAGGTCTAGACCGGCTGCATTACCGTGATAGTTCTGGATTTACCAGCCACCCGTGGACCGTAGATAAGGACCAAGAAGCGGTCACTGAGGCCCGAGGTAAAAACCCTTGGTCCCTCCGACAGCACTGGAGAGAGATTAACCGAACACTAAAGGGCGATCTTTTGCGGAAGGAGATCGATTTGAACCTGCTCTGGGACACCACCGCGTGCCAACTGACCTCAAATCAACGAATCGAGTTCGTGACGATGTTTGAAAAGATACGGACGAAAGGAAGTTTTATGAAAGGTTTTTGAGCGCTTTTCTTTTTAAGTGAGGCAGTGTTTTTCATAAAATAACCTGGAGGTGGTTTGAGATGTATACCTGCTCATGGACAGTGGCGTTGCCAAGATTTATAAAAGATGGAAAAGTGGGGTTAAAAACACTGTGTTCGGTACCATATAAATATTGCTATTTTTTATTTGAAGAGAACTTTAAAAAGCAGAAGAATATCACCGAAACACATCAGCTTTCTGGGAAACAGTTCTTGTTGATTTTACAGTTAGATACATTTGATCTTGAAATAGAACTCCCGGCTGCGCTTAAGCTCAAAGCATCACTTAAATCGCTGCTTAGTAGCTTCTATATGTTTCCACAATCTTTCCTCTAGCCCATGCTGATGATTAGAAACTTCAAAACTTTCTTGTAGCTGTCCGTGTTAAGTTTGCAGCCATGAAGTGCAAAAGGTATTCCAATAGCATTTTAAGTGTTCATCTGTTGTGGCTGAAACACACTGCCCTACGAAGGACTTTTCTGTTACAACATCGTTTCACTTGCGCTTTCTGCAGCATACTTGCTTTTGGAAGACGTCACGTCTCGATACCACTTTCCAAGCATTCTGGACCTGAAGATTGGAACCCAGTTAGAACGCGATGGTTGCTCGCAAGCCAAAAAAGACAAACACTTTAACTTGGTTAAATGCAGCAGCACTGGAAGTGTCGGCCTGAGATTAGCAGGCATGCAGGTAACATTACTGTGCGGGATTTATTTAGTGTTTGATATGATTGTATGGGGTTAAAGTTGAAATGTTTTGTTTGAACGTCACTTGTTGGTTTGCGTCTTGGCCACCAGCTAAGTGCTACACCGGGACAGATAGGCTGGATTCAAATCCCAACATAAAGTAAATGAAGTTTGCATGAAGTGAATGAAGTTTGACTGTCAACAATTTTGTAGCAACTAACACTCAATGGAAATGATGGTACACAGCAAGAATTCTCTGTTTCAACAAAAATTTCACAAGAAATTGTACCAATTCAACAGGAATTCCCAACTTAAGAGTGTGATGTAAAAAATGATCCAATTGGACATCTGCAGCCGGAGTGTGACAAAAAAATCCGACCCCTAGTGTTTTTAGGAATCCGATCCGACTCCATCTAAAAACCTCCGACTCCGCAACTCTGCTCATAAAGATAGCGACATAATTTTTGGCCTAGTAGGGCATTTCATTTGGACATAGTTGGCCTAGAGCAGCGTGGTCCAGCTGCCGGTGCGGACAGAATTTTCAAGGCCCGGGAGCTTTCTCAGTGTTGATTGTTGTGTGTGTGTTGCACTAGATACTTTTATTTAGAACAAGCAGAACACCTTACAATAAAATGCCCAATATTAACCGCGTTAGGCCAGACCAGGTTCCTCCAAACTTTTTTGTCAGAGGGCCACATGAGCTATTGCAGAACAATTCGAGTGGCGGACATCTTACCTAATGTGATTGTTTTGGGATACCGTATTTGTTCGAAAGTTAGCCGACCTTAATTGTAAGCCGCACGAAACGGTGTAAAAAATTAATGTAAGCCGCCCCTGATTGTAAGCCGCACATCATCATAGGCTACCTAAGCCTCTGAGATACTTTCGCGTACTAGCACGTTTCGCGTTTAGTCGTGCTGCTTCATCACTACAGATGCCTTCTGTTTGTCATAATCCCTCCTGTGATGAAGCAACCACGTGTGCACGAGATGCTGAAGAGAGGAAATACTGTATAATGCAAAAAGAGAGTTAGATCGACAAAATGCAGCCGAGGAAAGACTGGGCGTCATTTAGACCTTTCGATAAGCAAAAGAAAAAACTGGAAGCCGCCCTCGATTGTAAGCTGCACGAAATGATGAAAAAAAATCTTCATAAGCCGCGACTTACAATCGAATAAATACGGTATGTTACATTCTTCCAAATCAACAAATTTTTCGTGTATACTAGGTTTTTTTTAAGGAAAATGTTAGGAACCCGATGTGAACCTGTAGGGACCCGATTTCTCTGATTCTAGGGACCCGATTTTCTTTGATTCTAGGGACCCGATGATGATTTTCTCTGATTGTAGGGACCCGATTTTCAATTC
>JGI24022J15233_10000295_pt1 | contig 28102 bp, 19 predicted proteins | sample Ectturendosymbi2_FD_15233 | JGI IMG/M metagenome (IMG submission 15233)
TCCAAGCTTGTGTCGAAAGCAAGTGAATTGTCCGTGAAGGGCGTGCAGGCAAAAGTCTCTGGCCAGGTACATCTTCACGTGTTTTGCAGCGGAAGGAGGTTCGTGTCTTAGAGGCAACGAGCAATGTTGCATGTCTGCCCAATCAGGCTTCTTTAGGCTTTGGAAGGAGATTTTTGAACAACATTAGTTTTGCATCGCGTGTTCCTTTTAGCCCCCCGGGCATATCCATTTCACCCAATTTTCACGTAACATCGTTGTGATGAAAAAAATTCACGCATTTTTTAAACAATGCGTTCTGAAATCCTTTTTGTGCAATTTTTACTCATTGGTTTTATAAAACTAAAGTAGTATTTCGTATGTTGTCTTACAGCAGTCGAGTTGTAGTAGCATGGGAACATGATAGTTTGGGCCAGACGGCTTTGTTTGGCATCGGAAAATATTTTATTATGGTCCACAGTGATCTTTCTGCAAAATGTTAATTGAGTATGAAACTTTGGAATGTTCATCAACATTTTCACTATCGATCTTCAGAGTGGTCCTTCTGATTCGCTACAATATTTATCGTAAATAATATAATCGAAGTGATAATTATAAAGATCATTCTAAATTCTTTGGACTACTTATCAAAAATACTTGGCGTGACTTAATATGGCTATTAAGTGAACACAATCCTTCAATAAAGTCTCTTAACAGTTGATACATTATGAATCTCATTCAAATCACCCCGCAAGCCAAATGTCAACTACTGCTGTGCCAACATTTGTACCACACCACACGCCACATGCACGCGCTCGGAAAGAACGATTTTCTTCACAAAACAACTTTGGGGAAATTTTAAGTTTTCTTGGTCAGAACTTGCTGTCATAGCGCTAATGACGAATGATAAGTCGTTTAAGACTGTAGGGGAGCAATCGAAGAAGTTAAGGCTGACTTTCTACCGGTTGATTGTAGCTCAGTGTAATCCCATTCGGTCAAATCGCACTCGGCCTTCAACTGACGTCACTTTCCCGGAAATGACGTTGTTTTTGCGAATGGATAAAGGAAACTCTAGTTCTACGAACCTATCACGCATTGCTTTGCAACTCACTGCGGCGTAATCGTGAAGCCTACATTTGTGGGAACCCTGCTTGCAAAACGTGATGAAACAAAGCCCTGTGCCTTCACCTGACTTGTTGCAAGTTTTCGCTGTGCGCGTATTTCTTCTTCTTGCTGCTGGTGCTATGAGTTGCAAACCAATGCGTGATAGGTTCGAAGAACTAGGGTTTTTCTTCTTGCTGCTGCTGTGAGATATTTGCCGAAAATAGAGTTTCAAGTACTTTTTGCTCTTTATGATTGTCCTTCAAATTTTTCGTTGCTTTTATTTTTTCCTATCATCGATTTTCGTCCTGGAGAAACAACGCACAGTTCCCAATGCGCGTTGATCAATCGGGCCGTGCATGAATGTGGTGCCTGCCTTACGCACTCCTAGCTGCGACGCGGGGTAGATTACGTCAAATAACAGCAGAGATATCTCTCAGACGTACTAGTCGATCGGGGATAGTAATTTTTGACCCTTTCTGCATATAGGCCATTACGTGTGTTAATCTTATTTGTTCTTTCTACAGGCTTCCACCAAAACTTTAAAAATTGTTTTTGTCGGAATATTTTGTTCTTCTTAATACTGCATAGGAAATTAAAACTTTTTTGTCCATGTCATCACTCGTTTTTATTCGGATTTCTTCTTGAAATGTTGAAAACGCGGTAGATCCGAGTCTGTTTTTATTTCGCTGAAACATTTCGGTCATTTTTGCTGAGACATTTTGGTCACTGAAACATTTCGGTCATTTGTCTCACAATTGTATTAAAACTCGCCGTAACAGAGCTTTTTCAGTCTGTATTTTCAGACATTCTGACCGAAATGACTTAATTTTTTTCGGTCGTTTCAAAATCATTTCGGTCTATGACCGGACAATGACGGAGAAAAACAGCCTCCTGTTCTAATGGTGTTATCTGCAACCCATACATTTATCTGTTAGGAAAAGTTGCCGCCATGTCACGAAATGCATCGTTATGTTTGAAGCAAAGAGCAACATAAAATATTAATGATATTGAGTCACTTTGCTTCTCAACAGAGTGCCTCGGCGTCACCCTCGACACCTAAACGGCCGCTTTCTCGGCCATTTTCGGCCAAAACTGCTGCCGACAACAGATCTCGTGACGTAGCGCCGAGGAAGACCAAGAGCGCCGAGACACATCCTTCGAGGAAGACTCCTGATTCGCCAGCGCTGAGGAGCGCCGCGTTGTCTGCAGCGCGGTCACGTGACAATCGCGTTACACCGAAGAAACTGGTGAGGCGTGACAAGTGTGCGTTGTTCGTTTTCTTTTTTTTGGGGGGGTCAGGTTGTTGCGGCCAAGGGAAACTTAATTGCAAATGCGAGATCCTAGCTTCGCGGAAGTGACGCCAATTTGTTTCATTGACGACTAAGAGTGATTTTAACATGACGATATTCGATATTTTACTCCGATGACTTGTAACAAAAATGTATCTTTCAAAACTTGAATAGAAGTGTTAATTTCATCAAATGCGCAAATTGTTTCCAAATTATGAGTTGTCTTATTCTGTGGATTGCATCGTTGTTTAACTGACACACATCAAACACTTTTGTTTATCATCTGGGGGTGTAAGTTTTAAGTTTTTCTGTCGTAACTCGAAACGACCGTGGCACCACCAGTTAAGGAAATCACACAATACGTTGTTGGTGTTGTAGAATGTTGGTCTCCCCCGTCCCACGTCCGCCCCAGCCAAGCCTCAGATGACCTCAGCAGTGTCACCCAGGACTCGACCTGTTATCACCGTAAGTTTTCCCTGATTTTTAAGTTGTCAGATGTGTGGTGTGTTCTTTCTTCAACCTGCAGATAGAACTCTATTCAATTGTGTGTTCTTCCTTGATGTGTTGTGTGTTCTTCCTTAATATGTTGTATGTTCTTCCTTGATGTGTTATGTGTTTTTATTGGTGTGTTGTATGCTCTTCTTTAATGTGTTGTGTGTTCTTTCTTGATGCAGATTTTGCTCACTCTCGTCTGCTCCCACAGTTCTTTTTTGTTCTTTTTTTCTTTTTCATAAAAAAGCGATCGGCAGAAATTCGTCGATATGTTCTTCTTATGCAGCAGTTGTGCCTTTGGGAAATCGTGGCTGCTCTTATTTCGAATTGTTTCTTCTTTTGACTTTTGAAAAATGCTCAAAATGCGTTCGACCTTGGGTGTTTGAGAAACAAGGAATTTCGAAAAAAACTTAACCACGCAATCGCCACACTTGAATTGATTGTTGCGTTCAGCCAATGCCACTATATTTGTTTCACTGATGCAATCACCACATGAAGGTGGGGGTAACCGTGACAATTTGCGGCGTTTCACGTTGCAGTGACGCTGACGTATTCATGGCGTGTTTTGGTGGCCAGGCTTCCTGAGAGTCGCTACTCTGAAGTAATAAGAGCGATTGCCTGCGTTTCATGGCGCTTGTATCAGTTTTCAGAATTAATTACAAACAGATGCCTGTCATTGCTGAGAGGTCGCTGTATAGTCTTGATCGTTTAACGGTCTTACTGATAATTCATCGCCTGACTTCGCGGCTTTACGGTCAAACCCGCTTCCAAAGCTTGACATGCATCGTTTTTTGCACAGCCTAGTTAAAGATATCTTAACGTAGGCCGCATTTTTTGCTATATTCGTGATGACGTTCGTAACTGCGCTCTGTGCTTGCTGCAGTCACCCGGTACTCTCCCGGATGTGAGAACGGTGCAGAGCAAGATTGGCTCCCTGGACAACATGAAGCACTCTCCCGGAGGTGGAAAGGTGGGTTCAAGAAAGTTCCGATTCTCCTATCGATGATAAAACGCGCCCATGGCGTTGCAGCTGTTAAGTGCCGTACATATGCTTGTGTTAGCGTGTGTTAAATCTATTTTTGGGCTGGTATTTTTGATATATTTTCAAATATTTCATTGTAAATCCTGAACCTTGGAACTGTTGCTTTGGTCAGTTGCTCAAAATTTTGAAGAAATGGTTCGATCCTTTTTGTTTCCTTCGACTCCAGCCCTTCTGATAAAGATAAGTACAGATTTATGCCGATTTCCTGATTTTAACGTTTTATCATATTTCTGATCCCGTTCTGGTCTTCCTTTTTAACCTTATGGTCTGCTTTTGTCACTTGTAGATTAAGGTTATGGGCAGAAAGCTGGAGTTCAGCAAGGTATCCTCAAAATATCGATTTAAGGTGATTACGCACAGCAGCTCGGTTTATCAGATTGCTGATAAAGAGTAGTTTGGCTTAAGTTCTAAGTTTGTGCGAGTTTCGAAGTGTAGGGTTTTGCGTTGGGCGTGAGACTGCGAGAACTCGCTGAGGCAGCACTGGCTTTTCAGATCAAAAGTGGGAAACGCAAGTCCGACTTCAGCCATGTCAGCTCCAAGTGTGGTTCCATGGATAATCTGACCTACACCCCTGGTGGTGGGAAGGTTAGGTCGTGTGCAGCTTGGCAGATGCTTGCTTCAAAATACGTATCATGTACTATATATACTGTTCGAACTGATCTTAGTGTCTGAATAATGGCTGCGCAAGGATTCTTTTCGATAGACAGTGCATAGTTTTTATTCGAGTCCGGAGGAGAAAGTGCAAAGGTCGAACGCAGACTCAAAGAATACTGTTTGTTGTCGGGCGTGAAAACCAGTTACTGTTTGTTGTGTTACGTTTGGGAATCATTCCGTTCCGTTGATCTTCAGCGCAAGGGCGGATCCAGCCAGTAAATTTAGGGGAGGCGATTTCAGTAAAAGTCTCATAACGGGTTGACTACTGCAAGAGAGATGAACCATACTTCACAACACTGCTGTGACAAAACAACGGACGGCAAAATATGGCCTTATATCGTGAATGCTGTTTTCCGAATTGTACAAAATCATAGTGAAAAAAGTTACTTTTGTAGGTTTTAGGGGGGGGGGCGATCGCTCCCTGGATCCGCCCCCGCTTCAGCCGTAGCTTTCAGTGTATTTGACGTTCCAGAAGAGGACACGGTTTGTGCGACTGCGCTCGTATTCATTGCAGGTGAGAATCGAGAGCCGCAGATTAGACTTCAGCCACGTGCAATCAAAGTACGACACGAAAGGCAATTTGAACTATAGTCCTGGCGGCGGGAAGGTGAGGTATCAGTTGACTGCAGGCAAAGCCGGAGACAACGTTGGAACCAGTAACGGAAGGGCGGGGGGCATGTTGTGGCCGTCTCCCCGAGTGATTAAATCGACCGTTAGCCTGGTTTGTCAAATTCTGACCAACGACATTTTGAAAAGGACCTGTCTTTTCTGGCACCCCCCCCTCCGACTAAGCCCCCCTAAAACCCCCAAACCAGGCGTTGTCTGGAACCACTGGTGTAGGAGGTGGGGTGGAGGGGGTGCAAGCACACCCCCAAAACTTTTGATTTGGTGAAAATCCGTGCAAAATCTGTGGAAATTTGGGCAAAATGTGTGAAAACCTTTTAGCAAAAACACTGTGTGTGCTTTGATTTTACAAAAATGTCACCCAAAATTAAAGTGCAGACGTTTTTTTTGAAGGCAATGTTTTCATTAAGTATTTTCGGGCAAGTTACGGGAAATATGGGCAAGTTTGGGGACTATTTGGGCAAATTTGGTGCTCAAAGTGCTCTGATTTGAGAAAAAGGGCCCAACATGAAATGAAACGCAGTCGTTTTTTTGGGGGGGGGTCTTTGTCTTTGGGTTTTTTTTCGGGCAAATTTGGGCAAAAATCCTTCGTACCCCCAAAAATTTGCCTGCTCCTGCACTTATGTCTGGAACAGCATGAGTTTTGCTTATTGCTTTAATTTTATCTCAGTGGTAAGAAGCGTAGATATCTGTATACGGGGAGGAAAGGCTTTGTGTCGATTTGGCCAGTGACGTCACGATTCCAGATGTTCAGACAAGGCCTCCTAGAGAGAGAGAGGCCTTGGTTCAGACCGATAGAAATGCAGAGGTGAAAGGGGAGGTCAATTCGTGCTTTCGTTTGTTGTCCGCTTTGCGATTGTCCATTGTGACGTCTGTTCGCTGTCATTGTCCGAGACTTCCACCTTTAGTTTCTGCGTCGAACCAGAAAAAAATTCATGAAGATGTGGAACAGAACGCAGCTTTACAATACTTAACATTTTCATGTTTGTGGATATGTTGTAATTCACCGTGAAGTCGGGCGGCGACGCCAGATAGTGTTGTGGCCTGCATAGCGAAGACGCTGCCGTTTCCGCGATGAGTTGGATTTATTTGCTTGTATGAAAAACAACCTTGAACAAAACGTGATTGCCCTGGTGGGTAAATTCCTGTGCGTAAAAGAATCAGGCGTGTCCTGCATCACCACTGCAGAAGAGAAAAATGTTTCGAAAAGTCGTCTTTGTGCGCGCTGTGGCGATAAGATGGAGTTTAGGGTCGACAGGTTGCTACTGAAAAGCGGATGCAATCAACGTTTCTCAAGAGTTTTCAAATGTCCAACCTATGGTTTTCAATGCAGCCGTGCAGGTGGCTAATCGTTGGTGCTGCAGTTCCACCCAAAACGTTTTTTAACTTTTTGTTATCAGAAGATCCAACAACATTGCGCTTGTGTACTTTTGATGTACTGTTATCAAGGTTGTACTTTTAAGACAGTGATATTCCAACAATGCCTCGTTTTCATTGTTGACATCGGCACATGCGTTATTTGCAGATTTGATCCGAATATACTTTGCTTTTACTTTCTATTAACCTGCCATCTTGCGCGAACCCTTGCAGGTAAAAGTAGAATCAAAGAAGTTGGACTTTAGCAGAGTGGAATCGAAATGCGGGAGCAATGATAACATTAAGCACGTACCTCAAGGAGGAAAGGTAGGTGGTGCAGTTCTATTTGTGGTTGTTCTATGGCCTTGCTGGTGACAAGTTGTTGAGTTGCGGTGTATGGAAAGCTGTTTGGTATGAATTGAGGCGACCGGAACCAGAACTAAAGTGTATACTATGGAGAAATTTGTTGAAAAAGGATGAGAAACTGAAATAAGCACATACTTTAGGTTTTAAGTTTTTTTGAAAGGTGAAAGTTAACATCGTTTTCGCCGTTTCGTTAATGACGTTGGTCGTGTTGTGCGTTTTATCTGCACCTTCGTTAAATCCAGACCAAGACAAGTTGCTTCATATGATGCCAAAGTAAAACCGTGTTAAGGTTTTGTCTAATGATCTAACTACTGTGGATATAAAGTGAAACTGTTTTTGAGTCAGTTCGCGGGAAATGTTGAAAGTCATATCTAGCGCATGTATTTCTTATGCTGCATTAAGACCTTTTTTCCATGACTCTTAACCTGCTCTCAATCCGTCTTAATATGTGTAAAGACAAAAACATCAGTTTTTCTCACCAGCTCGAGTTAGACATGACGCAAATCTTTGACTACATGGAAGTGCTGTATATATGTATGTTTTCGTATTGTGCATTATCTAGTAGTGCCAGCCTTGTATTCAAATTTATTCTAATGAAAAATTTTTGAAAAAGCCATCTGGAAATTTTTCCGCAGTTATTTGTTTGCCTGCTTTAAGTTGCACGCAACTGATTTGGTAGCAAGCACAATAAGCAGGCTCAGATTTGTATTTACTTACAGTCCAAGCATCACAGTTGGTGCCCGCCATGCAGCCATTACCAGCGTGTTTATGCGAGTTGCACAAAACTGAGAACCCGTGCTTGTTGCAGCAGAAATTTCTTCGTGATATTCCAATTTCGAATGTTAGTCCTTGGGCTCTGATTATGAAGTGTTGCTTGATGAAGGCAAGCCTTGTTCTAAGCCCCATCGTGACATTCTTCCATCGCTGTATATATTCTGTTGATCAGCTGGTCATACTTATGTTTACGTTGTGTTTATAGAAGATGCCAGTCTTTGAGATATAATCTATCAACGTGTCGGATTCTCTTTTGCTTAGGTCAAAATTGAAAGCAAGAAATTGGACTTTAGCCATGTTACGTCCAAGTGTGGTTCAAAAGACAATATCCATTACTCGCCGTCCGGAGGCAAGGTTGATGGTGGTTTTGCTAACGTTAATGTCACTAACTGTCTGTGTCCGATCTACCCAGTAAGATGTACGATATTCCAGTTACAGATAAAGGCGAGGGAGCTTGGTTAAATGCTGTAAATGTGACTAACTGATGTCGTGCATTCGTGGTGGTGGTGGTGGCGTGTTACATGTACCGCTGACTTTATGGAGGCAAAAACAGACAACACCGGTAACAGCATCTCCAGTTTCACAGTGAGCGATGCATAGAGATAGTGTTTGAGTACAGTGAATGTCTCTTTCCACAGTACATGATTACAAACCCGAACCCCCAAACAATGTTTTCTATGCCGCGCTTCACGGGGACCCGCACTGGACCCAGTAACTCGCACTGACCTAGTAACTCGCATTGACTCAGTAACTCGCATGTTGTTCTCTGTTCGATTCGGGTCACTTCTGTCTGCTTAAAATTTTGCATCCGTTTTTACGAGTTTTTTTATCCGTTTTTACGAATTTTTACGAGTTCTTACGAATTTTACGAGTTTGAAATATAACATAAAATGTCGTTGTGTCAACATCCGGTAACAGCGTGATGGTGTTTACTGAACTTGCCTAACCTTTCACAACAGACCAATCGCTGGACAAGGTCGTTGCCAATTGACTAACTTCAATAAAAATTCAAAAAATGTGGAAACAATTTCTGCAACATAAATATTGCTGGACCGATCTCTAATTTCACAATGCTTCATTGTATTTTCTTCATTCACCAGGTCTAGCTGAGAATCGCATTTGATAGAAATTTTGAAAGTTTACACTAACTTGTTCAGATATGTTGCTGGCTCGGTAACGTGTTTCTGCTGATATTGGGGGGAAACGTGCGATTTCGTTCAATTTCCAAACATTCTCCTTCATTTTTTATTCGTCGTGTGCATGTTGACGTGCTGACTTTAAGTTCGCACATTCAGATGCTGCTTCTTGAGCTTGAACCATGTTTCCACTGATGCGAAACGGTTACGCATGGATTGATTTTACCATGTCATTTAGAACGTTTTCAGCAACATTTTCTAAACGCACGTGTCTCGTTCCACAGCGCGACCTTGAATTCAAACAAAAGCCGATCCTTGTTAAATTAGAATTTGTTTTCGACTTATGTAGCAGCTATTTTGCGGGTAATTTTAAAAACTGTCGATGCAGGTCAAAATAGAGCAACACAAACTGGATTTCAGCCACGTCAGCTCGAAGTGTGGTTCGAAGGACAACCTCACGCACACTCCCGGTGGGGGGAAGGTTAGTTTGCTGCCTCCCTAAACCGATGCTGTGACTCTATTTTGTTTGCTGCGTGACTGGGTTTGTTGTTTTAAATCAATCAGTGTTTACATACCTTTTTGACAGTTACAGTTTTTGACACAGCCTACTTTTTAACAAAGAAAACAATTCAATTTGACCCCCCGCCTGATGGGAGGAAGTTAGTTTAGCTGCTGCTACGTTCTAAACATCATTTGATGACATTTATGAATCCTTGGAAGGTTCCAGAAAACGAAATATCTGGGCGCAGCTTGGTTTGACCCTAACCCACTTTGGCGGTCAAGCTGTAACTTCCTGTCAGAGGCAAAAGCCTAAAGTCGCCAAAAATAATCGTGATATTTTGGTTATCAATCAATGACCCGGGGTCAGAGACGTCAGCCACCCCAAAAGCGAGTGCGGATCTATCGCACCATCAAACAGAAACAATCGCACGCGTGTTTCCGGTCGTTGCCAGTTCCCTCCCCTTCCACCTGCTGCATGCAGGTGAAGATTGCAAACAAGAAGTTGGACTTACGCAGTGTGCCGGCCAAATGCGGCTCTAAAGACAATATACATCATTCACCGTCTGGGGGAAAGGTACGCGGTAGAAAGTATATTTAGAACATGGAGAGCATGCCACTGTAGCCGCGTCGTTCTCATATTTCCATTGCGGTGCTTGTAGAGACCGCGCTGACACTCGCCAGCCCATTGTTTGCGCGGGTTACTTTGTTTATTGCTCGTTGGAGCGAAGCGTTGCTATTTTTAGCGTTTTCGCCAATAAAATAAAGTAAGAAAGCGGCGGTTGCGATGTTTGCGAGAAACACAAAGCTATGCTTGGCATTTTTCACGGCATTGTAGAGCAGAGGTCCGCAACCTACGGCAAATATGAGTTGAAACCTTATCTAGGCACACAATTAGCAAAAGGTTGTCTACCCCTGTTGTATAGCAATGCTTCTCAATCCCTGGACCACCGTAATACCAATATTCATTTGTACATAAATTACATTCAGTCATAGATCAAGAGCGCTCTATTGCATAGTTCTATTTCTGATGCGATGAGTCTTGTAGCTATCAATCATTGCTACAACTACTGTATAACAGTCGTGATAATCATTGTGACTCACAATGCTTGCACGTGTTATTTTTGGCCGACAAAGCAGTAGCAAGCTGGCAGTTGTGATCCCTGGTTTCGACCTTTTAAAAAAATTTGGACCTCAAATTTGAAAAGTGGTTTGGTAAGGTAGGTATGTATTTCTTTGACGCATAATATTTGTGTTGTCGCAAGAAAAGGTTGAGAAGCACTGTGTAGAACAAGGTGTCAAACTCTGCACCTCGGGCCAAACTTGGCCCGCAGTGCAATTATATTTGGCCCGCTAAGCAATACAAAATGATTGCTAGAGCTGGCCAGCCGGTGTTATATAGTTGAAGCACATTCAAAGTATAAGCAAAACTCGTTTGGGTCCAAATGAAAAGGTTTACTGTTAAGCCTCGAAGATTTTTTCAGTGATTATCAAAGTTGGTCGCGGATTTGTCAAAGTTTCAAACTTTGGCCCACTATGTATTGAGTTTGACACCTCTGAATGTAGTGCATATTGCAAGAGGCTGCTATTAGACTAGAGTGCATGGCTCGGGAGCGTTCGTAGCTGGTTACGTTACATCACCTGCCCATAATGTGTTGATCACTTCGTGACGATTTTAAAAAATGAGGAAGAATTTGCTTCGTCAAGCCTTTGCAGATCATTTTATCTCCGCAGGTCAAAATAGAACAACACAAACTGAACTTTAGCCACGTCAGCTCGAAGTGTGGTTCGAAGGACAACCTGACCTACTCCCCTGGTGGGGGGAAGGTTAGTTTGTTTGGAGCTTTTTGGCTTATGATGCATGTTTTTGTTGCTGCTGTTCTGTTCAAGCTTTATGTAAGCCTTGGAGATGTGGTGGCGAGTTCATCAAACTCTACCGTTCAGGTGTTGTGCCCACTGCTATGAACGTGTCAATAGCTTACTTGGTTACTTCGCTAATGTATCTGCGACTGATGTCTGTGTGTTGAAAACTACAGTTGATATGAAGTGATGGATCTGTCATCGGATTTTACTGATTGCGCGAATGTGGTTGATGACATTCCCAGGCTGAAGTTCTCAGCCAGGCAGTGAAATTGTTGCAAGGAACCCACCACGCTGGCTATGGTCCCGCCGCCGTTTTTGGTTTATAAACGATTTTTTACTTTTTCTTTTTTAAATACACTTTTTAAAATCTGTAGCTATGAAAGCAGCTGCTATGCAATATCGACAAATGTCTTGTAACCAACTTGCCTTCTTGTTAGCAATTTGTATTTCGAACTTAGCAACAAGCACTGCCGCATTCCCCCCCCCCAGTGCCGTTGTGGGGTTGCGCTGCGACTAGGAAAAACATTTCGCATCGGTCGGTTTCACGACGAACAATCTCATTTTGTTAAATTTCAAAACACCGTCTGTCATCTACTCATGTTGGCCAAGTATTGATTGTTGTTTGCTTAATCTGTCGTCTGTTAAAACAAGGATTCGAATTCTGCGCTTCTCATGACTCCTGCATCAGAGGCAGCTGTGCTGGACCCCTGGACAGAAATGCTGCTAATCGGGGATTTCCCGACCAAATTAGAAAATCCGGGATAGAGATTATTCGGGATTAACAAAATTGGAAAAAATACACGCATAAGCTGCAGTAACCGCGTTAGTTTCGTATAATATTGACGCATAAACAAAAGTGCATTATGAGTTTCATCATTTAAGGCTGCTCCTGATTGTATTTGCAAAAGAAGTAAGAGCTGAGAAAGCGCGTTCATCCTCAACTGGTAAATGCTTGATACTTTCGACAAATTGCTGTTCTCGCATAGCTGCGTTTCTTCCTGCAGGCCAACAAAATGAACTAGCGTCTTAAGTCAGTGAGCGTTCTAAATTACTGTCTTAGATTTTTTATGTTTATCAAAAATCGCTAGATACTTATCGAAAATAACTGGATCATTAAATGACTTCCGAAATCACTAGATCTTGTGAAAAATCGTTAGGAGTGGCAACACTGATCGCAGCATGTATAGGGTTTCGCTTCATGCGTTGCGATTGTTCAATGAATTGTTACGCAATAGTCGGTAACTGATATTATTACAGCACTAAGGTCATTATGACACTGACACCTCTTATAACCAAATGCATCTGGTTTGCTTTGTGAAACGGCTGTCAAATATAAACAACCCGCAAGTCCAAGCGAAATCGCACCGTTTTGACATTCACAGATACATTCTTGAAATCCATGAATTTTAATGAAAGTAACCTTGAGATCTGGGTTATAAAAGTCGTGCTTTGCCTGGATGATACTAATGGCTTTTACGGTATTTTTGAATACTGCTTCAACAGGTGAAGATTGCGAGACACAAGGTTGACTTCAGCTATGTAGGATCGAAGTGTGGATCCAAGGTCAACTTGAGCCACACACCAGGTGGTGGCAAGGTGGGAAATCGTCGTTGCTGTGTGAATTAATTATTATATTATCAGAGTATCAGTTGTCTGGATTTCTGAACTTGCTTATTTTGCTTTGAACGAACTGGTATTTTGTTGACTGTGCATTTTGTGATTGCGAAACCCGGGCTGAAAATCTACAAAATGTTTTTTTTTTGTATTCCTAATATTAAAATAGGGTTGTGGGTGTCGTGATTCCAGACTTCGCATTCCAGCGACTAAAACAAATTTCCAAGGTCAAGTTGGCAAAGTCGTCTGTAACCTCATATAACCTCACATGACCTCATATAACCCCAGATGACCTTACACATTTTACCTGAGGTAACCTCGCGCGATTAAAACGCTGGAAACACTGTTCGTTTCTGCGTCAAGGTAGTAACTACTGATCCGCCTGGCATGACGCGGCTCGGACAAAACGCCGAGGTTATCAGTCAGACGGCGGCGACCTCGTAACCTAACAGATATGTTTAAGGGCTCGTATGCCAATGCTTTTCGGTGCGGCTCTCAGCTTTATGACTTTCGTTGTGGTAGTGGTTGTTGTGCAAGTATCCAGACTTTTCTCTTTACATTTTCCGTTTTGCACTACGTTTGGATTTTGGGTTTAGCGGTTAGGTTTAGGGGTTAGGGGTTAAATCAGTCGAGTACAGCAGAAACTTCCCTCCGACCCTACCTTGTCGCAGAAACGAGCAGTGTTTCCAGCGTTTTCGTCGCGCGAGGTTACCTTAGGTCAAATGCGCAAAATCGACATCCATTTTATCGTCTGCCCTTCTTTCTTGCGGCCAGTGACGTCACCGTAGTTGATTTTATTCATTCCATCGCGACCTTCACAGGTGAAGATCGAATCGAAGAAGTTGGACTTCAGCAAGGTGGAATCGAAATGCGGGTCCACTGACAACATGAAATACGTACCGCAAGGCGGGAAGGTGGGTGGATGACCTTCGAACTTTTGACATCATCTTATCGACTGACCGTATAGCACTGTTTCTATGGTTCCCGGCGCTAGAACCCAATGAACAGATAGTAATCCAGGCGTTTTTAAGAAAGTTCCTCTTTGACAATAATGCAACGGGCAGAGTCGTGGGATCATTTGACTAAAACTGTGTCGTTTGCTTCATTAGTTTGTTGAGAAGCGGAATTCAAACTCGGTTGCTTGTACAATATACTTGAAAGGCTGATTTTTCCTGGGCTATGATCGAGCCATTCAACACTCGTGCTTCATTCTTTGCTCAACTGAATAGAGATTTGATGGAACAAAACTTACTAGGAATGCTGGTAACGACCAATCGTGAGCGTTTCGCATAATGTTACAGAAGACAACGCTGTTGTTTCGTAAATTCCGCTAAATTCTAAAGATCATCAAAAGCAACAGATTTAAACTACATCATCATCTTGAGAACCCAAGAAACTAGGTGGACAACATCGAAATTCGTGGTGGTTGGATATTTTCAGTTTAGGGTTACATTGTATTGTTAAATGTTTTTACTTCCTGCCGATAAATTTCATGGCTTCGCAGGCAATCTAACCAGAAAACCTCAGGCTTATCCAGGTTTAGGTTGTCAAGTGGGCAAACAAAAAAGCGAGCAAGCAGTCTTTACTTCCGAACAATGAGGGCGCACCAAACAAATTGGGGGTACCGGCTCTCTACTGGTGTCGGCCCTGAAAAATGGTCAAATAAAAGCTGAAACTTTTTATGACTGTTTGTTGTGTTCGCGCCAACTCTAGTCTCCTCACAAGGTATTTTAAATCCATGGATCTGAGGTGTTCGATCTACGCATAGATTTGCTTGAAAAGCACTCCTATTTGCTGCTGGTAACCGCTGTTCTCACTTATGACGTGGAAACGTCGCACGTCATAAGCGCTCCTCATGCCGACCATTATTTAAAACAGAATAGTTTATAAAAAATAGCTCAGCTTTTATTTGCTTGTTGCTGATGCTTGGTATTTCAGTGCAGGGGGGAAAGCCACTGTAAACTGACAACAAAATGAACCTTTAAAAATCGTTTCATCTTTTTGTTTATGTGTTTAACGTCTTTTTTTGGCAAAATCTGATGTTTAGCGATGCGATAGTTCAATGTTTCATCTTTGCTCATGTGTTTGTTTCAAACAATCAGGATTTGACCGTTTAGCTTGTTAGTTTGATCGTCTTTTCAGGTTAAGATATTTCACGCGCGCACTGATTACACAGCAGTTTCATCTAAAATCGGAAGCCGCCAAAACCTTCATCACAGCCCTGGAGGGGGAAAGGTAGTGGCCGAGACCTGGCTACTTCATTAACGTGGTCTTTGTAATTCTAATGAAACACTACTAACAAGAGTCTACCTTTAGTGTTTCAAAGGTGTGTCATTTACAGCATGTGGTTTGAGGTTAGTAACCCAGCTTCTTAAACTGCAGTTATTAACGCAGATACAACGGTTCTCTGCTTGCTTCCAAGGGCCATATGTTTCGACTTCGGCATTTTTGTCTTGCGTTGTGATCTGTTAGCAATACCACATTCTTCTTTTACCACGTACTACAGAAGTCACAACTCTCTGTGCTTTACAACCACCCGACAGATTCGCCGGCTGACGAAGGAAAGTTTACAAACAGTCAAGTGCAGCTTGTGATGTAACAATGAAAACATCAACTCTTGCAGCCTATTTCGATTTTTAAATTTGCAAAGTGAAAACGCCATTTCTACACGGACTAATCGCGCAAATGTCTCTGCTAAAATTCTGAGAAATGAAAGTTCTCCAAGTTGTTGAAAACAATATTTTTTTCCTGAGGAATATAGATTCAGGGTTCCCAAGCATTCTTAAAGTATGGAAAATTATTTTGTCATTTTCCAGCCTGGGAAAGTCTGGGAAAATTTTTTTGGTCGGTTAGTATGGAAAAAGAAAATGATTTTCCAGGCTTAATCTTTTGACATACATTTTCATAATATTTTATTCAAAACTGATATACGAGCATGTTAAATATTACAGGGTCTGTATTTGACATGGGTAGGTCATACGGAAATGTTAGATCTGGAAAAGTCCGGTAAATTTCCGGAAAAGGTCTTGACAAAGGCTGGAAATTTATTTTCAAAAGTGCGTAGAAACCCTGTAGATGTAAAGTGCGACACAGGAACCTGGGTCACATGCAGCCCCCTGAAGGTGTTATCCATTGTTTCAATCCATTGTTTCGATGTTTCAATCACAGTTGCTCTGGCGCAGATAAAAGTCAGCGTTATCGCTGCATAGCAATGCGAGCAAGAACTCGTTACACTCGTATTAACCGCAGTTGCACGTAGGACCTGAATCGTTGTGTCTGAACAAAAGCTTGAAACAGTGTGAGCTTAGGTCAGCAATATTTCCAGACGAGTAATATCTGTAGGAATGATTGGAATTGCTCTGTGAACCAGTAAACTGCGTATCGTTAGTTTTACATCAGGCCTAAAGGCGGAGTCAGCGCAGCTTCAGGGCTTAGTTGGGACGCAGCCCTAATATCTTTCTTTGTCTGGAGGTGGAATCCATGTTTCAGCCAACATTCATTCATGTTTCTGTTGTCCGCTGATTCTGGTGCTGCTGACTTAATAGACGTAGGATTTTAGTTGAAGATGTGGGAATTCAAGAATCAGCACATATAACAGAAACTAAAGAGCAGGAAGATACTGAAAACTAGAGCTTCTCGCCGTGTCTCTGTTGTATGTATTTAGACCTTTGATGAGTCTTAGCGCAGTTACAGTAAAGTCTTCAAATTTCTGAAAGCGGAGCAAATATTTGTAAGGTAGGAGCGGATGCACAGTCGATACGGCCCCCTCCTCTTGTGTCTGTATGCGCCTGGATTTTTCTTTTCGCTGAGACATTTCGGTCCTTTGGTCGAAATAGGTCAAAAACTTCGGTCAGTTTTTCGTTTTCGGAAATTTTTTGACTGAAAAAAGCATAATGACCGAATTGACTTAACTTTATTTTTCGGTCATTAAAAAAAATTTGGTCATTCACCGAAAAATTAGCAAAAAAATACAGGTACGCGCTCGCTTTAAATTTGTTGTGATGATTGTGGCCATTACAAATGTTAGATCGATTTGTCCGCAGCTACATAATTATATAGAAGTTCTAGACAAAAGGAGCTCAAGCTTGTAAATTGATGCTGCTTGCTCACTGGCTCTCCTCGAGCAACTTGCTAGCAACTGCACCAGCCTGATAAACACTGGGATTTTGAAACACTCGATCAGTCTGTGTCTTTTTTTGTCAGCAAAAGAAGAATGCTGAAGTCTCACTTGATTGTAAAACGCATGTTAACCCTGCTTTAATGGGTAGCAACTTTGCACACTCGAGACTTTGCCGAGGTGCAAATGCCGCTTGACTCTCACGCGTCCACCAGACTACGGATGCGATTTCTTAACTGAACTGACACAAGAAGCCAACACCCGCAATTTTCTTGTTTCAGTAATCCTCAAGCAACTAACCTAGCTTTCTTTGTTTGCTTAACCTTGTGCTAATCGTTTGAAAACGTCGTAAGTGATCGAAAACAGAATTTTTATCTTGATATGGTTACCCGTTGCTGAGTACGCTTGGCTGTGCGTATGTTGCAAATATCAATGTTTGTTGGTTGCGATGGGTGGTTCATATGTTCTTGTTGTTGACACACTGTTGTCTGCATGTCTTTGTGTCTTGGGGGTGTAAAAGTTAGTATTGTTGTCCTTCCCTGTTGCATCGACATACTTTGTTGTTCAGGTCAAAATTTTTAACGAGAAACCAAAGTTTGACCAAGTGCAAGCTAAAGTCGGCAGCAAAGACAACCTTTCGCACACACCTAAAGGTGGAAATGTAAGTTACTCAGTACTTTCTGTAACGTAATCTTCCAGCCCGGGTAAACTCACGTAAGTGTTCATTTGAAATGTGAACTGGAATCAACATTTTTTTCGTTCGAAAATGTTGCAGTATTTTTTTCAATCAGGTTATTAAGTTCCACTTCTTTTGCTCATTTACCTGGCGCCATATAAAGGCTGCGTCGTAATGAAGAGATGTGATGTCACTTAATTTCCACCTGAAGTTGATGCTGGAGAGTCGTTAATAATAAATTTTTTTGAAGCTAAATTTTTCTTCAGAATGAAGGAAGCATCAACTGATATTTGGCACATTGAACTCTCTTAATTAAAGTTCGTATATTTTCATTCGCACCGAGTGTTCAGTTCACCAAGCAATGTCCAGAGGCCTTGTGTTGTTTTGTAAACATAACACGTTTCATCAGACAGTCCATCAATTGATGGATTATTCCGAAATTCAACCGACAGAGAGCTGTAGACCGGTAAGCACAGATAAGTTGCCAAGGAACACGTGCGTCATGCATGAATGCACACAAGGTTATGCTGCATGTTCACTGAAACCTTGCACCATTGAACATTGCAATCGTAATTTTTTCATGTCCTTGCGATCATAGTTTTTTTCAAGCTGATTTTAAAACAGTTGCTTTATGCTTACAACAATTGGTTGATTGCGACTCGCTTCTTGGGGGAATTACCGATCTTTTTCGTCGACGGCAAACGAGTGACATTTGACGTCATCACGCACCGGTCTATCTCGCGTCTGCTGTGTGCTGCGTCACTTACTTTCATTGTTTGGTCACCCCCAGCTGGTGTGGCAAACGCCTTTTGCAATTAATTGTTGGAGTAGTGGTTCTTTTATTTAAGAATCACGTACTTTCAGCAAACGGTTCCAATTGTATGGATGCTTGTGTTGTTTAACGAGTTCTCTAAGCATGACATGGCTTGGACAGCCTGAACAAAGGTTTTACTTTTTTCAACCACTGAAGAAAAGCTGGCCTGTGTTTAAAATCCCAGTAAATTTCCATCGTGCTACGTGGTTTTCACCTCGTATTTTATTTTCAATCACGACCCTCACGCAGAATTAACGTAATGGACATTAACATAACGACTCACGTACGGTTGGTGCTGTGTTTACATTCGAAATATGTAAGTGACGTCATAATAGATATTGATTACGTGTGTTGAACACAGGTAAAGATTGCCAGCAAACGCATTGACCTTTCACAAGTTACGTCCAAATGCGGATCACTGGACAATGCGAAGCACAAGCCTGGTGGGTGAATTGCATTTGTCGTCATGCTTACTTGCACTGTAACTGTATATTACATGTGTCTTGGCTCATTTCACAAAATTCCATTGAAAGGAATTTGGAGTCACTACGGTTTATGGCAGGGGTGGGGAACTTGCGGCCGCAGGCCAAATGCGGCCCGCGTCAACATTTGATATGGCCCGCATTATTATTTTCGTTTCCCAATTTTGAGCACAAAATCACGTCAAAACGAAGATCCATGATGAGCAAGTACTGCGACAGTAAGCAAGAAGCCTCTATCCCTCAAGATAGTATGTCGTAAGAAACCTCTATCCCTCGTAGTAAGATAGAAGTAGAATTTTAGGATAAAATCAATTGACCGCCAGCGATAATCCACAATTTGTGCGGCCCGCGATAGTAAATAGGTCCCCACCCTGCTTTATGATGTTCAACCACAAGCAATAAGCTGTTACGTGTATTTCACGAGAGATTCTTTTTGGATTGTTATACGAGCAATAACGTACAAGTTAATTGTTTTGTTCAGCTGGAGATGAAAAAAGCTTGAGTTTCATCTGAACAACAATACTTGGTACTTGTGTTGTTGATCATTGTTTAACAAAGAGCGCAACAATCGCTAATTGTGTTACGCTGCCGAACTGCTTTTATTCTTAGAAAGTGGATACGCCGATGTCGTACACATGAGCTGAAGCAATATTGAAGAGTTTTTGCGCTTTATACTTTATTTGTTTTTATTTTCTATCTTGTTCGCAGGAGGGGGCGATGTCCAGATATTTCATGAAAAACCACATTTCAAAGAAAGCGCCCAAGCCAAGGTACTTCGACCTTTGGCAGCTGTCTGTGAAATGGTGTATTTTTTGTGACCATACAGTAAAAATATTCGCGCGCTGTGGCGCCATAACCATTCTCCGGTTTCGCTTGTCAAATTAAAAAAGAGAAAACAAATATAACATATCGGATTACTATTGTTGCAACCTCTCCGGATCGTTGTAAAAAATTGCAACCTCTCCGGATCGTTGTGAAAAGGAGGGGATGTTGTTGCAACGATCTACGGATCGTTGTAAAATTGTTGCAACCTCTCCGGATCGTTGTAAAAAGGAGGGGATGTTGTTACAACCTCTCCAGTGGTGTTGCGTTAAATGTGTGATTCACCACGAACGGGATGTGCGCGAAGAACAACACCATACATATATGTGGCGCGAACAAGCAATAATAGACTGATCATGGCATGTGGACTCTATTGTTGCTTGCTGCCACAGTGCGAAGCTTTGCGCATATGCCGCTCGGGATTTCCGATCGCAACAGTATGAAGACATTTGGGCAGGATCTTCAAACTTTGTAGCCAGAGAGCCACATAAACTGTTACACAACAGTTCAAAGGCCGGACATCTTACGTAATGTGATTGTTTCGGGATATGTTACATTCTAACAAATCAACAAAGTTTTCGTAAATACAGTATTTTTCATTATTTTCAAAATAGCTTCGCGGGCCGGATTAGGGCCACGGGCCGTAGTTTGGAGACCCCTGCCTTAGAGCATACGTACATCCTCATGCACACCAATGTATCATTCAGTTGGTGTCGTGCACGACCTAGCATTTGATTGGTTTAAATATATGCGCTGCGATCACGTGGTTTGTGCAACTGGCGTAACAATGATTTGTTTCCGATGGCGATCTTGGTTGTTGACCTCCATAAGCTCATGTGAACTCTCTGAAGAGCACTTTTTGCTTTTGCTGGACTTGCGCGCTGCAGGTCGGTTCGCTGGACAACGCCCACTACACACCCACCGGCAGTGAGAGGTCGGACTCGGTGAATGGAGAACTGGACCAGTCTGCTGATGATTATGCGTTACGTGTTTCCATGTCCACAGGTGGGCAATGCATTCAGACTTGCATTCATTCTCAGAACGCTTTACACTTTGTTTTCCCGCCCCCTCATCATATTATAAGCGAACGCGTGAGATGATGATTGGTTGCGATGGCTGGGATATTTGTGAAGGTTTTCGCGTAAGAGCTGATGACGCCTACATCGTAGGCGAAATATATACTCAGTAAGATCTTAAAGTATCTGATTCTTTGCTGAGAAAGGATTTCTTCCCATAGACGGTTTTCGCATAATTCGTTTTTTCGCCAATATCTGTGAAAGTCTTCATTTGCGCATTCTTAATATTCTTCCACTTCAGGTTTTTTACTTCTTTACAATAAAATTACGTAAAATAGTCGCAACAGTTCACGTCATAATGTTAATTTAGATCACGTCATAATGTTAATGTAAATGTAGTGTAGATCACGTCATAATGTTAATGTAGATCACGTCATAATGTTAATGTAGATGACGTCATACTTTTTAATGTAGATGACGTCATACTTTTATGTAGATCACGTCATAATGTTACTTTATAGAGGGCACTGTAATACAGAACAAGTGATGTCATCACCGCCACTCCAATACTTGCTACCGCTGATGTACACGTCATGGTTGCGTTTATGCTCATGTCTGTTGCTCAATGTTCCAATTCCTTAATATCCTACAGCTTTCCATTACCTGTTGAAGGTGCCCTTCGTATTGCGCCAGTGCCCAACGTTACCTTCTAATAATATCATGTGTTGAACAATAAATGCCGCATACCAATGTGCCCCTGAATTTCAAGAGCTTTGAAACAATGAAGAAATAACTGCTGCAGACCGGATTGTCGTCGGTTCCACGCGGATTTTCAAACTACCTGTAAAAATTAACGTTAGTTTCTGTGGTGTATGTTCAGCAGTACGAGGTTTGGAAAATAGACCTGGAGGGTTCAGCTTCAGGGTGGTATGGTCATATTTAAATGGGTATGATCGATGGCTCAGATAAATCACTGTGATGGTCGAAAGGCTTATTAGTGGTTAGTGTCACACGGGCGCCTTCTTAAAGTTCTTAACATAAAAGGATTTTGTATTCTGTTCATTCAAATCCGTTTTCAGTTGGGCTTTTTTTCGAGCAGAGCAAATGTTCAAGAAACCTTTTCCTGTTACAGTGTCGCAACCTTGAAACGATTTTCTTCAATCCGGTGCTTCCCCTTCGCTGCGAAGCTGCCAAGACAGGATCGTTAGATGTTGCTGCGTTTTGCTTTGTAGTTATGTGTTCGCCTGCGGCTACTTGAACTCATTTTGTTTACAGTTTATTTTTATCTTTTGTAAAGTATCTCCTGCTTGCGATGTAGTTTGCGGTGTTTGGGTTTTGACTGGGAGGTTTTAGAAGTCAGGAACCTGACATGTGCTCTTTCAATCATAGCAAAGGTGTGATATCCGACATATTCAACAACACAATGCCACTTCACTTGCTTCTTACAAATATGCCGCTTCCGTTGAGTGAGTAAAGAGGTGTGTGACAAGAAAAAACGGCCTCGTACTTTGAACATGTGGTGGTGTTTGTTTCTACGTAACAGAAAACTTGTGACGTCTAGTCTCAGTCAGGTCGCATCTGTCTCTTTAATGATGAATCTTCATCATCGTTGCCACACACAGTCAGGCCCGTAGCCATAGGGGGGGCTTTCGGGTTCAGTGCCCCCAAAATTTTGTTGTGCCCAGAAATTTTTTTATCAAACATCTGATAAAAACAAAAATCTTGCTCCCCTAAGATGTATTTAGCCCCCTCGAAACCTTAAAGCTTGTCTACGGGCCTGCACACAACCTCTGTTTTAAGTCGCAAACCGCGTAAAGCTTTTGCACACTTGCGCTTTTAAACGTCCAGTAGTAGCATGTCTAGTTTGCCAAACTCTTTCCAATGTCCATGTGTGGTGTCCTTGCTGTTCACGTAGCAAAAGAATACGTGTTATTTTAGCAAGTCTGTAATTGTATACAGTCCGCAGCACCACGGTACTTCTTTTTGTACTGCGCGATTTTACCTTCTGTGTATGTGTTCGTGCGAAACCAGTGTATTTTGGCAATCCGGCGAAATACTTGGATTAAAACCTTGTCACGTGACTTTTTATCCGATTCAACAAAAGCTCACTAGACGGCGCGCCGGAGCAGCCAGTTGTTTTTTTGTGGGTGACTACTTGTGTAACGATGTAGTTTGGTGCGTTGAGTCTGAAACGTCAGAGAAGTCACAGTCTGAATACTTGGAAAAAGATCTTGAAACAGATATTATGAAATTGTACGAAATTTAAAAAAATTTTTTAAACCGCATCACTAAAAATGTTGATGTGGCGAAACTTCGGTCACTTGAACGAAACGGGAAAATTTACTGATTTGAAATCAAACGAAGCTTAAAAATAACACATTTCTAAAATTGTCCATTCTTGTTCATTCTTTCGAATTTTCACTATTCGGTTTCTCTTTTGTTGTGGAGGTTATTAATATTTTATGTTCTGTTTGCACACCATTCCTCAAAGCTGCATACATACTCTCCTGTTGCCGCGTTTCTTTGTTCTCTCATTGTTACGTCACTTTCACTCCCGCCACATAGCGCCTTCAAGCGTTCAGTCGGTTCAACGTTGAAGTGCTGTCGTGTGGAGCAATTGGTGATACGGCGTATAGGAGAGACTACCGAAATAAAGTTTTGCTTTCGATACTCGGCGTCTGTTTTTTGTGCTTCAGCCTTGTTTGCGAATAACGCCCCCCGATCGAGAGTCATTGTTTACTTCAAGAGTGAAGGTTTTAGAGGCCGTGAGAATTTTTAAATGTTTCAGAAGAAAAGTTTTGAAAATGTTAAAAAGCAGCTTTTTTGCATTCTTTCGACGGATAACATGCATTTTTGAGCAACCACAAAACTGGGACATCCTTGAAAACCAAACAAGTTCGAAAAAACGTTTTTTGGAATATAATTTCATGTTGAAAACTGATACAATTTTCTGAATATTCAAGAACGACGTGACGTTATTGATGTGGTTGGGCCTGACTTCCTGCTGTAGTTACGTCACTTCCTGCTGTAGTTATGTCAAGAAAACGACAATCGTCCGCTGAGATGAGCACGCTGTGATTCCCTGGATTTCGTTAGAAACGAACGATTGGAATTGAGCAAAAGTTCTAAAACTGTTTCAACGCCACACCTCACAGGGTCGTCTGTCTTGTTGAAAAAACACTACTACGGACCAGGGTTGCGGAGTCGGAGGTGAAATGTCCGACTCGACCATTCCAAAATATCCGACTCCGTAACCTGGTCCGAGTACACTGACATCACCGAAGAATGCCTATCACGTTATGTACACGTAATTTCAGTCAATCTTCACTGCGAATGTGTCAAACTGTTCCGCTGGGTTAGAAAAAAATAACCTTCAATTTCATCGGTGCGTAAAAATTTAACAGAGTGGTAGATGCGGATCCTTGTATATGCTGGATTTCATGCGCAGTGACGGACACAGACTAATTTGGTGGTGGTGGGGAATGTGATATCGATTTTTAATGAACCCAATGCTTCACAGGACCATATTTCGTAAACACTTTCGCCCACGTACATTTACGAGGAAACAAGTCTAAGCTTGGTTTAGAAGAAGCTTGAGTGATAAAATTGGTCAAAGCTATGGAACCAACAAGCAATGTGGCACAACAACGATATGACGGAATCACTGGCATCGGCGCAGGTACATCGAGGACTCGAGATCAACAGTCCACGTGATGACATAATACATATATGTAAATCAGTGGGGATTTCATCAAATTTTCAGAATGTCAAGTCACCCTGCGCAAATGTAAAGCCCTCCTATTGAAGTCTTTCTGGCAACGGTTCTGGTTTAAACCTCACATCCTTTTGCGCGACGGTTTCGTTGCGTTCGATTCTCAGCAGTCTGAAAAAGTAAAAATTTACGCGAATCGTGAACCTAGCAGTCTCAACCATTTGGGCGCGTTTAACTTGACGTGTTTTGCTCGCGTGTGTGAGATTTTTACAGCCGTGGTGAGCGAGTCGCAACGTGATCCTCGCGTTGAGTACAGAAAAGAAAAAACAGGTGTGAAACTTATAAAAATTGTAGGCCGTGTGTTGTGCCAAATATTTCAACCGTGGCGTTTTCGGTTGGTTTGCCTGTGGAAATTAATAATAATGTTCCCAGCAGTCAAGTATGATTTCAACAATTGGGCATCATTGAACGCTTTTTGGGTCGAAGGCAGCAATAAGCGCAGTGATCGTGGGGCACTCTAGTAATGATTTGGAATTTTTTATTGACCGTTCTTTTAGAGCGTCAATAACGTCAATTCCGACGCTTTTCCGGTTTTTCCTCGTAACAATCGGAAAGGGGGCCTCGCAAATGAATCAGCCTAGCGCCTCGCATCAGCTAAATCCAGCCCTGGTTATACCAATTCATCCTTGTTTCTGTTAGCCTCTGTCGAGGATTGTATGTGAGTAGGCTACATACAAGGTCTTAATAAGCTGGCCCTTTCCACCCCTCAAATTTTGCAAAAATCTCAAATGAAAGAAGATCATATTTCGTGCTTATTCAAAGACGTAAGGATTTCTAAAGCATCTCGAAGATCACAATCAAACACACACAAACTGAAATGGGTCTTATTGTTTTTCATTGTCGATTATGAGTCTTGCTATTTTCTGCTTGTCGCCACCTTCCTCATCCAACATGTGTCGTCAAATGTTCTTCCGTGTTGGTTTTCAATGGTTTTCTCATTCCACTGGATCAAACGAAAAATATAAGGGATGTAATGGCGGCACACTTAATTTAAAGATATAAGCATTTATGTATGCTAATTAAGTCCTGCGCGAGCCAAAATTTTGGCGCAAGGAATTTTTCCAACACTTTTAACTATAACTCGCCAGCCGGTTGAGCAAGATAGCTGTGGAAAGCCTCAAGAAATCCAGTTAGACGAGTACCTTGGATTAAAAAAACATTTGAAGGTTTTGGATTAGAGGTTGTTTGGGGGGTGACATATTAAGTGGGAGGATAGGTTTAGGCTTGTTTGGCCAAGGTTACCTGACCCAGGGCTCCCACCCCCTAGGGGTAATTCTTCCTTTGTTTTTTTTAATAAAACTAGACTAAAATTCACATCTTTTGAGCCCTTGATTGACTATGTAGCCGTTGTGGTTGACGAATTATGACAAAATATCTTTAATTAATTAATCAATTCCCTAGGGGTTAATTTTCTTTGCGTGTTGTTTTAAGGCAATAATTTCCTAACCACAAACGCTGGAAGGCCGATCAAGGCCTCAACAGATGCGGATTTTAGCCTAGTTCCATTATAAAAAACGAACAAAGAATTAGACCTTGCGAGTTGGAGCCCTGGGTCAGGTAACCCTGGTCAAATAAGGCTAAACCTATCCTCCCACTTAATATGTCACCCCCCAAACAACTTCAAATCCAAAACCTCCAAAAGTTTTTTTAATCAAATGTACTAGGCTAACCGGATCTTTTGAGGCTTTCCGCAGCTCTCTAGCTCAACCGGCTGGCGAGTTATGTTTGAAACTGTTGGGGAAAATCTTTGAAAAATCCTTGCGCCAAAATTTTGGCTCGCGCGGGAGTTAAAGAGTTTAAACCGACCACAAATGACGTCTACTGGCGGAATTTTTGAATTTTTCTTTACTTTTGCGTTCATTTGTTAAGAGCACTTCCCACATTCTTGTTTGGAAAATTGCTTTTGTTCTTTATCACATAAAAAATTTCCAAAACCCACACGTTGTTTTTTCTGATCGGGTGAGCTTGAGAAGACTTGCTAAGTTGTAAAAAATCCACGCGCGCGTCTAAACTTGTCAGTTAGTCCAGTATAAGCGAATGTTATGGTAATTTTGAACCATAACATGAATGCCATGTAACTGTACTGATAATTGGAGATTGTAAACCGACTTTAAAAATGCGTGTGTAAATTGTCTTTGAGCGTAATGAAGCGTATGCACTAATTACATGATAAATTACAGAAGGACTTAAAAGTAACGAGCTACGACAGCTGAGTACATGCTAAGTCCAAAGGTATTTCCATGGAGAAAGATGTCCTGTGCGAATGGGCGAACGAAACAACAAAAGCGCTAATATGAAGACGTCAATAAGCCAAAGAAATACTCCAGCTACAAGATCATGTGCAAAGAAGGTTAAAAGAAGATGGTACCACGATGGAAAACCACTTCTTTATCGAACAAAACTGTTGTTATCCTGTGCGTAATAAATTAGTTGTGGCAATTATGCACAGCGCAAAGTCGTAACATGGCAAAGCAAAGCTATGTTAAGCCACCTTTAAAGAGATGTGTATCGCAATAATTGTGCGCTGTATAATCGTATGTGTATATCGCAGTATCTGTGTATGTGTACATTGCAATATGTGTCATCAAGTGTCTTAGAGGTAGCAGACCATAGTTAGTTAAAATCGTTATAACGCCAACTGTAATAGGAGAAAACACTAACGGGAATTACAAGCCAGTCATGCGAGACGCTGATGCGGTAGCATCGAAGTAGGATACGGCGAAACTAAAGGCACGTACAAGGGAAAGCACCATCTGAAGCATTGCCATAATGCAGAAGTCTCACGGTAATGAGAATGCGCGCAAAGGCAATGACTTAATGCGAAAACAAAATACTCGGAACAAACCAAGGGGCAATAGCGAGGAACAATCATTGACAGCTAGGAATCGAAAGGCAACTGCTTAAACAGCTTGCGCAATCATGAGAAAATGCGAATTACGTAAAATTTGACCTGACGTAAAGAAAATGTTTCTAGCACAACGGACAAACATGTGCGTTGGTATTGCACAACTTGTTGTGAATCCTGAATGGGAAGAAAAGTCATTGGCATTGACGCAACAACAACGCAATGTCTGGGGAGAATTGGTGAAATTACAGAAAGAGATCAATGCAAACAGGCGTCAGGTATTGCAATGAAGGGTAATGAGAATGAAATCAAATAGCAAATCAACAAACAGCAAAAATATAAAAAGCAAGCCCCAGAAGGGTAACCAGAAAAAATTGCAGATGGGTACCCAGAGCGCTGGGTGAAAAGAGCTCGTTCCATAGGGGAATGTTAATGCACTAATTTAATGCTAAACTATGGGAAAGATTTATGGGGATAGGTTCGTAGGATTAAGGGTTGGCATTGGTAACTCATGTTTAAGTTTCTTTTAATGTTTAGTGTAATGCTTAAGTCAGTAAAGTTATGTGCGTTTTTGTGCAATGTAGTGTTAAGCCGTTGGTTAATAAGAAATACAATCGCTCTGAATGTAAACCACCACATGACTCCAGGGAGTGCGCTAAAGCAGTCTCTGTTAGTTACTGTGCTAGTATTGATGAAAGCCCAGAGGAGAGATTAGAAATATATGGCAACCTGGCTAGGGGGGTGGTCTCGGCTAGGTCTAAAAGGACTCA
>JGI24022J15233_10000299_pt1 | contig 28049 bp, 16 predicted proteins | sample Ectturendosymbi2_FD_15233 | JGI IMG/M metagenome (IMG submission 15233)
TAGCGAGGCACGTGCTGGTGGGTAAACCCGCGGGAAAGAGACCCAGGGGTCGTCCAAGGACCAGGTGGAGTGACTACATCTCCGACTTTGCTTGGTCCCGTCTTGGTGTGCAGCCAGCAGAACTATCTGGGATTGCTGTTGACCGTGAAGTGAGCGAATGCTCCTGGACTGCTGCCCCTGCGGCCCTCACCTGAGGAAAAACTGTTTGAAAATGAATGAATGAATAGTATCCTCATATTTTTAAAGCATTTCAAATAGCATGGATATCAGTCCTAGTAAACCTGCAAAGGTTCCAACCTCGCATTTCCATTCGGAGAAGTTGCAAAGACAGGTTGCTAAAGCTACTGGCATCGGTCAAGCAACAGTGCTCGGGTTCACATGGCTCAGATTGAAAACATTCTCAGCCTGATCAGGATGGGTAAATGCAGAAGAATGAAACCGAAATCACCCAAAACTGATGCTTCCCTGCTTAGAGAAAGCAAGTTGAATATAACAAAAACATGCTTTCATTTACAGCAAAATTTTGCTTGTGCTGGAGCAACAGTTGATTTCACAAATGTACTCAGACGGCTCATTGCAGTTGGTCGGAAAGCTAAGTAAGATGAGAACCGCTTGCTAGTTCCAGGAGTAAGAAGTCAGCACGTCCGAAAAAAAGGGATGTTGCGGTCATCGTTGTCCGAATGGATTCCATGTGAGAGTCGCCACTGCAGGAATCACCATCGACAGTAGGTCCAACAATGGAGCACTCCTTGGGTGAATTGGAGAGCTGCAAATTTCGAAGATTTTCTCACCACAGTAGCAGAGCAGGTTGATGTTTCAATTTGCAACTTCGATCTACATCTTCAAGGAAGAAGCAGCTTGCCTGCTAGACGTAGCGTTAAAGAAAATGCCATATTGATCAATCTATCAAGCACCTCCCACAAATTCTTTGGGTTGTTTTGGCTGTTATGGGGTTGTCCACTAGAGCCTGCCTCTGTAGATTCAACCCATAAGAGAAAGGTATATAGAAAGCCCCGCAAAAAACGTGAAATCAGACATTGCAAAAAAGTTTTTAGATGGATCAAGATTTTTTCAACAGGGTTTGGTCCCCCTGTCTTACAAGTCGTAGATTCCAGAAACGTTTTCTTCGACGAACATTTGTATGTTGTTTAACCTGGAAATTCTCCAGCTCCATATTCCGTAGAGCAGGGTGTGGGATCCACAGACCACTGGGGTCCGTGACGACTGTATGAGGAGTCAGTAAACATTTGACAAAAAATAAATAGGTGAAGAAATACATTGTGCAGTTTGTACACTGTCACAAATATTTACCACAGTGATTCGTAATTGAAATGATATCACATGATTTTTCAATCGTGAATCTTGATTGTTGCGCCATCTTAAAATTCCCAGTCAAAAAGTTGTTTGCAATGATTCTCGTGTTCCCCGTGTATGACGTAATAATTAATCAAATGAATTATTGTTAGTCGGGAATGCTCGCGCTTTTCCAAGATCATTCACAAATTTTCCATGCCGTTTATTCGCTGGTTGGGCGGAAAAATTGATGCGACATAAGATTGAGGTCCAAGAAAAATCAGATCCACAAATAGGGGTCCGTGGCTCAGAAAGTTTGGGAAACCCTACCATAGAGAATCTTTCAAATAGTTTAGACCAGGGATGGGGAACTATTTACCATCACGGGCCGCATGAATTGTGGATAATCACTGGCGGGCCGCAAATAATAATTTATTTTATCCTTAAATTCTACCTTTATCTTAATACGAGGGATAGAGGCTTCTTATGAGATAATATTTGGATTTGCTTATCATGGAGCTTCGTTTTGACGCGATCTTGCTCTCCAAATTGGGAACGAAAATTCTGATGCGGGCCATATCAAATGTTCACGCGGGCCACAGGTTCCCAAAACCTGGTTTAGACATAGAGCTTCGCCAATGCAGAACAAATTGTATCATCATGGTTAAGCTTACAGGTCATCGTGGTTAAGCTTACATATCATCGTGGTTAAGCTTACAGGTCATTGAGTGCTGGTGCCAAGACTTTCAAATTGAAGAAGTTGCAAAATTTAGTTGAACGTACGTCCTAAACAAGTGAGAATTATCTAATGGAAAGTCGTGGTGGACATATATGCGTGTAAATAAAAATTGTGTTTGAAGTAACAGTTTTGCCGAAGTCACACTTATCTTTTCACAAAACACCTCGTACCTGCAACTACTACGGTGGTAAAAAGAGCACCAATCATGATGTACGTTTTCACTCGTACACACAGTAACGAACTCCAAGCGAATTGCAATCCAAAGCCCAAAGACCAATAGACGTTCCAAAAAGTGTAATAAACCTCGTAGTTCCCACTGAAGTAGTCAGCATACAAGTCTGTTTTTAATTCACAAAAGTCAGCCTTGATAATTTTGACAAGAGATTTAAGCAAGAAATAATATTTGACCACTGCACTACCGCTTTTTCAAAATTGCGCACAACCGATTATTTGGCCGCAAAGACAGGTTTGGATCGCAGGCTCACGCAATTCGATAGACTGAAAACAACACTGAAACTTTATGATAAGTTAATGTAAACCCTACAGTTAATCTGAATGTCTTTTGAAAATCTATTTCTGTTACTTCCTGAAATTATAATTTTCCTTCCGTATTTCTTTAAAAGGCAGGCTAATGCTTATTACATGTTTGGTATTTTACCAAACTGCACTCATTTAAAAACCACTAAAGTGTTTCTGCTATTTTTTTAGCAGAAAATTACCTATTTTTTAATTAGTTGTATACACATTTGCAGGTTATGCAATTGCGGGGACGCAACCTGTTCAAAAGAAAAGTTTTATTGGAATGACGAGAGGCAGCAAAAGCCATAGTTGAATATTTTTGGTCAGAAAAACCCAACGCAATGAAACTTCCTGATGCATTATATAGTAATGTGGTAGGCGCCAAGCGGTGTACGTACTTGCTACTGAAATTTGCCAACACCCTCCTGATACTCCCGTACCAACGAAAAGTAAGTGAATAGCCCAAGCTGTTTCTTCAGTTGGCAACCACAGCAAGCATGTGAGGAAAGTACATAAGTCGATTGCTGCTGCGACGAACAAAAGCGGAGTTTTGCCAAATCTGCTCGCTGCTATTCCACATACGTAGCTAGATATAAACGATGTGGATGCCAGAATCAGGTAATTAAGAGGAACCTGTTATCAAAAAATTATGATCGAGGCGTTAAAGAATGTTGGATGTTATAAGGGAGCTCTTCAGTATTGTTTGAATCTGTACTCGTTAGCATTTTCTCTAATCATTGTAAAGAGGTTCAACTTTAAACGATAGATGTCCTGAGCAACAATTACTTTCCATCCATCCATCCACAAACTGCGTACACACAACTATGGAAACCTACAAGAAACTAGGTTTTGATTCAAAAAAGCTTTATCTTCTTGCTTGTAGTAACTTCACTTGTTTTACATCTCGCTCTGTTTCTAGCAGCATACAACGAAATACAGTTCATTTGGCATAAGGCGCGAATTTGAAAGATTTTAGAAATTTTATGAAAATCTTACCTCAAAATCAAACATCGAGAAAGGTATAGAAAATCAAAACATATTTCAAGCAAACATACAGTGCCGAAACTGATACGAATCAACATCCGAATTGTTTGAGTTCTAGCCCTGCTGTTGCACAGTATAATTGATCGCTAAATGAAAATTATTTTAAAATCAAGAGACTTATCTGCAAGTGTATAGTTTGCAATAGTTGCAACTTACAAATATTTGTAAGACTTACCATTTCCACCCCTTGCACACACGAAACATAAGCCCTAGTCACATCGGAGTAAATGAACCCAAATAGCAGGCCAAAGTAAGTCGCAGGAATCAGGATTAACATTTGATTGACCGATAAAAAGTGTGACAGCGTATCTTTCATTGTCATCCAAGAACTCGAAATCACCTGAGAATTAAGCACAAAAGCACATTTGTCAAATAAAAGCTTTTTGTCTGTGTGGGGCTTTGTCAGATTTTTAAGTTACATTTTTTAATTCTCGGTCAGGTAGCGCAGAAAACATTTTTATAAGTGACCACTCTTGGCAATGCTTAAAAGACATCACATAGAAGTATAGTTTGTCTGTTTGAACTTTTCTTTAAAAGTTTTCTGATTTTAAAATGATTTTTTCTTATCCGTGCTAACACTTCCTGTTGCAAAGCATCATAGGCACGTTCTCTTAATCTGTAATTTTTCCTCACCGTGTTCTGTGTTTGTTTGTTTGTTTTTCTAACTGTGCGTATTTTATTTCCCACTGTTGTTTTCCAACACTTGGCAATAAATAATAAACAGGGTTGGTTGACTTGGATCACCGCCATGGTCTTTCGTCAATCCTATGCGAAACAGTGACAATCTTTGTTTACATTGATCAATTCTCTCGCCATTGTGTTTTTATCAAATTTCCACTGAAATTGGTTACTTCTTTGCATGATGGCTTTTTGTATTGTTTCTGTTTGTTAGCTGAGTCATAGGAAACAATAAATCAGTCAAGCAGTTCAGTTGTCCACGATAGCAAACTGCGATGTAAGTTAGGACAACTCAAGTAAGTGACAAATATATTTTACGGTTACGATAACCATGAGTGAATGCAGTGTACAGAATATAAAAAAGTTCATGCACATGAATATGTCAAAAAGTAATCTACCACAAGCACAGATGGGTGCATTGCGAAACGCTTTATTGAAACAATGGATTGTATGATTTCTTAATAACCAAAAATTGAATAACCAAGACGAAAGTTGTACTACCTCCAGAGCAACGGGCAACTGAATTTTGAGAAAAATTTTTATCTGGTCTGGAAAACATTAGGTATAAATAGTACGCGACTTTCTCTAAATAGCTTTTAAAGAAGACGTTTTATACAAGACAGATTGCTGCGTGGAAAACTCTTGTTTCAAAACTGTATTTTTCCCGCAGACCTCTCGATGTGGTTTCACTGTAGAAAGCATCGAAGCAAAGGAAGCTGCTTTGTCGTACGTGGTGAAGCAGGAATGTGGCCAAGAGCCTTGACTTCGTGAATGTAGACATTTTACTTATGCTTTAGCAGAAGACCTTTCTCAACATCTGGCAAATTTTTGTGATAAAGCACACAAAATTTAAACGGACCTTGCTACAAAATGTGCCTTCGAGGACGTCACCGTTTGTATCCGATGTTTTATCGTCTGTTTTCGGTATTGCAAAATATTCGTCGAAGTCCAAGGGTATGTCAGGAATGGAACGGATATTCAAAAAAATACCTGCGAAAACGAATCTTAAAGTAATTGGTAAAGTAATTCTTTAAACAAAATTATTCCAATATTGAGAATGGAACACGACGTTCTCAGTTCTGCCCACCCATGCTATGCTTTTAAAGGTTACAAGCGTCTCAACTCTGCTGTTGACGCATCCTATAATTTTGTTTAACAAAGCCAGGACCTACCCCAGCCAAAGTTCCGACAAACTGATAAGTTTTGCAGTTGCACGTGCTACAATATATTTAGGTTTTATTTATTTTTTTGGTGTATTGATTTCATGTAAGTTGATCGTATGCGTAGGCTTCACTTTTTAGTACTTTTTATTGCACTTTAGCGATTTTTACCAGCTAATGCTGTGCTCTGTCTTGTCTGCGGCCTTGTCGTGGTGGGGGAGCTTGCGTACCTCAGTGACCTAAACGAGATTTGCTATTGGGAGTTTCTGCTCATGAAAGATCTTCCACACCACACAGGTATACGGGTAGAGGTCAGACAAAGCGCAGACTGCAGTTCTGTTTCCAAAACACTTGCAATAAACATGACCTAACAACAAAATGAAACCCAGATACGAACAGATAAGAGAGTTCAATATCTTAAGGGGGTTACTGCTGAACTTGAGGTTTAGGACTGTTTCGTCTCACGTACGCATCAAGCTTTGCAAAAGCAAGCCACAAAGTCTTCGGTTTTGCAAGCCACGTGGCCTGCCTTTGCGAAGACAAAGTATCCGTTGTTCCTTGACGTAATCCGTTCTAGTAAACGAGTTTGCAAAGATTGAGAATCACTTGAAATAAATCACGTTACCACGGGCAAGCTCTCATTTAAAGAGGTCGGATGCCATCATTCCAAGGTTTTGCAGACTACCGGAAGCGCGCAAAGATCCAATTCCATTGCGTCTCACAGTATCATTCGTTGTATCAGCTACTTAAAACTTGTCGAAAGAAATCGTACGTATTATCAAATATCTTGTAAAAAAAACATGCATCACGTTCAAAAGGCAAAAGAGTTTGTTGACGAAATCCGTAATTTAGGTAATGATCCGGATGAAATCACGGCTTCATTTGACAAGGTGTCCCTGTTTAAAAAAATCCCTGTAAATTTGTCACTTAATGTTGTTCACCACTAACTTGATTCGTGGTCAGGCATACGAAGCTACACCAAGTGGTCAGTCAACGACATACACCAAGGGTGAAGCTTTGCTTAAGCGCAACTCATTTGCATTTCCGCTGTAACAATGTCCAGCAAATCTTCGGCAAAGCAATGGGTTCCCGGCAGGGGTATAGCCGCAATGTTATAGGTGCCGGAGCTCTGCTGGACATTCTCGGTTATATTTATGGACAAAATCATTGACTGGTGAAGGTGGCAGAGCAGAGCTCTGGCACGCTCCGGCAACACAACACCGCTGGCATCCAGTATAAGCCGTGGTTGCGAACGTGCTGGTGGTGGAGAACAACGTAGAGATCCGGGCACTAAGCACTTTTGTATCTGCCCCAAGGTTGTGCAAACGATACGTTGACGATACGTATTTCTTTTGAAACAAAATTTACTTAGCTACATTTATCTCCTCATCAATGCAGTGGAAAGCCTTATCAACTTTACTACAGAAACAGCAAACAACGGTTCAGTCGCTTTTCTGGAGAGGTTGATCGCGCATTTGTATCATGGTCACCTTAGTGAGAAAGAATACGGAGAGCTAACGCACACTGGTAAATATTTGCATTTTCACTAGGAGCATCCCCTTACGCTTGGAATGTCAGTGCTGAAACCACTTTTACGACGTGCCAGGGACCGAGTTTGCTAACTTGTTTGCGTTTTGTTGGCTTCACCATATTCACTCGACCGTAGTATGACCTTTTTGTAAAATTAGCAAAATGGGGGCAAATTTTGGAAATGATATATTTTGGGGACCATGGCTCAAGTGCCCCCCTGGCTACGCCCATGGTGGTGGTATAGCAACTGGCACAGTGCAATGGTACTATATCTAGCACTCCATATAATATGAAAACACATTATTTCTGAGAGTTGGGCTTAAACAGATATAATTATGCTAAAAGTTGTGATATTCAATTCAAATTTGGTCAGTTCCGAAATAAAATATACTGCTACTAATAACCACAAGATTTTCACTAGAACCACTAAACCACACAAATCAAATAAAAAAGCACAAGATCTTTCGGTAAATACTAGCAGTGGCAACCGAGTGCTGTATACTACAGGCTACAGACCAGCGAAGGAATTCGCATCACAAGAATATGACAAAAATCAGTGGTTTATGTACACACTGATTCGGCTATTTCAAATTACACAACACAGTTATTCAGTTCACATAGTAAATCTGTACACTGTGTCTATAGATAATCCAGTGACAATGCCCTTTTTTCTTATTTATTCCCTGGCTTTATGCTCTGGGTTTCCAACAGTAATGTAACCATGAAGTTTGTACAAGTACATTATTTTTTATCACAAAGTATTGGGGGGTACAAACGATATTGTGTCCCCCCTGACCAAAAATTGGGGGGACATGTCCCCAAGTCTCCCCCCATAAACTCGGTTCCTGCAACGTTCTAACAGAGCCTGCAATCTAGAAAAAAAAGTAAAAAAAGAGATTGGCCTCGTCAGATCAATTCTTAGACAAAGCAGATAACCGAACACTTTCCTTTATCCAAAAAACTGTGAAAATAAACTGCACAAGAACAAGAAGGAAGTGTCCTGCAGGTGAGGCCTTGCTTTTCGAGACTTACAGACAAAATAAAGCTTTTAACTTCTATAAAGACCCTGTGGCTGTAAAGTTCCGCCAAAGCGTATAGTCGATCTCATGCCGTGACTGCAACAAGCGATATGTAGAAGCTAAAAAAAAACTGGAAACACGCCGAAAAAATATAACGATGCCCTAACAAAACGATAAACACGCATTCTATCTAGATTCTTCTAGATCATAGAATGGACTGGAAAAATGCAAAAAATGTGGACTTTCAAACAAATTATCACACACAGCGATATATTAAATCTTTTTGGACAAACAGGGATGAACGTACAATAAAGAAAAAAAAAACGGATTTGTTTCCCGACGCTTAGCGGTTGATATTGCAATAACATATATTTTTCATCCTTGTACACTCCACCGCTTGGTTCTGTTGGTTCTTAGAGTTTTATCTTTGAATCTACTCTCGCCACTTTCTGAGTTCTTATGATGTTGGCCTCACCTGCAGAGCTTACCTTTCTTGACATTCGCGCTCGAATGCTCTTGACATTTTTAGTGGCGTGACGAAGATAGTGGCGTTTAAATATCAAAAGGTCGGCCGGTTTTTACTCGCATTACATTTTAATGTCAGTGGAACTTCTAAAAAGTACACCCTTTTTGCCTTTCGTGCATTTTTCTTTTGGAACCCGTTAGTTTCTGACTCTATCATTTGTATTGAAAACCAGTACGCACGGCGATAAAAACATAAAAGTAGGTGGAATGTTATAAATGCTGTTTAACTGTTACAGTATCACGTGAGTATTGTGTAACGTCTTCACTCCCACACGCAAAACGCTAGACTTTAAACATGCATCGCAGTAAAGAGAAAAATACAAATACTCGAAAGAAGACGAGGATATATACATTGCGGTAATATAGAGTATACGCTTGATGACGCTAATACATTTACTTTGATGAAATGCAAGCTTTTAAGACACACGCATGTATGTCGCCATCATAATTATTATAATGAAGAACTGCAATGTCTTCCACGTACATCGATGTATGGAATGCATGAGGGAGTTGGAGGCTGCGAAGGACCAAGGGTCATCTAGGCTGCAGACCTCCCTAGGACGAAGCTGCTTATAGTGTAAAGGGAACAGTGTATGATAGTTAGTAAAAGTCTTTTACTTTAGGTATAAAATGTAATATGTGCAAAGCGGTTGTATGGTAAATTGAAGTAAAATGCGTTGCAGGTAAGGACAAGCCACCAGAAGAAAACAGTTTAAATTTGTCACATTAAACATTTACTGTTTTTATACATTCAAAAAACATTCCTGAATGCCAAAGAGGAAATGCCTCAAGAGCTATAGACCACTGCAGCACCGTGAATGAATATGCTGACACCTAAAATATTTTTAATGAATGAAAATGAATTAAATTATCTTTGAACATAATTTAGAAAACTGTCATTTTGAAGAAAAATACAGTAATACCAATATTAAGTCTTGGAATATACTGATTTTATTGATTAAAATGTTCGGATAAATTAATAAAATTAAGATAACATCGTAACCGTGGGGTATTTCGCGTCCTCGTAAGGCTGTTGCACCCTCGACCCTCACCAGAGGATAAACGGGTATGAAAATGAATGAATGATAAGATCATTAACGGAATAGCAAATATTAATTTTGATATTATTCCTACAAATTACGAAATCACTATAAATGAAAGAAGTTAAAATGAATTTGTTACCATTCATAATGTACACGATGATTTTATCAACAAATCTTTAGTTATTCTAAATAGGTAATGTAATAATCTTAATCTCAATAAAAACAGGAATACAAATCGGTTTATTACTGGCATTGGTAGTTACACTTGTATACCAAATTTTAACCTACAGTATAATTAACAACTTTCAATATAACACATTATCATAATACACATAACAAATAAACAAATTTCATTGAGTGTGGCGGAAAACTGGGTGTATGCGTTGTGCGTCATATCTCGCCTTGTGTCGCCGTTACCGTAGATTGTTGCCAACGTTCTACTTCGTACTGGTGTTCCACGTTTGTTGCTTTGTCAAACGGGTGGTTATTTCAGAAAGGCATGCATATACGCTCTTGGTTGTATCGTATCCGTTACTGTCGTAATTTCTGTGTGATGTAAATGTTAGTTTCATGTTTTGTTAAGCGAACCTGCGTTGAGGTTTCCCCTCAATAGGCATCTTTCGTAAAAACCTTTATATTACTAATGACCTCGTTGTTAATAAGATTTGTATTATTTGATAAAAACTTTGGTAAACAACGATAGAATTATCAATATGCAACGTGGTGAAGTAAGAGTGATTTTCAGTTCATTTGCGATATTTTAAAGTTGCTTTTTTACCTTGAGGAGCTCTCAGTTCAGCTGGAAGGAACCAGAGCGCGCTGAACTTAGGAAATAGTTTTGTAAGTTACTTACTTTGTTAAATGTTATATGTGTGTTTGGACCCAGCAACAGTGGCTTTGAAAACTTTCTAAAATCTGTTGTGATTATGCTACTGAACAGGGACAGAATTTGCTATAAAATTTGGGGGACACACACTTTGTGCATGTTATAATTATTGTTTGCGTTTCCATGACGTAACCGTGTTCACTCATATGCAAAATTGGCAAAACGGGGGGCAAATTATGGAAATGATATATTTTTGGGAACCATGGCCCAAGCAGGAGCGGATCCAGGGGGGCGATTGGGGCGATCGGCCGATCGCACCCCCTAAAACCTACGAAAGCAAATTTATTCACAATGATATTTTACAATTCGGAAAACAACATTCGCGATATAAGGCCAGTTTGTCGTCCATTGTTTTGATACAGCAATGTTGTGAAATATACTTCATCTCCCTTACAGCAACGAAACCGTGATGAGACTTGACTACCAAATATTACTGAAATCGCCCTCCCTAACGTTACTGGCTGGATCGGCCCCTGCGCCCAAGTGCCCTTCTGGCTACGCACATGATTGTTATGGCAATGGCATAGTACTGTGCTAATACTAGAAAATGATTACTAGGTATTTGCTTCTTTACTAAGTACACAAAATTTTATTAGTAGCACTTGAAGAGTTCTTTGTCAAAGTAGATAAAACAAACAAAACAATTCACTTATTCTTTAAAAATCAGTAAATACATTAAAAGTTGAATTTATGCGCATGTGTCTCTGAGATTCAAATTATCGGCAGTTACGTAATGCAATTCCAATTAATAAACATGTATCTCTGAAATACCATCAACGGGCATGGCTGCGTTGCCTATAATGACCCAAAGGACGCCTAAATGATACCGTTGTTTGTGATGTACATCGGGATAGTATTTAAGTTTTGCCAAACTCATGTCATCTTGCATCATTGGACTTCACAAATTCCTGGGAATATCTCGGCAGGATAATTCACTTTAATATATCCCGATGTACAGGACAAATAAAGACATGATTTAGACGTACTTGGTTCATGGTAGAAATTTGTACAACTACACCATTTTTTATCACAAAATATTGGGCGGACAAAAGATATTGTGTCCCCTTGTCCAAAAGTTGGGGGACATGTCTCCTCCGCCCCTCTGAAACTCGGTCCCTGCTACTGAACACAATTTTTTCTGCAACAAAACAGTTGGCATAGTTTTTCCTTCCAAAAAACACAAACAGACTGCTGCACAAATGTTTCTCTAAGTCTAAACCATGTGCGTGTTAAATTTCGTGAACACGTCTAATGTATTGATGAACTGCTTTAGGGTGACAATGAAATTCAAAGGCAAGTGAAATCACTGTTTTTCGTGTGAGTAGGCTCAGACTCACCTTCACTCAATGTTCAACTGCAGTAAAAATACTTCGTTTTCACGCCTATTGCATGCTATACAGTGTTTGTGCCTGCCAATTTTGTAGCAGGTGCACGCAGTCTGGAATAAACGACTGCTCGTAAATTATATGTATGCTTGTCGGTTTTTGCATTACATATCCAAATTGTAAGCATTCGTTATCTTCAGCTTGATTATTTCGTCAAGAAATTTTATGCTTTGATCAGAAACAGTTTGTACGCATTTGTTCAATGTTGCGCGTGTTGAATTAATCTTCTTATCCATATATTTTAAATGCCTCATACTTTTCAAGATCCTGTGTGATGACAGCAAATGCAGCAGTTGGCAGTGCATTGTTTCAGTATTTGTTCCTTTTTGTTGTTGCCTGTTCTCATCAGCATTTTTGTGTTCTTGTGTTATATACTAACCTCAGTGCTGGTATGGACCATGAGCCTTCGCCAATTACTTAAACAAATAAATAATATATGAATAAATAAACCGACAATAATTCTACAACAAATCCTATTGATTTTAATGTTGAGTATCATACTTCAAACACGGAAAAATTTTAAAACCTTGTGAAATCGCAGCGGCAGCAACGGAAGCGTTAGTGTCATTTACCTGCAAGCGCTATTGTCAGGAGTGATACCAAAATGATGTAAATAGGAGTTTTGTTGTCAGGCACATATCGGTTGATATTTTCTTGCGTTACGTTTGCATCCTGACAATCATTTGCTCCACAGTATTCCAAACTTCGAAAAACCTCTGTAGCATTTCCCTCGAAATGCCATGATGTCTGGCTTGTATTCGCGCCCAGCTGATCACTTTGTGATATTTTGAGAAATTGAAAAATTCCAAAAGAAATAGAATTGCCAATGATCTAAAAAACGAAACGATATTTGCAAAAGTGAATCAGAAAATGGCAGCCTTTGTCAAGATTTATCTATTAACACAAATTTGATCACCTTATTTCTTTTCCATCATTTAATATTGCAGTCAACGGAAATTTTTATTTCCTAAAGGATTATTTGCTATTCCTTTCGATAGATAACATCCTTTACGAGAAAGGTAAGACTTAAAAAATTGCTCTGAAGATCAACTTTTGCACATTGCGATTAATCGGTTTGTCTATTTACAAATAGGTAACGACATTAATTCTGTTTAGTCCTGCTTGGTCTTTCGTAGACAGTGTGTTGAGTTTGTTCACACTTTCCGCTCTGGGCGGTTTTTCAGTGAAGTGCACTGTGGTGCCAAACTATTTTTGGGTGATTTTGTGGTACTTAACAAAAAAACCAAACATGCGGTTTAAAGCAGGCAGAATTAACGGACCAGCCTTTTCTTTATTCCACAGACAGTTGGCCTGCGTTTTCAACTCCAGCAACACATCTTCCTTGCCTAAAATATGCTTGAAACCCTTTTGCCTAAAGTGTGCTTATAGACCTAATGTCTCCAACAACCTTGTACCTGATTAGGCCTGAAATCAATGAAAAATTGCATGAAACACAATAAATAAATAGATGAACAACCTAAAACAATCATTATCACATAGACATCGTTTTCATTATTCCACTACCAGCCCACACAACTACAAAAAGTCTAACAATGAAACCTTGACAATACGAAACAATATGACTGCAGGGTTGCCTTCTCTACCTGGTCTTTCCAGATAGATTCCCGCTAGAGCTTGCGTGAACACCGAATCTCGCATCCATACAACTACTGTCACTATCCAATAACCTCAGTACGTCCAACGACGACAACGACGTTCTTGCCAAAGTCTACCATGGCATTTGTTAAAGGCCTCCTAGGAGGCCTTGACTTACTGCTTAGCATTTTCCAAAATACGTCGAACGATGTGCGTCGGCACCACTCGCAATGAAGCTTGCTATATGTCGTTCGACGTAGCTTGGTGCCGAAGGTGTTCATCTCACTATTTTGAGCTAGGAATCACAGCCGCTTAAAGGGATAGGCGGCCTTGAATGAACCCTTATATCAGCTGGAAGGTGTAGCAGTTGCAATAGCGACCAAGGTTCAATAAACAAAACAAAGATGATTAAGCTACACTGTAATTTAGACACTGAAAAACGCCCTAAAGGTATCATCCGATTGGAAAGCAAGGGAAAAAGCTGGAGATGCTATTTAATGTAGATTTAGACAGAAAACCTTTTTTCAAGGCAAAGCGGTTGGTAATAGCTGGTTTGAGATACACAGTAATATGTTGTAACGCACATATCCATATAGGCTGTTATTCACTGATTCTGATTTTCTCGAATTATTATGAAGGAAGCAAGTTGTGACTTTGCTGCAGTGTTCAAAGTTTCATTAGGAAGAATGACTTAGCTAAAGAAGACTAAATTTGAGGAATGGGGTTAATTGTCACCATGACTTTGGATGTCTGCAAACATATGGTTAACATTGTCTGAATCAAAGACATGGCAGTGGCCAGCCAATATGCTGTTACACACGAAAAGAACAATTCAGTAGGTAAACAGACTTCCTTCATTTGAAAATGGTGCCTTGTCTTTTTAAAATGAGTATAGACACAAGATTGCACATTTTACAAGGTGTTGTAAATGATAGCATTGATTGTTGATGAATGTTTTGAATGTACGGCTAATACGCAGAAAATGACCAGTTAATAAAAAGAACGGAATTTTTGAGAGCATTAGTGCTTTTCATACTTTACTTATTCATGTACCGCAGTTTACAGCAACTCATTGATAAAAATCGTTTGAATAGAAGCCAAAATTTTAAGATCAAAGGTTTAGTCGACATCTGTTACAATAACTACTTTTTCCAATTTTGGACATTACAGCAAAACCTTAGCAATGCATTCAGGAGCGTAACGAGGTTAGATCGCGCCTGGGGCAAGAAGCAAGTTTGGTGCCCCCCATGTTCGAACCTGAGGTCTTTCAGAAGCAAACGCACTGTATTGAAGAAAGTGCTTGTGACATTGTTGGGACTTTTCTACGCCCCCGCAGTGATTCGGTGCCCCCGTAGTTATTCGGCGCCCGCGGAATTGCGCGTCCCTTGCCCCCCCATCGTTACACCTCTGAATACATCATCAGTCCCCACATCATTTGCGAAAGGTCTACTCAGTGACACACTGGTCTCATTATCTATGAGGCAAAGTAAAGACTGGTGATATTTGCTGATTTGTTGCTGCTGTTGATGTTTTGCATAAACTAATGAAGCATGACTTGGTAAAAGTTTTTCAATAAACTAAAAAAGTGCAACTGCATGAAAGCACAAATAAAATATAGTAATGAAAATTGGCGTTGCAATACAGAAAAGAATAACAGCACCAAAGAAATACCTGCAACTGTAAAAAGTGCGGGCAATGAATTAATTCTGAAACCCCACGAGGCAATTAGTGCAGACATTATAGACTTATAGTTTAAGCGCCATCTCGCAGCTTGCATAATAAACAACTCCGGTTGTAGAGCAAAATGATTCATTAATTAGTATTTTTTACTTGCACAAATCTTTGTACAAATGTACATCGTGCAACTAACCCCATTCCAGCAAAGTATGGCAAAGAGTATTCCGGAGAATTCTTTCACACATGCTTCATCTTCTTTCTTTGAAAAGTGCGAGTACCATTTGCCAAAAAACAAGAATAAAAAAGCCAAGGGAACCCAAAAGAATGCTCCTGCCCAACCTGCTACAACGCCAGAGAGGATCAACAACCATTTTTCTGCAAAAATTGACAAGTTTTACGGTTGAGATCTAATCCAATAATGCTGGAGCTTCACTTGCTCATTTCAAAGTGAACAATGCAGCCTATTTTTCGAACAAAATACGAAAATACCAGATTAAATGAAGAATACCAAGGTTGCAGTTGTACGATTGTCTCCCCTTGTCTAAGCAAAAAATGTAGTTGTAAAATACGTAAAAATGTTTAAAATTTTTGAAGCTTTGTTTTAGCTCAGGAGTAATTTTTCCTATTACGAAAATCTGAAAATATGTTTTCGATGCAAAAGAAAACAAGTCTAATTTAAAATAAGTCGGAAGAGCTAGACGATTTGAAAGACAGTTGTAGAACAAATGAAACAGTCAATATCTTCCTCTTCGGTCTTCACAAATGTTGTGTTGTTTTGGATTGCAGGTTACACTTCACCGACCCTAACCATTCTGTGAGAAAAATGAAGATAAAATGGATGAAAATTACTACTCTTATAAACTTCGCACGCCACTGATGGAGTTCAAAGTACCACGTTTTATTGAAAAATACGTCCATGTTTTCCATACTTCGTTTGACATCGGCTTGACCGTGTTTGACTACATTGCTGTTAGCCAAGTCGCGACGGGAAGAACCGATGTATAAATGTCGTTTCTATAATGCACCCACTCAAAGAAACGCTCGTCAAAGGCTATGTATTCGAACAAGAACTATATGTACGACATAGTTCTTGGAGCATCTTTAAAACTCCCGCATAATAGTGTAAGGTGACGAAAGAGACCATCGATAGAAATATTGCCATTTTTGTTAACGTGGAATTAAACTTTTTTACATAAAAGTGGTTCCTAAAAAGCTGAAAATACACAGCAAGTAGTAGGATTATCTAGCATAATTTGATTTAAACAAATATGTCCACTAATCAAAACTTGTAAATATATCTACTAACCAACCCACATAACGACAACTAAAGTAACACTGTGTTGCTTGGAAAAATTTGCTTTTTATGAGATACAGTTGAAGATGAAAGTTTGCTTAAAACAAGGGTAATCAGAATTTTTAAATTGTATTTAACGTTCATTTCATGACGTACTGTTTCCCTGTTTGCTCTAACCAAACTCGATCTTTTGATAGAAGCCGTGCTACGAATAAAAACACGACATTAGAAAATGTCGAAACTTTTTGCAATTTGACTTTTTAAGATAGGAATCTTGTCTCGATTCCCTCATCGTAATGCGATTCAAAACTTCATGTTTGAAATGTTTGCAGAATCCTCAGAATGTAACAATACAATTTTCTACAACTCACAGACCAGTGGTTTTAGAGTTGAACCAACCCGTATTGTCAGAGTTTGGAGCAAAATTAGTTTAAAGACGTTACGAGTCATGAAACTTTTTGCCACAAATTTATTCTACAAACATACTAAAAGTATAATTAGGTATTTGTCAGTCTCACTTTACTATACAGTAAATCGATTCAATGCTCGAACTTACTTGGATAGAAGTTTGCAACCACATAAAATGTGTAAGCAAACTCACTCAGTATCAAAGTCTTTTTAACTCCGATTATCCTTAACGCAAATGGAACGAAAAAGAGGCAGACGAAAAGAGAGGTGAAGAAGTTGATTGTCGTTGCAGCTGCACCTGAAAAGATAATGCACAGTTTTCTAGTTGAGGGTTAGAAAATTTCTGGCTGAAGTTGTTTTAATTTGCAAAAAACTGAACGTTTGTTTTCATTTGCAAATTCTACTTTAATTTTAATTCCGCTGTTTGGTGTCAAAAGCATTGAAAACGTTGTTGATGAAAGCTGATGCAACTTGTTGAAATTACAGAATACAATCAATTATGCAGCTTGCTAAAGTTGAAATTATTTGTTGTGGCTATTCGTGTTAATCAAGAAACCTTGCCAAAGCCTTTGAACCTTACACAGTGAATTGATTAAAAGCTTTCCAAACTGTCATTTTATAATCACTATGAAGCTATGCTCCAAATTAAGTTGACCTTTTTTCGTTTTGAGGTAGAAACATTGATTTTATGGCAGACTTGAACAGTAGTAATCTCCCACAAGGTTTAGAATTTGCCAAGGAATCACTTCTGGTCTAAATGCAGTCAAGAAATTACAAAACAATGAAGAACATTTGTAATTTGAATGAGCACAAAACTTTAACATTTCCCCTCTTGTTTACTGTAACTAAATGTTCGTTGAAAAGGTTCTTTTTATGCAATGTTCACGAAGCAGCTAAGGGTTACAAGATCTTGCCTAGGCCTCCTTCAATGTTAATACTGGATTGAAGTCCGAGAACAGCACCATATCCTGCAAGTACGAATGTGCATCCGACACACACAACAAAGTATTGCTTTTTTATGGATTTTTTCATCGCTTGAGTGTCGTCTTCATTGATAGCTTTGAATGCTTGACAAGGCATAGTGGCACATTCTAAGTTCAAAATAATTTGTAAGTAATAGCAGTAAGAACTGGCTGGAAAAAAATATGCAACACGCGGTAACTGGTATAAATGTTTTACTTTTGAAAGATTTGTCGGCATCAGTTGTTAAAAGGTTACACCTGCACACAGCATACGTTACATTGTCTCTGTTGCGTTAGTCTTTTAACTTGTAATGCATACTTAAAAAAAAAACTACTAATATTGATGCAAAATATGAAAGATTCATTCACAGCAAAATCATAAAAACTAAGTTTAATCTTGCTTGTACCAAATTGGCAGGTCTAATCGAATGAGGGTTTGTTCAACGACACTATACTCTGGCGTAAACTGTACAGTATTCCTAACCTTGTTGGTCTAACAACGCCCACGTCCAAGTCATTAAATTATGTAACTGCAATTGCATGAACTGTGCGTTTATCAAGATCGAGTGAACTCATTCTTTGGGTGGATTTGAGTGTTGTTTTTCATCATAAGCTTTCCTTGCTTCATCAGTTCATGCATCATGTCAATTTTAAGGAGTGTAAGCATTTTTAGCAACATGTCCTCCTTAATTCAGCAAGTGGCCAAATATGCAACGATGGAATATTTACTAATAACTTGCTTTTAAATCTTTATATTGCTCATTCCGAGACAGGTTCAAAGTGTTAAATGATTTAAATGATTTCTACAAGTTTTTCAAAAGACTTGCAAAGTTGAATTTGACATAGTGAGTTTAAAACAAGCAAAGGTGAACACCTGATATACTAACATATCCTGCTGATCGTTGAAAAAGAATGTTTCTTAATGCACAAAGTACCCGTTCATAAGTTTACATTTCCGAATTTGTAAGTACTTGGACTGAAACGTTTTTGTAGCCAAACCCTGACTATAGGCTGTTTTTGGATTTTGTAGATGTCAAACGCCGGTGACATGCTCGACAGTGAAACCATCTCATTTGTTTAAGACTAACTGATAATTTCCTAGCGCGTAACTGTAGAGGGCGCGTACAAAATTCACTACGACTGAGAGAAGGTATCAAGTGCCACAGTTGCGTGCAAGACAGCAACCAACTTGGGACACATGAAGGGGCGAAGAGTTTTCTGATAGGGATCCAAAATTTTTAAACTATTTCCAATAGTTTTGAACTATGTCCAACACATTTTTCCAAGGGGGCGAACAATTTTTCGGGGGGGCTTCGCCCCCTCTGCGCTCCCATTAGTTACGGGCCTGGTTGCGTGCTATATCTAAATTATTAACCCAGAAGAGTGGATTTGTTGAAATCCTCTTGCGTACCATTCAGTGGTCTTGTGAAACCCCAATAAGTTTGAAGCGTTAAGTTTGGATTTGAAACTTTTAACATATAATTGTGTCAAGGTTCTGACAACGTAAATTGTATTGCTCTACTTCATAGAAGACATTTTGTTCTCATTAGATGCAGATTCATATTTATAGTCAGTTTGCAGAAAACATTGGATTGACGCATTATTTAATGGCATAATTATCGGCATAGAAATTAGTAACATGTTAGCAACCTACCCACATGAGTGTTTATCGTGACCTGGCACGATTTCAGTATGGATTTTAATGAAAAAGCAATGTTTTCAGCTCTGCATTCTTTTTTTTGATGTGAAGCATGTGAAAAATTTGGTAGTTGTGATATGACTTTATCAGTGCTGTTTGGGAGAATTTAGTAAAATCACTTGGAACAAAATTAAAAATGTATTTTTACTGAAAAACCTAAATAGCAATCTTCATGATTTCTTTTTGGTAATGAATGTTTTAGAAAAAAAGATTATTGAATTAGCGAGATATAGGAAAGGAAACAAATGCACTTTATTTAAACGCTTAGCACTAGTTGCAGTAAAGCAAAGAAACACTTTATTGCAAGAAATGCCTAGACTAATTACCCCAAAAATGTAGTTTGCGAGCCAACAGCGTTATTCTCAAAGCATAAATAAGTATAAAAATCACTAAATGAGAAAATGAATAATCACGTATAAACAATTATCCAACTAAATCCAAGAATCAAAGGCACAAAATTGTGTGGGGTGCTTTTAACCATTCTAGATACCAAAAGCAAAAAACATCAGGGCAATAAAAGAAGTTTCAAGGCACAAAGTGCCAAGTTTTCTAGAAATAATCAAACTCTCAGTGATGGTAAAAATAGCAGTTATTTTTATTGTATTGAGATTAAGTTTTAAGATTGCACTGCGCTGCGTCTAATTATTTGGAAGGAAAAAATAATGTCAAGAAAAATCTTCCCATCAGCCTGAAGTCGGATATGATTTAATTGAGAATTGACTCAGTGCACACTTGCGCATGTCTCCGACATCTAAAAAGAACGCTATTTAGTACACTGCAAACAAAAGATAACCTTGTTTGACCTGCGCGAAAGAGGTAAGCGACCTATCCTTCTTGCTATATTGTGTACGTCGGCAATTTGGAGGCTTGGTATCGATAGCGTGATGAAATTTATCTCAAGCAAAACACTGACAAAACAACGTCTTGTGATTCGCTTTAATGTGCTATTAAAATAATATTCGTATGGTATGGTTTATTCATGCATTTTTGTGACTCAAATCACGAAATGACACGATGCAGCAGGAGGAAATACAATAACATCAAAGGTCACAAATTAATTTCATGTTGATAAAAATATAAAAACACCAGAAAGATCAGGTTTCGCAGTTTAATAGTCGTGTTCTAACAAGTTGAATTACAAAGGGTTGGCGAAAGACCACCTGGGTCAAGTTCCCAGACAGCCCTGCTGCTAACACAAACTACATTTTATTCAAAGACGTTTTACAAGTAGCAAAAAAGTAATAATAAAGCATCAAGTCAACGTCAGGTAAAATAAGCAAAAGAACAACAATAAAAACAGTGGAGAAGAGCATGCCTGTGTACAGAGGGAAGGTGGGGCGAGCAACTGTAGAGGAAAATGATAGGAGGGTAAAGAGGGGCATCAACACAATATTACAGAATGTGACAAGCATACAAAACGAAAATCAACAGGAATTCTGGCGAGATAGCAGGACGTTTTTATATTGTTTTGCAAATGAATAAGGCGGAAAAGATTTCAAATTGCCAGGAATGTCAGACCGAATTTTGGTCCAGTGACAAAAAGTTGGGGTCTTTTGAAACCCGATTTGGTGGGTATGGTGGTCAAGAGTGAAAAACCTACCTGCATGGGGATATGTTACACCACAGCGTTTCATAAAGGGAGTGTGGCGTGAAGGTATCCATATGTATTCAACATGAAAATGGCGATTGCGTATCATGACAAAAGAAGTGAATACGTCGTATTTTGTCGTGAATCGTGAGACACAAGTGAATTGCAAGACTATTGAGAACTGTGGGCAAGACTTGGGTCCAAAACCTTTCGTTATGAAAGACGTTTCCACCCCTAGTTGTGGGAGCTCTGGAATTTACACAGAAAGTAAACATCAGGTGACATGAAAGCTCAGCTTAATGTAGTAAGATATTTTGCAAGCAGACATGGGTTTTCCACTGCGTAACACTTCGTTTCACAAGTGCCATGTGTCGAGGTCTCGGTTGCATAACAACTCAGTTGACAGTACGACTATGTATAAACAGTTTGAATAAATAATTAGTCTCCATCCACAAAGGCGACGTAGTCGAAGCTATCAGGAAATTTGACACTCATAAAGGTAAATTTGACACTCATAAAGGTAACGCATGAATACATCAACCCAAGACCAGCGTGTTCCAAGCAAAGAACTACACGGCTGCAGCAGTCTGTTCAGCGGTTCTGTCAATAAAGTTCATCAGTTCATTGTTTTAAATTCCAAAAGAACAGATTGATTTTATTTAAAAGCACCGCAAAAAACAAACTATTTGCACGAAAACATCAAACAGAAACATGCCATTGCATTAACTCCTTCTAGCTGCCTGCTAATCACCATTTCAAGCAGTCACGTTTTTACCAACGTTTGACCAAGTGACAGGTACAAAATGAATATTTTGGACCAAATTCCGTTGCAATGATTGTTTGCAAACGAAGAGGAGGCTAAAAGTGCCATCAACCTATTTGCTTTTTTGCCAACCACGAGCGAAGTGCGAAAAACTGTTTGATGTATTGCAAAAATCGCTGATGTCCTAGGGCCTTTTTGCTACGCAACAAGTTTGCCGAAAATATTATCTCAGCAGGATTCCGTTAGAACGTCAGAAACGGAACTCTCTGGTGCAAACCTGCAAGGTGGTATCAGGACAACAGCCACCAGGACAACAGCCAACAGGACAACTGCCACCAGGACAACTGCCACCTAGGATAATGCGTTTTACACATCGCATACAAGCTATCAAATTAAATTTGCACTATCACGTTGGGACATGCAGAAGAGTGCTCGTGGCACGGCAGTTGGGAATCACTGTGCTGCGGTATTATTATGCGTCAATAAAGCGCAGAAAAATTGAGTTGCAGCTTTGCTGTTATGTAACTCAAAAATCAAAAGCTAAGGTAAAGCAATGCACAGAACGTAAATTGCATGGTATTTGCTATAGCAAACGTGTGTTATGAGTGCGTGGAGTTAATACGATGCAATGCATGAGAAAACTGTGTTGTAAAAAATTGAAAAAACGTATAAAAAATTAAGGTTTGCACTGACTTAAGAATGTTTATGAAGACATCGATGCGACATTCTCCAACCAAAATTATTAAAGTTGAATTGAAGGTTCTTTAAAATAGTCAGAGGACGAAGAAACTTTTGTTATACACGTTTTTCATTTCAAAATTTTTGATATGAAAGCAGCACCTTGTCAAGTTAAAATGGCTTTCTTCTTCTTCATCGTTTGAGCGAGTTCTTTCGATCCACTGCTAGGCCGCAAACCCGAAATACATCTCCGGACAGGTGTTGAGCAGCCATTCTATTGTTTCATCGTCTAGGACCGCCGCAGACCATGCACTCCATGGTGAAATAGCTAGCAATAAACGTAGAGAATTCACTATGTCCTAGGTCAGGCCTGCACAACATACGGCCCGCGGGCCACATGCGGTCCGCGAGATGTTTTCTTGCGAACCGCGAGAATTTTCTCAGTTGCAGAAAATGTTGCAAAAGCCCGACTTCGGATAATTACTTGTCCTTATAGAATTTCTTCCACACCACCACGAAATAGACTTTTGCGGCCCGTGGCGAATTTATGTTGATCAATTTGGCTCTTCGAGCTTTCTGAGTTGTGGAGGCCTGCTAGGTAGTTGTTCGGGTGGCGATTGTTTTATGGGTGGCAGTTGTCCTAGGCGGCAACTCTCCGGGTGGCAGTTGTCCACGTGACCATAGCTGTAGAACTGCACTGGTACTTCAGATGAAAGATTTGGTACAGAAAGTTTTTTTTTGAGACAGACGACCCTGGTTAACGAGTTCAAGTTCAAGTCGATTCAGACCTTGAGCAGATTTGCCCGAATATAAAAACTGGCAGTTGCCTTTGTTCGAATAATGCATCCAACATCTTCATGAACTTTTTGTGGCGTTAATGACAAAAGTTTCGAGAAACACGCCATTTCAAAAACAAAGAAAAGTCCTTATGACGTGTAGAAATGGTTAGAGCCACACATTAAAACAATAGAAGTACACCTGGATCGTGATCCTGAAATACTTTTTGAGATAAATGAATTGGTGTGTAGAATGATTAATGCTGGATTTTGAGAAGCCTCAACCATGTCTTAACCACCGAGCAGTGAGTTTGGTTTCTACCGCGAAGCACTTCATGCACTGCTAGCATTACATCCAATGCATTCACCCTTCCATTTTACTTTGTGTGGAAGTACTTTTCGAATTTTTGAAAAAACTACTGGATACGTGTTTGGTTCCATTATCACAAGCACGTTGAAACTTATTGACAGATATCCTACATTTTCTTGCCTATATTGTTTCAACGTTGAAATTTTATAGACATGGCAACTAAATGAAAGATCTGAATATATGTTGCTGGCACTGGGATATTTGTATGGGTTAGACGCAAGAAAACAGAATGTTTTCTGACTCGATATACTGACAAAAACAAGCAACTTCAGTGTCTGATCTTCAATTTCAAGATATGTGTTTTTGCTTGCAATCTCCATTTTACGATTTTTATGGCTGCAACACTTTTTGGGTTGACCGAATTGAGTCAAATTGGTTGAAATGTGCTCAGAGATTGGAAACGTAACAATAAAAAGTAAAAATGCGTTTTTAGGTTACAAGCAAAATGTAAACGAGTTTATTGGCTAAAAGGCTGATAACAAAGCTGTGAAATTTTATCTCTCCATATTTCTTCACAAAATCTCACAAAAATGGCACTTGATACTACAAAACGAGCCACAAACATGAATTCAGGTATTAAGGCATGTTCAATCTACAAACATTCTATAAAAAGAAAGAGCAATTCGTAACGACAAGCATTGTTTCATGTTACAAAAGGCCAACGTCTGAATGATTTCAAAATGTCTCTGCTTGCCAGTAAGCTTCCTTTTACATACCTTAAAACTACAAGTTTGCCTTCGGTTTTAGAATGCGAAAATTGCTCTAAAAATTTCACACCTGATTTTAAAATGATTCCGCCAATCAAGTTTTATTTCAGAAAGGAAAACGTGAAAGTAGAGTATGGGAAATTTGTTTATTTCAGGAAGAGCAGAATTTTACTGAAAACATACTTCCTGCATTACACACAACACATAAAAAAAGATTTTGGTAGAAATAACCAAACGGTTTAAGCAAATACCGTAACAGGTGAAAACTACTGATGGTAAACTTTCTGCAAAAATTTGACGGGTGAAAAACAGACATGTATCCAGCTCAACTTGAAGCAAAAATTTTGCAAATCACTTTTCATTATCATATTCAGTGCAGTAGCAGCTCAACTCTGTCCCCTCAAAATGCTTACAGGGGCCCCACTAATGGTGATTTATAAAAAAAGTTTTCGGCGTTATGCTACATCTCGAAGCCGAATGACGTTCAAAACAAAATATCTTAATTGCACACAGCAATTTGGCAGAACTAGGCCCGTAGCCAGGTTTTAAGGTTTGGGGGACCAAAATACGTTTTTAGGGGGGTAAGGTTTTTGTTTTTATCATGTTTAAAACAAATTTTTCTGAGCACAACAAAATTTGATGGGACACGAAAAAGATTTGGGGATGATTGCTCGCTAATGCCCCCCTGTGTCTGCTAGTCTTGGCAGAACCGTCACCAGAAAGTCTTCCACTGGGGGCCTTCATGTTTGTGAAGGGGGGCTAGACATTCTGAAATTTTATGTTTAATTCACAACATGAACAGCATTTGCAGACTGTGCAAATTAATTATAAATATTTTCCCGCAAATACCCATAATAGGCTCGTAGTTTCCAACTAAAATTTTTTGAACGAGCGTAACAAAGGAATTGGGTCCTAAAATCAATGTCATTTAATTGACGACGATTATTTAGAAATGTCGTAATGAAATGCAAATGTAAAAAATTGCAGGAAATCAGAATCAATCCTATCCTTTGGTTGTGAAAACACTATTACCGAAAGAGCAAACGTGAGGCCGGTCAAAGTGTATGCGGCGCGATGAATGTTTTCTTTCATTAGCTCAAATTGATAAACTTTACCGTGAGCTTAAGTGAAATGTGCTTATAAAACGTGCGCATTAGGCTTTTTACTGGCCGAAATACGCATGCATAAGCCGTACTGATGTCTGGATTTGTTAATCTCCTGGTGCATGGCATATGTTTAGATCAGCTATGTCCAACCCAACTGGCTTACTGGGCCAAAAATCATATCACTATCTCAACCAGGGCCGCACATTTTATGATATATTAACGAGGGCCGCACATTGAATGGCTTACTTTGACCTTAGCAAACTAAACTTCGCTTAAGTTAATACACTGAAAGCGTTCGAATCATAACTGCAATGGTAACAGACATGATAAAATGGCTCTGAGGACAACCTACATCAAAATATCAAATTAAAGATTAGCAACATAAGGACAGGTTGTCAGTACGTAGTTACTCCTGTTACAGTGAAGGCCTAAACTGGGCCGCACAAAACCTTCGACTGGGTCGCATGCGGCCCGTGGGTCGCGGTTGGACATAGCTGGTTTAGATTAATAACATTTTTCATCTCAAATCGCCTATAAATGTCAACAAATATAGACTGTAAGGCCTACGTGGACGCAACGGTTAACATTCATAATCCACTAACTGCACCACTCTGTTTTGGGACAACTTAGCAGTGATTTCTAAATAGACTCTTCTAACAACACAATTAACTCCATCTGGCTGTCTGGACAGCAGGCTGCGCAAATGTGTAACTTTGGTTGTAAGAACCAAACGTGTCTTGCTGCTATGCAGTACAAAATAAGAGAAGACCACCTGGGCTAGACATATCAAAAATTTTTACAACAATTACTACACAAAACACATTGATCTAGTGGACGTCTGACTTCTGGACGTACTAGACATGTAGGCAGGGCTGGATAAATGAACGTGAGGCCCGTCAGGGAAACGTCGTGACCGCGAGGACCCCGAAACGCTTAGCGCAACTGCGCAGTTCGCTCATGTCCGATCTTTTGCCTGCTGAGGCAGATGACCAGGGCTCCCACTGAGGGTTTTTTTCCATGGAGATCTGTTTTTTAGTCGACCTGGCTGTGTAGGTTTAATTATGAAAAATCGCGTTAAATCTGTTTTTTTTAGAAGTAATGAATTCATCAGCAACTTCAATGTGTTCAATAAAAAGAAAACTTTAGATTACAGTGTTTACATGGGCACATCAGGTGGGAAAGTGCACATATCGGATGAAGCAAAACGTGTTCAATCGGTTTCATATTCTCATATAAGATCATTGTCAGGGTTATATACAGCATCTCTCCACTTTTTATGGCTCCCTTCAAGGTATTTCGTGCGTAAATATTCCTCATTTTTGGTGAAAAATTTATTATCCACTCATATAATAATTTCCGAACCACAGCAAAATTCAGTACTGTGCCTTCAAAGGGGCCCAGAAGAGCAACTGCAATGTACAAGCAGGCTACTCTGCTTTCAAAGACGCCGCCAGCAACAACTGTAATGTGCAGATACTCTGCTTTACAAGGGCGCCCAACAGCAACTGCCTTCTGTAAGTACTCTGCTTTCAAAGGGACCACAATAGTAACTGTAATGTATGAGTCCTACGCTTTCATGGAAGCCCACAATAGCAAATGTAAAGTGTAAGTGGGCTCAATACGCTTTCAAAGGGTCCCTAATAGCAACGGTAATGTGTAAAGTACCTTGCTTTCAAAGGGGTCCAACAGCAACTGTAACGTATAAGTAGGCTACTTTGCTTTCAAAGGGGCCCCCAACAGCACTTGTAATGTGTAAATACCTTGCTTTCAAAGGGGCCAAAAGTAACTGTAAGTATAAGCACTTTTCTTTCAAAGAGCCCCCTAACTTCACTGATTTCTAGTGCTTCAGTATTTCAATTTGGGGGTCTAAGTTTTCTTTGAGGGGCTAAGTGGTGACTGGGCTGAATTTTGGGCCCCTGTAACAGCTTGTTCATCCCCAATTGAGGGGTACGGAGTGCGGCTGATACGGCTCTGGTCACATTAATGAGTAACATACACACCACATGCCCACCAAAAACTTTACTGTCACTTGAAAGCCCTAATTCTTATTTCACAACATTGTGATGTATCAAGTCAGAACCATTCAGTCAATGCACGTAAAACCATTAGCATTAAAGGGGTAGACATGAATTGCATTTTCTGTTGTGATCGATTTCACTAAACAACAAGAATCTGTAGCTGTAGCTTGCTTCGACTTAATTTCGTCAGGACCTTACTCGCAGTGGAAAACCTGTTTTTGGTACTACATTTTGCAGAATGCTTGACCTACTGTCAAAGATGTTTTAAACTCTTTCAAAATGTTGTTCGTAACGTTTTGTAAATGAGCAATATTCAAACTTGCGTCACCGAAACAAAATGCAAATAAAAAAGCACAATTCGAAAGAAGTTGCATCCTGCGCTGCAGCTGTAAGCTTCAAGTGTGCAGTTATGAACCAGATTTGCCTTTCTCAGCCTTCCTTGCACTTTGAGATAGGCAGGAACTGTTGCAAGCAAACAAGACCACCAGGCAGGGGCGCAGCCAGGATTTTTCTAAGGGGGGGGCTGAAGTTATGGAAGCAAAAGCCTTGTAAAGGAAAAATTGCTTGTGATTAGAATAGTCAAGAA
>JGI24022J15233_10000300_pt1 | contig 28049 bp, 23 predicted proteins | sample Ectturendosymbi2_FD_15233 | JGI IMG/M metagenome (IMG submission 15233)
CATCAACTTGGCTATGTGTGGCCTACCATCCAACATGAAAAGCTCTTCACACAAAACATCACTTTTATTTTTGAAACCTATCCAATTACAAAATCTAAAGAGAAAAAAGTGGGGGGACACGGCATATCATGTCCCTTCCGTCTGAAAAAGTGGGGGGACACGTCCCCTTGTGTCCCCCACCAAATTGCGCCCATGAGACTAACCAGCTCATTGAACTTCATGTCTGCAGCCATCTACTGCATTTTACGAAGCTTGAGAATATTATCAGTGATTCTTAAACAAAGCTTCAATCCACCGCTGTCAGGTCACGAGTTTTACGAGAAACATTTTTGGAATTGCTAGCGTAAAGCAATGCACTAGATCCTTTCCTAAAATTTAATGTTTACACGATTAAATAGATCCTGGGAAATTCTGAGAGAAGAAAACTGAACTGTTCCTCAATCTCTGCTTTCTTAATTCTCCGTTCATCTGTATGTCCGTTTGAATCAGCACTGACAGCACATCAGACTATTCAGGTGAAATATTTCTTTTTAATGCCTTTCTCAAATCACACAGTTCTGCACTTAGTTTGCAGGAAGCCAAAGAAATGATCGCTACTCATACGCGTAGCGGGCCATAAATCTAGTGGCTCTACAGCCCTTTGCTCGAAAAAGTTTGTCAATGCACTAAAAGCAGATTTTAAAAATTTACAATTTGACTTATTTATGTTGTTCAAAGATGCATCGAATGCACCCCGGTTAATACCAGAAGAGTTGAATTGGCAAAACATTTTTTTGAAAAAATATTAGGAATTTAGGCAAATTTGTTATTTGCGAAACAGGATTTAAAGTCTAATCTTCCTTGCGTGCTCGTTACGCTGAGACGCAAAAGACTGCAACCTCTTGGTGAAAAAGTTTAAAATGCAATCGTGGGAGAATTGTGGGAATAAAATTGATTCCAGTTACCGCAAGTCAACAAGGTGTTCTGGCAAATCATCCGGTGTCTCCACGGAAAATATCTAATATTGCTAGATCCATCAAAGATCTATGTTTTCCATGCCACACTCAACAATAAGTAGGATATCCTTGTCACATGAAAACAACACTATTGTAAAGACCTTCGGAACCCAGTCACTATCGGACACAAACGAGGTGCATTTGGGAAAAGAAAATACCATCACTGTAACCGAATTCTTCCTAGCTGTCAAAACACTGAATGCTGAGAAGGCTGCAGGTTAATATGAAGTCCGATCTGAAATGCTCAAAGCCTCGAACAGAGGAGTTGTTTGGCTGACCCATGTGCGTCAAGTGGCCTGATGTTCAGGAAGGGCACCGAAAGATTGACAAACTGGAATGATCATTCCCATACAGACTATTCAGGTGAAATATTTCTTTTTAATGCCTTTCTCAAATCACACAGTTCTGCACTTAGTTTGCAGGAAGCCAAAGAAATGATCGCTACGCGTATGAGTAGAAGGGAACCAGGAGAGAATGACTAATTCCCGGAGCATCTCCCTCCTTAGCCTCCCTGCAAAAGTGTATGCCAAATGCATTGAGAAAGACGGCTCGAAATAATTGAACCAAAACTGGATGATACCCAAAGCGGTTTTCCTGGCCATAGCACTACAAACCAAGTTTCACACTCCAGCAAATTTTGTGAGATCTTGGGAGTATGCCAAAGATGCCTCCACGTGTTTTGCAGACCTCAAGAAAGCATACGATCAGGTTCCTCGTGAAAAGCTTTGGGGAGTGCAGCGGTAGTATGGTGATGACGGCCCCCTGTTATTGACCTTCAAGTCATTGTATTCTTGCTCAGAAGTTTGTGCCCGTGTCGGCCAAGTTAGACCACAACTGGAAATCGTTGTTGTTGGACTCCGACAAGGGTGTGTGCTGTCGCCATTCCTCTTCATAGTCTATATATTCATTGGATAGACAGTTACAGCCAGACCTGCAGGATCAACAGTTTACTTTTTGCAAACGACTTGCATCTTCTGAACAGGTCTCCAACATACGCTTGATCGGCTTGCAACTGCATGCGACCAAGCGGAAATGAAAATCAGCGCTAACAATACGGAGGTATTGTGTCTCACTTTCCAGTAACCCAAGGCAGTGCGCGCTGCAAGTAAGCGACAATACAAAGCAGTAGGTGCAGAGTAAAGTATCTTGGCGCGATATTCACAGAAGTAAAGGCTACACCCACGGAAAAGCGGCCCAGATGTTGACCAAGGACCAGGTGGTGTGATTACATCTCCGACCTTTCTTGGTCACGTCTTGTTGTGGATCCAGCAGAACTATCTGAAATTGCTGAAGATCGTGAGATGTTTCGAGTTCTCCTTGGGCTGTTATCCCCGTGACCCTCGCTAGAGGAAAAGCGGGTATGAAAAAGAATGAAGGTTTTATCGATTTTTTCCTGTTTGAAATAATTTTTGCCAGAAATTAAATAGGCGCTACAGGCTCCTGCACTCGCAACTCCAACATCTATATCACTATAGAAAGACTTATTTTTAAAAAGACGTTTGGAGTAATGTTTCAGAAGGAAAATGTTTTTCTCTTAGTTTCGAATTTGTAAAATTAAATTTCACCACTGTAGGCCTACCCCTGGATAATGCTTTTAGCCACCACCCGGAAAAATCCAGATTTGGCCCCCTCAAATTTTGACACAACATTCTAGGAGTTTTAGACCAGCTGCTAAAACTGTTTTCGTGGAAAATAATCGGAAAATCATTGTGCAAAAAATGCTGCGGAAACAGCACGATTTTTTTCCGGATTGTTACTTTCTATTGACTAAGTGTTTCTAGCTCAGAATACCATTTAAGTAATAAACAAAAGTCATTAACTGAGAACCAGTCCAGAGCCTCTTTCACGGCCTCACTAGTCCGGCTCACCTGAACATAAACTCGTCGGAGGAGAAAAATGTTAAATCATTATTCACTTACAAGAAAGATTAACATGTGTTAACTCGCGATCAACGGAACCAGTCGTTCCTGCTGCAAAGGCAGTCAACCTTATGCTTTTCATTAGTTTATTTCGAACTATCTGGTTAAAAATCATTGCGAAGTTATTGTAACCAGAAGATTGAGAGCAGAAGCAAAAATACCCTGCAGTTATTACCAGAGTTAGATGTTTAAAACGCATTTACTTTTTCACAGGCACGATATATTTTAAACAGTATTTGTAGTGTATAAAAAAGCTCACTTTAAAACGTCTTGCAAAGCAGCTGGCATCATCACTTTTACGCTATTAAAAAAACTGTGTGCCAGTTCTGCTTAACTTACTGTGAATACTAAACACTAAGCATACTGTTTAAATATGTAGGTGAGTGGAAAAATGCAGGCAAAAAGTAAATTTATAAGTTGAAAAGTTGTAAAAGGGAGGTCCACTTTATTTGTTTTTTCTTGAGAAGATTGCGGTGTCAATTTTCTTGCACTTTCATGAGCAGCAGTGCTTAAAAAGTAAACGGTTATCCTTTTTTAAACTGGTGTTCGTTTCCGAAGTGCGTATGCCGAAAATCGAGACTAATCTGTAAATCACAAAACTGTTTTCTTCATAAGGTTTCAGATCTGCATGCGACTTCAGGACCTATAGGCACTTGGGCTGGATTCCAATCAGGCCAGCCATGAATTGAAGCAAGTTATACCTGTTACTTAGATTGAGACCAACGGCTTAAACCCAGTGCATAGCAAACAGTATAGCTGAGTTTCCCGTGTTAAATCTCTGCTACAGTGGACCTTAAAGTTTTAACGCCTCAATACCCCTAAGTAAAATTTTCGTCAATCTGGATACCCCTTTTCGATGAAATTTAATAACAAGTCCAAGCTATTATTATGAGTACTTGAGTGCGGATTTAGACTTTACTTCCCAAGTCGTTGAATACCCCCAACATCTAATCTCAAAACCCCTGAGGGTATTAAGGCAAACTTTAACAACCCCTGCTCTAGTAGATCCACATTAATTTGAGGAAAAGTGATACTGGTTTCGTTTTTTACTCAAACGTGAGCTTGCTGAATTTGGGCGTATGGAGTTGACATGGTATTAAACGTTCAAATTATTACCGTATTATGCATTTGTCACCGCAGACGATCGATTCCTCATTAGGATAAAAGTCACGATTAGAGAAACCGAACACCAGGTGATGCAAAGCTAAGAAAGCTGTCACACGGATTAATTTTGTTGCGGTCGAAGGTCCGGGAAGCATCTGTAGAGACGGCGGTCCGGTTTGGGAACCGCTTATGGGGTCTAGTGGTTATAATCCTTTTCTACGCTGAGACTGAGTTTCACGTCAATGACCATCTTTATTTTCGCTCACTCGGCGAAACTCAAACAGGTTTGAAACGGAGCGTGCGAACAGAAAATTCGAGACGTCTCCAAATCAACGATGATACTGGCTGTCATACCGCGCGACTCGATGCCCGTAGCCTATATTATTATTTATAAAGAGCATTTTTGTGCCATCGCGCATGATGTGCATTGGATGAAGTAATTTGCGCTGCAAATTCAGACATCAAGCTTCGGGCAAACACCATTGTCCGCAACAACTTGAAACATTGAACATTAAATTTACAATGAGCCAGAAGTGGTGTGTGTCCGCCCATCTCCGCTTGTTCTGCCGGGAAGCCAAGCCCCACGGCTACTTTTGCAGTGAATAATGCGTTGGTGGCAAATGAATGGAAGCACTTCGCGCAAACGTTCGACATGCACCCATCTATAGGCGCCGACCATGAGGCTGGACAGGCCTCCAAGTGTCGCTTTTAAGTGTATCAGATGCTTTTTTCGTTCTTATAAAGTTATTTTATCAGGTTTGATTATGTTGCAGGCAAAGGAAGTAAAGAAACATTGGTCTCGTTGTAACATTTTGTCATGTTTTAATGAGAATTGCTGAAGTAAGGGGGCAAAGCGTTTGCTCCGACAGAGCGCAGTTATTTGTCGAGCGACATCATCTTGAAAGTACTTGTGACATTGTTGGGACCTTTTGGCGCCCCTCGCAGTCCTTCGGCGCCCCAATATTGATTCGGCGCAGGGGGAATTGTGCCCACTTGCTCTCCCTCGTTACGACCCTGATCCTGCGTCAATTAACAGCTGCGCGAAGAGATGGGGCTTCACGCGCCACCTAAGAGGTGTTTTTTTAGCAGATGATGTCTGGCAGTGTCGCAGCAAGCGCAGATTTGCGCTTTCTCACGGAAGTGATTGATAGCTGTTGCTGCCCTTTGTCTATCTCTAACATTTGCTCCAAAAAGGCACGAAAAATTTTCTGGGCTGTGTGGTGGAAAGCACACCTTGTCGTCCAGCGCAGAACCGCCTTTCAAGTGAGCAGAATGGCGCTGGAGTGAACGACGCGAGCGGGGGATGAACGCAAACAACAATGGCCATAATGATAGCAGGTAAGGAGTCTTACGTTGGTGGATGGATGTTGGGTGAAGACTGTTTTCTTTGAAAAGTTTAATCCACTGGCTTGAACGGTGGTTATGATCGGCTGTGTATCTTGTCGTTTTCGTCACAATGAGTGCGTCCTCCTTTGGGACATTTTAATGCTGCATTTCTTTTTGACAAAAATACCGAAAATAATGCTTTGAAATCATAGACGAGGCACAATCACCACGTATCACCATGGATGGTAGCCTATTACTGCAAAATATGAAATGAAAGTAACAGCATTTGCAAAGAAAACCCGTTAAATGAAAAATTTAGTTTATACTAGAGCAGGGTCTCCAAACTACGGCCAACGGGCCAAATCCGGTCCGCGAGCCATTTCATCTGGCCGCTAAGACATTTCGCCAACATTGAAAAAAATAATATATTTACGAAAAATTTGTTGATTTGGTAGAATGCAACATATGCCGAAACAATCACATTACGGGAAATGTCCGGCCCTCGAACAGCTGTGTACTGGCTTATGTGGCCCATCGATAAAGAAGTTTGGAGACTCCTGTACTAGAGTAAGAAAGTCAAAATCACTTCCGACTTTGCCTAAAACCTAATCTTAAGCAAATAGTGTAAGCATAGTAATAAAAACACTTAGCAGAAAATTGTTACATCAAAGAATACATTTGGAGCAAATGTAAACTTTTAACAGCAGCAAATTGTTGCCACTGACCCATCGCTTCCGACAGTTTTTCTACCTTCTTTTCGTAATTTGATTCATTGTTATTTAGCTCTTCTTTGGCCTATTGTCATAATATCTTATCTTGAAAAAGCTAGACAAGTTCTTAATCAGTGTGAACTTGCAGAAATGTCGAGTATAAGTTTTGCGGTTATGGCCGCTAACAAAACATATTCAGTGCTTTTAAACACCTTGATTGAAATAATTTAGTCTACTTGTCCAATAAGCGAGAAGACATTACAAAACTGTACAAAGTATCTCCGACGTACGCGCTTACTGGACATACGTTTTTGCAAGAAAAACACTTATGNTGATGGGCTATCGGCCGTGTTACCAGGGTAATATGTCCAAACAGACCCGTAGCCACGAGGGGCATTCGGGGGCAATGCCCCCAATTTTTTTGTGCCCCCCAACATTTTGTGCCCAGAAAATATTATTTTGAAAACATATAATTAAACCAAAGATCTTGCCCTTTAAATGTTTACTTCTTCCCCTCAAACCATAAAATCTGGCTACGGGCTTGGTGTAAACCAAATGGCTAAGCGTCGTTGTACGTTTGAGAGCCAAAATATACTCAGGATGTCGCTGTGATGATACCGATGATGTTGCGCCAAGGGATATAGGCCTAGAGACTAGTAACAGAACTATAGCATTCAATGATGCAATGATTTTATGATCATGTTGTGCATAGAAATGCGCCAAAGAGTGTGAGGAAAAAATTTGGGTGGGCAGTGCCCCGAACGCTCTCCGTCGCAACAGGCCCGAATGTGCTGCAGTGTTTGATTATATTCAAAGTATAAAGAGTGGCGTAACTAATGGTTTGATCCAGATCAGGACGTTAGCTGAAAGGGGCCCACCAGCCATCATTCAGAAAAGAACTTGAGAAATGATGGTGAACTGGATGGGGGTTGCTATACTAAAACCCTAAACCACCGGAAAATACTCCGAAAACGCAAAAGAACAACCTACTGAAAACGTAAGGAATTCTAAAACCGGAATACGGTAGAATTTGCCTATAACGACTGTGGCTGTAACGTCAGTTCGCCTATAACCCTTTTTCTCCGTTCCCTTGAAGTAATGTTATTGGGCAATTCTACTGTATATGCCAAGTGGTGGCCGTTTTTTTTGCTTAAATTTGCTCAGGGGGTGGATTCGTCCCGTCACTGAGTATAAATCGAAACCCGCCAGAAATGTTCTTCTATTTAAAATAAACGGTATAATCTCTCTCAAACAAAAGAAGTCCAGCTTTATGGCTAAAATGTTTGATGTGCAATCTCACATAAAACAAGGCTAGCGCAATCTATTCGTCCAGTACGGCCATGGCCGAACCAGGGATGGATCCAGGGAGGGGCGATTGTGGCGATCGTCCCCCCTAAAGCCTAAGATATTTACTTTTTTCACCATGATTTTGTACAAATCGGAAAGACACTTGACTGCCAACTGAGGCTTGAATGCCAAATATTACTGAAATCGCCCCCCCTAAACTTACGGGCTGAATCCGCCTTTGGGCCGAACCTGTTTTCTGACTCAACAATACGTTTCAGTTTTACGAAACGTGCCCACACAGCTGCTGATAGAAATTGGAAAGCCCAAAATTACTGATCTATTGCTGTACTCCACTAATTCTCCGCCCACTGCAGTTGTATCTATCGTTCATGCATGGATGTTGAATACTGAATTAGAAACAGGGTGGGTTGGAAATCTACAGATGATCTTTCTAAGCTTTAACTCGAAGTAAGCTAATGCTCCCACTTCTGAAACCGCACTGTAGCCTATGGATGTTTGCAACAAGTTGGCTACTGATTCCATTATTCACAATGCCATAAAAATTTTGTCGAAACTGTCAGTCTCTGAAGCGACGATTACAGTATTGTATTTCCCGGTGTTTGGAAAGTTTGGGTCTACTTTTGTTTTTACCTACCGCGAATGGCACATCACAGCACTAAAGCGCGTAAAAACTTATATGCGTACAACCAGGGCCTACAAGAGGGGATAAGATATACATAACATCCGGGGCTGAGAGGATGAAAATACGTACGNTAATTTTTTTGTTTGCCAGTATAACAATTAATCTATTTCTAAATCTTAGAATGGTAGCTGTTTTTTATATAAGATGTTGCTATAGGATCAAGCTACACAAGTTTCGACGAGGNAACCAGAAGTTAGGGGAGACGGCATCGGTTCTTGTACANCCATGACTTATCGCTGGTTAAACCAGTTTTTCTCAAACTTTTTTATTCCATCGCCCCCTTCACTCTCGACACGTCGTTTTCGCCCCCCAGGCCTGATAAAGCAAACACAGGGTAGCAAATTTAAAGAATTTTGTTTAAAGAAAGTATTAAATAGTTGAACGAAACCAATAAAAAGCTGAACTAAGCAATTGTGTTACGACGCTAATATTACGTTCAGAATCTTGTGAAAATAATCCAAGGCTACGGAGCTGGAGCGCCGGAGCTCATATTAAAATTCAGAAGGAGCCGGATCCGGAAATCATTTGAAAATTTACGACCGGAGACGGAGTTATAAAGGAATGTTGCGATCTAGAAAGAACCGAGCTATAATGAGTACGTATATAATAAAATATCCATAGCTTTTGTAGCTGTGTAGTCATGCTGTTAGCAGGGAGTATGGTTAAAGATATGATACCATTGCAGATTTAAGCGTTAAATGCACCACACGTCATTGCAAAGCAGGAACTTTAATAAGAAACCACAAGGTTTACTATCAAGTTTTACTAGATTCAGTTTTTTTTAAGCAAAATGTTAGGTACCCGGTGTGGACGAGTAGGGACCCGATTTTCAATCATTCTAGAGACCCGATGTTAATTTTCTCTGATTACAGGGACCCGATTTTCAATTCTAGGGACCCGAATCGGGTCCCTAAAACACATTAAAAAAAACTACTAGATTACTGACAAAGTTCACTAGGAAACAATACATTTACAAGCAGTAGCATAATATGAAAGTTATAAATAATTGGTAGGGAACTGGCACTCCTTTGCATAGCAATACATTATCCGGAGGGTATAAAAATCAGTGTAAACAAATGTGGACTTTTCTTGAAGTTTTCATCTGTGGAAAAAATCTGTTTCCAGCACGTTAAACATCAGTCTTATTTTCTCCTAAGCTTAGCGTGCTAAATTGTACTTTACTTTGCGATTCATCACTGCTTATGATGAGTGCAAAAGATAAGAAATCAGAAGTTTTCAGCAAAACTCAAATGTGAATTTGTTGCTAGAAGTCATACTATTTCTTTGAGCAAAGGGCTTTTAAACGCATCTTCGCGTTTGGGTTAATGCAAATGTGTGCGTGTTTGAAAGAGCACATGAGAGTCGACTATGCGTTTTGCGCTCTTTGTATGGTTTGCCGGGGCAGCACTGTTAGCTGGAATCGTCAAGACTGCAACAGGCAAAGCATACAACGAGTGCAAAACACTTGGTCATTTGGGACTGGTCTGTGTTCAAACGCTCGGACACAAATGTAGTTTTCCAAACAGCCATTTTCTTGATTCTGTCGTAAGAAATAACAAAAGGTCCTCAGGCATTGAAGGCAAAACCAGCGATTGCCTTTCCAGAAATTGTTTATATTACCGTTATTTTGAGTTGCGTTTCTGTTAGGAACTGTTCTCTGAATCGTCTGAACCTGTGATTGTTATTTTTTCGCTGATTTCCTCATGGTAGCAGCGCTGCTTGCAAAAAACTATCAGATAAAATTACTCAAAAAGGTGTGGTATATTCTCATGGTTTTGTGTACTTGATTTAATTCATTTTCCATTCAACGTGAGGCACACGAAGACAATTGAAATATTAATGTGTGAAAACGAACAGAAGCCGGAGCTGGAGTCTGAGCCATGAAAAAAGAGAGCTCCGGAGCTGGAGCCACACTCATGAAAACCAAGAGCTCCGGACATAGGCGTAGCCAGGGAGGCCAAAGGGGCCATGCCCCCCAACAAATTGTTAGAACATAAGTAATTTTGTGCTTGGAGAGGCGTTTTTCCAAACAAAATAGTGTTATTCGTCTAAAATGAAGCATTTTGGCCCCCCCAAAAAAATTTTTGGCCCCCTCTGACTCCGGAGCTGGAGCCGTGTTAATGAAAAGAAGAGCTCCGGAGCCGGAGCTGTGACATTTTTACGACGACTCCGCAGCCCTGAAATAATCCAAACTGTAACCGGGCACATACACGATCCAGAGTAAAAATTCAACAGATAGCCTAAATTACTTTAGCAACAACCTCCAACGATTAGCATAGTAAATTAAAATTTGCAAGGAACTAACAAGTCATAATAGTATGATACTGAAGATAACTCAGTGATCGATTAGTGGTTGAGCATTTTTGCCCCCTTGGTGTTTTTTCGCCCCCCTATCACCCCCATTGATATTATCGCCCCCTTACCCATCAAAATAGCCACCAAGGGGGCAATTCCGCCCACGTTGAGAAACACTGGGTTAAACGATTCGACGATTTCACCTGTTCACATAGAACGAGTTGACAGATTTGATTTGGACAAAATTGCTGAAAATTATATTTTTCTTCGAAAGGACACACTAAGACGGTTGGGTTGATTTTTTAGAATGGTTTGAGAATTTTGTTGGCTCGTGACATTGCTTAACCTTACTGATAGGCACACTTTTACAATTGTCTTTTGACTCAATGGCGAAGAGTTACAACAACAACTGCATAGTGTGCATTGCAGGCAATGGTTTGCAGAATTAGAGATGTAGAATTGTGGAGAGCAATGTCTCCTCTAAATTTTGAAACTTCAAGGAAATGGATAGCCTTTTAAGCAGTAAATGTTTAGTTTACGCTTGTATTAAAGTTTTCTGTTCAGGTTAGATTTCGGACTTTTTTCCGCAACTGCGCTGTGGCAGAAAGTGCTTACAGGGCATCGCTTGCCTTGAATGGCTAAAAAAGGTCATCTTTGTCCAAGGAGGACAGAGTCGCTAAACAACCGCTTTCTATGGGACCAGTAGTTCCATGGACGCAGGATTTCTACTGATTTTGGCCGTACCACTAAAAACGAGCTAGCGCCAGCTCTGGAAAACTATTTCAACTAGTATTGCTTACAAGTTTTNATTATCAGCGGACTCCACCTGCAGTTTATAACGATAACATTCTGATAATATAACTTCAAATCCGTGATTAGAAAAAAGTGAATCATCCTCTAGCAACAAATCGACGCATTGTCAAGAGTTTGAAATCTTCAAAAATATTTTCTAACTGAAAAGACGCAGCAGTGATTTCCGCCCATTGTGCAGCCCGGTCTTGTTCGGCATACTTTCAACACACTGTAGGTGCAATTAACGACAACGCAACGTTGTACTGTCGTAGATAAATTTGTTTCACTTCGTATTTACTCTCGTTCGCGCTCCTTTCTGCTCTGACGTTGTTTTTGTTTGTGCGAACACTTGAAATTAGTCCTATAGACCAGTGGTTTTCAACCTTTTTGTACCGCCACCCAGGCCGGTAGCCACCGGGGGCTTGCACCCCAAATTTTGTTGTGCCCAGAAAAATTGTTTTAAACATGTAATGAAAACAAAAATTTTTCCCCCTTAAATATGTATTTTTCCCCCCAAAATATGAAAACCTGGCTTCAAGCCTGTGCCCAAATAACCCNGTTAACTTCATTCTCATAAATACATCTGCCTGAAGAGCTGATCCAGCGTGACAATCAAATGTGAAACAACCTAAACACATCAATATGTTGGACCAATTGTACAGCAATATGTAGTGACTGTATGTCACTCAAAATGGCAGCAAGTGAAATTATATGCAATAGTACACGACCATCCNGGTATCACATACCCAGGTGGAATGTTTCTGTGGAAGAGAAACACTATGCTGCCAGAAATACTTATTTTTGCTGGAAACACCCAAAGTGGGCCTTTGTTTGACAATATGAAAGAAAGGCGCAAAGATTTCAAATATGCATTTAGAGCCTGCCGTAAAGCAAAGGAAAAGTATATGGCAGATGTTCTTGCATGTTTTATGCAGGAAAACTCTGCCAGAAAATTCTGGCAAAAAATCATATAAGGAAATAGGCAAGCCATACTTCCATCCACGGTGGGGGGCGCAACTGTAAATGAAACTGTTGTAGTGATATGGAAAAAACACATTGAAACATTACCGAATTCATCAAAAAACAACAAAACTGAAACATTTGTAAACTAAAAGCTAAGAAACCTTGAAAATTTCGAAGTTAGTGGTAATCTCATGTGGGCAATGATAAGCTTGGATCCCCAAGTCATAAACTCTCCCCAATCCGTGCTGCTGGTGAAGATGAAATTTTTGCTGAGCACATCGCCTATGCTGATCCCAGTATGTGCTTTTATCACAGTAATCTATTCAATGTGTTTTAATGCACGGCAAAAATCCACAACGCATGTAAATTGTTACTGTGCCTATCTATAAAAATAAGAATGGTGATCCTAGTAACTACAGGCCTGTTTGCCTCGCAACAACTGTCTCCATACTATTTGAACATTGCATTTTATCTTGCTTTTCACCACTTGTTGCCACCATCGACAACCAGTTTGGCATCAAGGCACAACATGCGACTGACATGCGTGTATTTTTGCTTAGATTGTATCATTTTATGTAAACAGATGTGCACCAGTGCTTTCAGGGTTTTTAGATACATCCAAGGTAGGGCTTCAAACTTTTTGTAACCTGGAGCTACCTCTTGGATACCGACCAATGCGAAGGCTGCCAGTTTTATTTTATAAGGCTGCCAGTTTACACATTTCTGAAATAAAGTATTTGCTCAACTATGTGATTACTAATAATTAACGACATTCACCTGTGTGATGACACTGATGATGTTAATGCCCGCGGGCGAACCACGTGGCCTTACGGGCGACCTACTACCCGCGGGCACCATGTTGGCAAGGTTCGCAAGGGGGGTACCACTATGGCAGTGACATATTGGTGAAAAGTATTAGATGCATTGTTTTCATCCGCAAATTTATTATCGTTTCACTATAAACGCTGAACAAAAACCTAAACTTCTTAAACTTGGTTGTCCGAAGTTGGATTTATGAGAAAAGAACGCTTCATATTGTAGTGGTCACACAAGTGCCACTACATGGAATTTGGCTAACTCAGAGGGAACTGCATCAGATGAATGTGCCTGGTGTGAAAGTCGAAAGTCAAAATGCCTCGATCAGAAATGACGAAACTAACTATTCTTTGGTCAAATCGGTTAAGGCGCAGATAGCGAGCAATTGGTTTTAATCACTTCCTCGGTCGGAAGTTCGAACGGCAAGCGGGGCAGACCGGGTGTTCCGCTTCAATATCACGATGGTGCCTTGCCTGCTTGGTTTCATATTTTTTGGCAATGCCAATTGTGTTACAGGACTGCATTTTGCGTAACGATTTGGTGATAGATTCTTCGCTTTTGATTGTTGCAAAAAAGTTCAAAACAATATAGTAAATTTGTTAGACAGAACATCGTTCAGAGCTATACACTTAACACTTTCGGCGCCAGGTAGGATACGTTTCATTTAGCAGAGGGCCAGCGTTCTTTATGAAACGCACTTATTTTTTTCTCATCAAAAGTTCTATGCAATACTCTGTGCCTTTGCACTCTGCGCCATACCTTTTATAACGTTCACGTGCCTTGAGATTGTTACGTAACGTGGTACTAGACACGTACAGCCTTTTTTATTTCGTATTCTCACTTGAGGTGACGTTTTTGTGGCGAAATCCTTTTGCACGTGGTAATGTTCTGAGCAGGTAGGTTTGCTGTGCCTGTAATTCTCACATTTCTCCAGAGTAGAATTTCGTAGGGCATATACAAATAAGTAGATGCCCCGGGTATCACGAGGCCTCTGCATGCCCCTGGTTTCATGACTACAGAGAATACAAAGGTGTTTCTGCAGAGTTTCAAGGTCGAGCAAAACAGAAACGATCCCAACATTTCAAGAGACCAAAGTGGCGTGACAATAAAGACTACCAACTAATTACATTCTTACTTTTATGCAACAACCTGTCTCTGCTTTTTGCAGAAAGCTGATGTGGGAAATTTCGCAAGACAAAAAACAGTGACCTTTTTTTCGTCTCACTTTTGTTTCATGAAAAGACCACGGAAATTTCAGACATGAACGCTCTAGTTCCAGGTGAAGCCGACGGCTGGATTCACAAACCACAGCACAGGTAATATTTCAGGGTAAAGGTGCGGGCATACTGGTTGGTGAAACACTGACGAACCTGCTGTATATGAACTTGAGCACAAGGCACAGCGCGCTGATGCTCTTTATTGAACCTCACTCAAGGACACGTCAAGACCTCTCCGTCAGGACTGCGTGAGTGATTATAATAGCGTTTTATTGAAAAAATAGACTGCAAGTATGAAGCATATATTGGCCCGGTGCCTTGCGCAAGCAATTGCAAAGTACTCGTATCAAAACACTACACTAATACACGCAATCGCATGTTGTACCGAACAGCAGCAGAAAACTACCCATAAATGCGACACTACAGTGATGCGATACATATGTTGGCACCAACACAACGTTTGCGGAAAGCGACATTTCCTGCTTTCCAAATCCTGAGGAGAAACCAAGCGAATAGTTCGATCTAAGCATGAACTGCACCACTCTTGGCTTGCTCGGCGTTCTGCACGCGTCACGTGGATAGAGGTTCAAACGCACGATCGTCAAGAACGCGTCACCGGCGTAATGTTGATGTTTGTGCAACCGACGTCGTGACACAAAGCGCTGTCTGTGACGTCACCAAGCAAATGAAACGCTTGAAATGGAACTGGTTGAGATTGGTTTTGTCCTGAGCTGAGTGCCGGAGCACATTTCTGCCACGGTGCTTCTTCACAAAATGCAAATAGGATAATATCGAATCGGCCCACGACGCGCATTAGGAACGTCGCTTCGACGCAACAGTTGCCGACCGCGCTTTGTTCAAACGTAGGTGACGTTGACGAGAAAGGTCTCCTCGTTCTTGTCGTCCTCGTCGTTGATGAAGATGTGAACAGGATACTTGCCCGGATGCGCGATGCCAGACGTGAAGCGCAGGCCTATGGTGGTCTGTGCGCCGGCGGTGAGCTGCAAAGGAAACAAGTAACGACTGAACGACGACAGGCTGCAATGCACAGTTCGAGGTTCCATACCAGGCCCTTAGCCACGGGGGGGGAATTCGGGGGTAATGACGCCCCAAAGTTTTTATGCCCAGATTTTTTTTTATTAAGCATATAATAAAAACAAAATTCTTGTCCCCCTAAAAATGTATTGTGCCCGCAAAACCTTAAGACCTGGCTACGGGTCTGCCCATGGCATAAATCACTTGCAAACAACACAGCAGCTGTCACTCTTCACGAAATTACTTCATGACCAAAGCAGTGCAAATGTTGGGGACTGCGGCTGTAGATTGTTACATCACTTTGAAACATCACAATCGCAAACAACGTCATTACGGAACCGAGAACTCGGGCAATCAACGGTTTTGTAACTTCGTTTGCTGCGCTGTGACCATATGACGAACGCCATCTTTCTGCTGCACCAAAACGGCAATTACTGAAATTTCTAGATTTTTCAGGTTAAATTTGCTTTACGGCAATTAGTGAAATTTCCTTACGGCAATTACTGAAAATTTCTTTACGGCAATTACTGAAATTACTGAAATTTGGTTTACGGCAATTACTGAAATTTGCTTTACGGCAATTACTGAAATTTCTAGATTTTCAGGTTAAATTTGCTTTACCCCGACGCCGTCAATACTTCCACCACGCACCGACCCAGGACCGGTTTTTAGACCGTCACGCAAGGTATGCGATAGCATGGTGGCGTAGACTCGGCTCTGCGATAGAGTTTTGGAAGATCAACAACGGCGGTAACGCTCATTCACTGGAAACGCAAACCTCGATCGTCAAAGAGCACAGCAAGGATTCTCTCTGCTGCGAATCGCCGCCACAATGCAGTAGAAAAAACTACGTCTGAGGTCGCATCTCATCGAAGCCTCCTGTGAGCTCAAGAAAACAGGAGGCCTTGATCTCACAGCCTCCCATGCTACCGGTTACAGTTGATTGTTGCTCTATGACGCCATCAAGCGGCAGGTGCGGTGCCGCAGTAAAAAAAATTTAAGAGACGCGACCATCACCTAGTCCAAAGTAATTTATTTTATCTTGTTTTTTTAACAACAGCGTCGGAAACTTGTCTTCAGAGCTTACCGTGGTGTAAGTCTGCTGTTTAATGTGCAACAAGATACAAAATAGGAAGACAGCAAATAAAAGCTCGTATGAGATTAGGCTGTGGCTCCGTGACATTTCTTATTGCAGCAGTCACGCCGGCAGTCTCATTCAGATGGTCCACAAGCAACAAAGCACTTTGTTTCTGGATTAGATTAGATTATCGTGTGTTTTAACCCCTGCAAGAAACATCGTATGTCAGTGTTTCGCGACACAGTTGCACGCTTCGCGTGACGCTGTGCGCGAGAAGTTGGGCGCACATTATCTGCATACCTCAAGACGAGTTTCTCTGAACTGCAGCAAATCGGAGCGACTGGTCATCAAGTAGAAGACCTTCATGTTCGGGTACGGGTTACTGTACGATATCATCTTGTTGCAGCCTTTGCCGCCAGACCGAGGCAACTCGATGTCGAACTCCTGAAAGACGTCATGTACGAAGTTTTCACAAGCGGGAGTGCAAAGCGACTGAATATTCGTTCATTGATTGTTCCAAACAGATAGAAAAGCGTGAAGTTCGAAGAAGCGTGCGGTAGAGTTAAATAGAAAAGCTTTCGACATCACGAACTGCAAGATTATTGCCCTCATCTGTAAGTGAAAGTCTGCGCAGTGGGTGCGTGAACGTTACACAAAAAACGTCTAAACCAGTGTTTCTCAATCTCGGGGAACCCCCAGTCATATATATATTTTTGCGGACCCTCGAATACTCGAAACAATGGATAAAACAATAGGCGGCCAACACATGAACGAAATACGCAAGTCTTTTATTCACGTCAATACACGCGCAAAGTTTTATCAGAAAATTCCGTAGACAGTGTGAACTACTACGCCATAAAGGTAGTACTGGAATTACCTAGTTAGGCCTAGAAGTGCATGGCAGACTACAGCTATGGTGCGATGAAACTGAATAATGGCCCAAATGGGCGGACAAAAACTTGCGGATTTTCTTGATTGATTTTTGTTTATGAACCACCTAAAACATATTCATGACTCGGGGTTGACGGACTCCAGGTAAGATCCCTGGTTTAATCTAAACGAACACGTGACGTATTCAAAAAATGAACTTTAAGAAAATTGGAAGCAAACTGGCTACTAAGTGGTTTCCAACATGTTGATTTCATGGTTATTTCTTAAAATTAGCAGAGCTTAGTACAACATTATTTCTGCCGAATGCACAAAAGTTGGTTCAAAACGTGGATCTGTTCAAATAATACCCTTTGTGAGAATAACTGAATTTCTCAATGGAGCAATTCATCCGGAGTAAGTGTTTATTTGCAACTGTGTGTCACGACGAGACGTATGGCAAACATGGCGCACCTTGGACACCACCGGTTCTCGCGTCTTGATCGCCACCAGCCACGTTCTGATCAGTTGATGATACTCTGTGTCGACCACGTTGATGTACATGTACCGGCTGCTGAAGGCGGGAGAGTTTGCGCGGACCCCTGCATTGAGTTCATGGACGGTGTTGGCCGCCAGCAGGAATGCCTCGTCCGGGGAGACCTGTCGATGCGACAACGTCTTGTGGTAAGTTTTCGGTTCACCGACAACTCCAAGCGCAAGTGGACATTTCGAGGTGCTTGGGAACGACCGGCACCGCAGCTGCACCAGTCGGTCAATAGCTGCTGCTCGCGACTTATTTATTTGCGTGTTTGATTCAGACTCAGGGTCCGTATCACAACCAAAAGGTAATCGGATGACACTAGAAGACGAAAATGGTTATTCAAAACACATTGCAGAGTAGGTGTTAGTTCGACAACACAGTCAACACTGAGAGAAGAGCATTAAACTGCATGACAAAGATTAGAAATATTGCTGCATCTGAAAAAATCCAACATCACAGCAGCCGGTGGTGCGTTTGAGGCCAGTACAAAACAAAGAAGCGTAAAAAAATATTCAGCAAAACAGTTGCTGACTCAATTCCACTGCGTTTGCGAACAAGGCTTTTAGAAGCAGCTGAAATTTAGTGATCGGATGCATTTCGAGCTACAGCGAACAAAATCATTCGCAGATAATATAACCTTTTATAACATGATCTTAGCCTGGGTCATTACCCCTCACCTTCATTTCGAGGGGATGCGACGAGAAGCAGCGAACCATTCGAGCCGTCCTGGTTCCCCGCAGCACGAGCGAGAAGCGACTGGTCTGACCCATCACACAATTCACGTCGACACGTTGCAGTGCGTGGACGTAGAACTGCCAGGTCTGGACCGGGAAGGCTAGGAACGGGTCGCTGAAAGCGGATAGTACAAAGGTTAGTGTGGGTCACGTGATACAAAGGTAAATGTGGATCACGTGGCACACTGTGCTACGTATCCACAGTCCTAATGAGTGAAATAACACACGTCGGTGGTTGAAGAAAAACAAATGAATCTCGCAACAGGACTTGGACTAAGGGAGCACTGAGTTTCTTATGCCTGCATGACCAGGCCGACGCAGAGCATGGACGTGGTGGAGGTGGAACTCAGTTTGTTCCTGCCTACTTTGAAAAGTTCGTACGATAACTTGAAACTTACAACGTTGCATGTTTGACAAGTTTCACTTACACGGAGTCACTAAATTGCAACCGACGTTAAACTTTGATTTGACAAACAGAAAATTTCGAGAATTTTTCAGTCTGTTTTTTGCAAAAATTCTTAATATTCATGAAACCACACCCTCTATACCGTCCTGTGCAGTTTTGTACAGTCATAAAGCACCAGCATACTGCGGCGTTGCTTGGCAGCAATAGATTGACGCTGCAAAAATTCGCGAAATCGATTTAAAGCACTCATGTGATTCAAGTGTTCGGGAAGCGTAGCTTAGAGATGATGGAAACTTGAACGTTGTCTGCAAACAATTCAAGTCTTGTGCCTTTTGAGAGAATCCATGATTTTATTGCAGCAGTAACCGAAATCGCAATTCATAAACTCTAGTTGGCTCCATTACAGTTGCTAAGCACACTTGCATTAAACCGACAGTTCAGGTCATTGAGCAAACAAGAGCTGTGCTACCTTTAAACAATAAAAATTTGACTTGAGTCAGTTTTCACAACTAACCAATAGCAAAAATTTTTTTTTCAAACTGGTGACGCCTAACCGCTTAATGTGCACAGTGACGTCCATCTCTTATTCTCCATGAGTTGTGCACATCACATGTCTCACGAAAAACACAGCGGACTCACCAGTAAATAGACACGTAGAAACGGCGAATGGACGGAGATTCGCCACAGGGAGCTTTTATGAAAATCTCACGTGGTTCGTCGCGGTTGACAGATCGCGACTGACATACAACATCCGGGTCACTGCATACGACGTGAAACTGTTCATCTGCGGAAAAATACAAGAGAATCGACTCAACCACACAGCCTGCGTAGTAGTTGCACATGATCGCCAATCCAATAACTTGAGCTGGAGCCATGATCAGTAATCAGGATCGTGAATACGCGAAGCTACAAAAAGTCTAAAAACGCGCGTTTAATGAGTACTCCATGTAAAACGAGAACTGTGCTCAGCGGTTACACCGAACTATCTTACCACGTCTTGTGTTTATCCACTAACGTTTTAATCTTGACAGCATTTGCACTTTCGTTCAGGATTTCAGCAAGAAAGCCTGGTGGGGGATATGCGTTAAGTGGATGTGCGTGAAGTGGCTGTGCTCAAATCGCGGACAATCGTGCATCGATCATGTGCTGGCAATACTCAGCAGATAACAAGTAGTGGACAGGCGTACCGGAGCCAGGACGGAACGGAGGAAGACGAATGCATTTCTTGACGAAAGTGTGCTCGGGATTGTAGAAGCGAAACGTTTGGTCGACAACGTGTGGCTGCGGCTCAACCGACAGTTGCAGTATGGACAAAGGCCTCCCGTCTGACGTTCGCAAAATCGCCTGCCACACCAATTCACACCGGTTCGATCCTCGAAAAATAATGAACAAACAAACCAACAAAGATCAACGCAAATGATTGTTGATGTTGACATTATCTTGTACCTTGCCGGATGTTGCTGACCACTTCCTTTTTTAATTTATAGAAGTAAAGTGTGAGGTTATGAAAAAACTTGTATTATTTGCAAACAGCAACTCGTGTCGGAGCATTTATTCCTTTTACGAAGCTACTTCTCGATTAGTGTGTATGCTATGCTTTCAAGACTAACGCGATTTCTATACGCTGAGACAAAGTCAGCAATGCCCGTATTTTTCGTCCCTTGTCAAGATGAAGAGGAAGTCGGCAGTGCCTTTACAGAGTAGCAAAAAAACAAACAACCTTAACGACTTTCGGCTTGATTGTGCCGTAGTTCTGCTTCTCTTTAGTGGGTTGCAGTGACGTAGTGGCGGGTTGAAAGAAGTGCGACGGGTTCTGCGTGGTCACGTGATGGTCGGCCTCGTAACCTTGGTAAGCAAAGGGGATGAAGACGGTTTCTTTCGGACGGAGCATAACCTGAAATAGAAGATGGCGAAACTGCACAATAAGAGACTTTCTTCAAATAGTCGCGAAATGATCTGGCTCATCAGCCATGTGCCAAGCTTTCGAAAGCGTTTACCAAACGAGCAAACCAAACGAGATGGTAAACCTGAAACCAATGAACATGCGTTGCTCATGGCGACGAAACGTGAAGACAACAAGCCAGTGCTGATCTGCTGTCACTACTGTACACCGACGTGTGCAGCGCATCGTCCACCAGGGTATCCACTGCGAAATGGTGCACCAAGAACGCAGGTAAAACTAGGGCAACATGCTGAACTAATGAATTTGAACTTTTTGTGCAAAACTTTAGACCAGTGTTTCTCAACGTGGGCATGGCACAACTTCGGTGTTTTGCGGCAACGTTTTGGTAGGACACCTAAGGAATAAATTTTTTGACGCGGAGGACTTATTTTTCACTCCACTTCACATTCAATGCAATTATAATTATGAAGTGAAAGATGGCGGTTTGTGTGATCCTTTTTAAATGAAAGCAGGGGCAATACAAACGGTTGAAAAATGCTGGCAGTAATTGGCTACCAAGGTCAGGGGCGGATTAAGGTTGTATGAGGTCCCTAGCTGGAGCATAGAAAGGGGCCCTTTCTAACAACTACACATTACACCAGTGGTTCTCAAACTTTTCTTCACGTTGGCCCCCAATTAAAGTATACAATATTCTGTTGACCCCGTGGCCTAGCCCAACAGTTATTAATACAAGGAATTGTTCTCCGTCTTATTGCGTACCAGTCTAACAACAGCCGAACTGCGACACATGCACTGCAGTATTGCTTGTGACGTAACAAACAGAACTGTTTTCATAATGACATCACAATGGATGATTTAATGAAAAGTTATTCGAATCGAGTGTACTTTTATTAAACTACTGTAACTGAGATTTGTTCAGCTCTCTTAATTTTGTTTAATTTGTTGAAAAACTCCGTTTGCATTCCTTGCCCGATTAACAATAATTTTGAATTGAAGGCTTCATTGCTCCAGTAGACCCAGCAGTTATTCATTGGCCCCCTGGCCATTCATCGACCCCCATTCGACCCCTTGGATGGTCCAATTGACCCCTGGGGGTCGATATCGACCACTTTGAGAACCACTGCATTACACTTTCACCGACTTAGGCATTGGGGGCCCCCTGGCTGTAGCCCAGTCAGCCACCTCCTTAATCCGCTACTGACCAAGGTTCTTGGAAAATCGTCGAAGGATGCACCAAAGCAAAAACAGCAACAAGCAACTGCATTGAGCCGCGCTCACCTGAGGAAGTGACGTGTTAGGGTCAAAGGTGAACATGTTTTCTTCAGCCGGCGTGTGTACTCCAACAAGCGATTTGAAGAAGCGCCACTCACGGGCGTCGGTGATCACTCTGCAAATACAACAGCATCCTATCGGTGAGCAGAGAATGTCGACGCAGGGTTTTGTGCTTCAACAGTCGACGACGTCGTCGCAACCGGAACAGCGAGAAATAATCTTTTTTTCCAACTGCTATGAGCAGAAGCGCTCAGAAACATTGCTAAGGTTTCGCCACAGCGCAATAATTAACAAACACAGGTCGCGCTTGTCTCTTACTCTCGCCACATCATCGTAAGCGCCAAGCAAGTGGATTCCAAAAGCAGAGAAGCCGCAGTCGTGCCGGCAAGCACGTTATCATTCGATCTTGTTCATAAAAGAAACCAAATAATCACGCAAGCGATATAGGTAAGAAGGAAAACTTGACCGATGACTTTCGCGGCGGGTTCGCGCGTTACCTCAGCTCATCCAATTCGCAATCGATGGTCACGGTCTGTTGCGCAGAGAAGGGATTCTTCAGTTGCAGCTCGATGAACTCAGCGACACCCAGTGTCGGGCGTATCGTGTGATGGGTGGTGATAGAGAGCATCAGGATCTCGGTGATGTTGTCGTGCTTCAAGCGATCGCGATACGCCGCTACTGTCCGCAGGTCGCGAAGCTTCATCGAGCGCTCCTGAGTGCTCAACTGCGCGAACAGAGGTTTCTCGTGCCATTGAATGAAACGCTTTACGGAACTGTTGTTGCGAAACTGGGCTGCTGACTACAAAAGCCTTGCAAAAAAGTGACTGTTTTTTCAAACTCCGATGTACTCAAAAGAGTTTTTGAAAAGCGAGCGTCTTTTTAACCTTGTCACGTGACTGGGCGTGACCATTAAAACACGATCTACTACGATCTAATAGTGCAGGGGTGGCCAAACTTTTTGACCCGAGGGCCGAATTCGCGAATCCCTGGCCACTGCAGGGCCGGATACAGTGCAATTTACGTGACAGGCAGCAGAGCCATGCCGTTGCACTGCTGTACACAGTCGGAAACGTGGTGCTTGAAAAAATTGTGCAATGTATTTGGCGGGACGGATTAAACTGGTCGGCGCGTCGAATGCGGCGCACTCCTGTACTGGTGCATTCGCAAGTTCGATGAGAACGTCCACACACGTTTAGTTATGCACACGATACCAGATACAATGTCACATGTTGCATGTTCGATTTTTAATGCAGGTTTTCATCTAATGAATCATTGTTAACCTTCTACGATACCTTGCTTTTCATTCTATTAACGAAATCTAATGTCTTTCAAATTAATCTTTATTAATGTAGATTTTAAAAGGCTGTTGTCATGGTAAGTGGAAATTACAAAATGCATGCCATGAATCGAAACATTTCTTGGGTGGATCTGCGTTTTCCACCTTGCCGTTAAGTAAGTCTAAATACATTGGATAGATGTCATTGGTGAAACATAGAATACTACGTCACAAGCAAGAGGAAAGTTCATCATGCATGCTTGTAATAACGCTTATATCAGACGTTGTTATACAGTTTTTTCCATAAAGATTTATTATATTACAAAAGAGATTATACATCGTTGAGAGAATGCGAAGCAACATAACGCAGAAGAAACAAAATCTAGCGATGATTTATTAAATCAAAAAATGCAGTAAATCCGAGCGTGCAACATATGACTTTGCAACATGATTTATTTGCAAACGTCAGTGACAAACACTTTGTTGGCGGAGTTGAGCTCGGAAACGAAAAATTTTCATGAATTTATTTTGGAAAATATATCTTTTTAGAGATATTATTTTGTTCAGTTTCAAAGAATTTGTCAATGAAAATAATTTTGTTCAAACATAAAAAATATATTTTTGTGAAAAAATATCTTACAACGCGTTTTTTAAATATAACAAAAATTTTACATGGCGCACGGGCTGCCATTGTGGACTCCTTTCTCAGTAGAAAATTACAGCAAGAATCGACGAAGTTTCACAAACCACAAGAACAGAGAAGCTACCATTATTGCCGCACCCAGTGCTCAGGAAAAAATGTGCACAGCATTTTGAAGGAAAGTCTACGNTGCACGAAATGCGTCACTGCTTTAATACGCGCTTCATTCAGCAAGACGTTCAGTTTGACTTAAGCTGTCAACACCGGTGATCTGCCGTCAAACTTCGTCTTTTACCCGAACACGTCAAAGCGACTGGCTTGGCTGCTAGCCGGCTACTAATCCCCAAACACGCCATGATCCCCTGCATCTGCCGATCTACATGACGCTAGAATCATTTGAATTTCACCATTTGCATCATCATTAAAAAAGTTATAATCGCAAACGCCCAGGAAAAAGAACGATTTAGATAATACGCTACAAATCAGATCGAAGAAGTGGATCGGTCTTATCTAGCAGTGGTCGTGCGGCTTCAAGCAATGTGCACATTTTCAAAAAAAGAGTTGTCCGGACGGGAAAATCCCTGCGAGCGCCTCAACCTGCTGCACGAAGTTTGCACGCACTTCATTTGCAGATTTGTGGCAGAAACTAGGTCAGTAGCTTCAGTGCAATTGCTGCAAAATTTGTTATATTTTTCAAATCCGTTCAACGCTTGTTTGAGGTTATGAAGCATGCAAACTAGCACTAAAATATAATCGATTTGAATGGTGTGCTTTTAGCGCCAGATGCAAGCCCTGTGGTCTGTCAGAGACGTTTTACAAAGATCCGAAAGATTACCATTTCGCTAACAACTCATTTGAGCTCAGCTGTTTCGTGAAGGAAAACAAGAAAAAATTAGGACAGGTAACTCCAAGGGAGCAATACCTAAAAGCATCTGCCAACACAAGCGCAACAGAATTTAGATTTGAGGGCGGTGGTTACGGGAGCATATACAGTAGTTGATTTGGGATCACACGGTTCGTTGCTTATGTCTAGTTCTAAGACAAACAGGATAAAACGGAAGGGAAGATCAACGCTGACGGAAACTAGCTTTGTTGGAATCAAGTTCTGTTCAGAGCTTACTCTGCTCGTGATTACATAAACTTAACTTACTCGGAGCTACGGTTGTAAAATTCTAGCATATCCTTCACCAGTCAAGATGCTGTGCATGAGGATATCAGCCGTTGAATCGGTAAACCCTCGTAAAGCTTAACAAATAGACGATAACTTCTTGCTGAGACCATTCCAGCCGTTAATTAAAATCGCACATGTAGCTGAGAAAGGGTAAACTTAAATGCAAGAGCGCTTCATCAGTTGTTGTACAAATCCAGCATTCGATGCTCTGGCAACTGTCTTGAACAACAGGCGAAAAGACTGATCGACTTCTACTCACCAAGGCGCGCTGACCGGTCGTAACCGTCTTTTTCCCGTCGGCAGTCTCCACCGACGTTTCCAAACGTCGAATCGCGTTCATTCGAGCAATCCGGCCTTTTCGTTCAGCACTCGTTTCCATGGCAACACCGAGCATGTTTTCTTTTTCTGAGCTGCTGGCAAATGTTTCATTAAAGGGAAGTCGACCATAAAAACTGCCAGAGAACCATGGTAACTGTCAGCAGGCTGCAGAAAATAAGACTACCCAGTGGCGCAGAGCTCGCGTCACATCGCCAAGCCACATTAATTTTTCGTGAAGCACTGAAAGTACACGTAAATCGGTACCCGTTACAACAAACTTCTCGACAAGTCTAAAGCGTTTTTTCAACAAATTCACTCAAAGCAGCACAGTCTTCGAAGATGTTACGAACCTCGCATCCAGAGCCGTCTTATCACGCGTGGCGCTAGTGAGCAACATGCCAGCAAGTTCGGGATTCGAGTCAGCCAATCGTTTCGGACGGGCTTTGCGCGGGGGGGGCCGAACTGTATAATAGAAAAATAAACGATGCGGAAGAAGAAATAGACGCGGCTTGCGAAAAGTCCGGACTTCAGTTGAAGACGTTCAGTACCGGCGATGGTCCTCGCAATACCCTGGTCAGGACAACTTCGGTTTGAAAGTCAGTTTCGCGTTTGCGAAGTCAATTGTGCTCCAGAGACTGATTAACGACGTCAACACAAACAACATCGTACAACGACTGTAAAACGCTGCGTCTTTTTGCGGAAGTTTGAAAAAAAACAAATGGTCCTCAGTTTACTGTTGCTTGATATTGGCGAGAAGATGGTTGACACAGCCGTAGTATGCCGTAGCTGACAATAATCTGGGTCACTGTCTCTGCAGCAGGCGATTGTGTAAGCGCGATCGTTGGTCTCACACTTATCATGGCAAGTATATAGATCAACATTGACAGGAATCAGCGTGAGCGGTGAAGACCAATAGGAATATGTCAAGTTTTAAGTCGCGCAAAACAAAGCGCAAATAATCTACAACTCGAACAATCGCAACACAAATGTTTATGAGGAAGATACACTTGCGCAAATTATTTACCTAAGCAGCGATTTTGTTGAACTGTCGACAAGCTACCTCCCGGGAAGCCACTGCCGCTCATATCAGCCATAACAATGTGCGTCTTCTTCAAAATGGAAGCTTGAGTGAACTTGCAATCCGACGGGAAACCAACGTTTCCAAACCTTTAAAAAAAAAGCATATTCTTGCGCTTGTACCAGAGAGGTGGAATGAACAAAAGCAAAATCGACTTGCTTCAACAGGCTCCATCTCATGCAACCGAAATTTATGCACACCATACGCGGTAGTTTTACCACTGTCTATGGAAAGAGATCCTTTCTTAGCAAAGAATCAGACACATTACGATCTTGCAGAGATCTTACGGTAGATTTGCCTTCTGACAACACGCGCCAAGCATGCTACAGTACACCTGTTGAAGCACGCCATACGTCACGCCGGCCACCTGAGGTGCAATTTGCCCTTGACCGTCTTGGAAAGTCCCAGCGGACGCACACTACCACCTGCCGACAGGTCGCCAGTCATGGTCGGCGAACTTTCGGAGTGTTCGGTGAAAACAACGTCCGCTTCGTGTATGGCGCAAACCGCCGATCTGCCTCCGCGCAAAACGAACTGCACAACGCAATATAATTGTTGAAAAGCGCGAGATAATGTTGAGACGCAAGGTCAGGCAGCGGAAAACGCAACGCGGGTAATGGCACACGGATTTTCAACGCACGAGGACGTAAATGCAGGAATGCCGTGTCTGCCGCCATCTTCTCTTTTGCGCATCAATGGGAGAAACTCGGTAAAACGACTCGGCTCCCGAACGAAAGCCCTTTATTCGTGACGCTGGCTGATCGGGGNCATCCCTGTTCTTCTCGCTCTGCTCCGCAGTTGTTTTGCTCTCTGATAGTATTGTGCCGCTCAAAAAAGTGCAGCACGACTATTTGGATTGCGACTTCATTTCACGCTGTTGCGTACATTAAAAAGGTAGTTGGTCGCGAAAATTGGGTTTCCTGTGTCAGGTTGCCACTGACGACGTCCAACTTTGCCGCTTGACGCAGCATTTTGTTTGAAAAAAAAAAGAACCTAACGACACGGTTAGAGTCGTTGTTTCAAAATCCATGTTTGAACCCAAGCTCGAAAAGAAGAGCCACCAGCTTTAACTCATCGATGACAATAACGATTCAATATGATTGCTTGCACAGAAACTAGGCAGCAGTTTGTCATAAAAAAGATAGATATACGAGCGGTGAGATACTGTTAACCTGGTCACAGCATTAAATAATGCGTGTTCTCTTCGAAAACAAACAGTCACCACAACATAAAAGTGCGGGCACCAGAAGAGGACGTCTGTACCTTGAGGGGAACACACAGCGACCCGAGAAGCATCAGCGAATCTCCATCCCAGACATCGATGTGGAGGTTGTGGGAAGCGAGGTACTCGAGAAAAGCGCTGTTCTCGCCGCATTTCATGTGCGCGGGGTCGACGTGGTACTTCACCTCCAGGCCGGGTTTGCCTGAACGCACGAACATGCAAGCCCATCATATACTGCAGTGGATCCGCGCACTCGTTGCTTAGAAACGCTAAGTAAGCGGCAAAACTGAACCAATCAGCGAAGAACGTGAAAACTTGGAGCGTAAGCGAAGAACACACAGAATTCTCATCTGATTACAAACAGCAATCGAGAGAATTCTG
>JGI24022J15233_10000301_pt1 | contig 28047 bp, 15 predicted proteins | sample Ectturendosymbi2_FD_15233 | JGI IMG/M metagenome (IMG submission 15233)
ATCTTCAATTCAAGTACTGCCTGTGCACAAGTAACAAAAATCAGCACGCATTGATGTTATTTAATGGAAATCGATTTCGCCATACGGCATCTTCAGTCCAATGCGTGCTGATTTTTGTTACTTGTGTAGTGTGCACAGACAGTGCTTAAATTTCGGACAAAATGTTCATATGACCAATTGAACTTTTACAACTGAGTAGAACTTCCGCTGCGCAGCTTGTAATCAACGATTAGTTCTACAGGCGCTCGCGATGTTTTTGTAAATAAAAGTGGCGCAAACGTGCACGGTCTGTGTCGACAATCAGGGCCTTGCGAATATTTTCCAGAAACACTCTTGTTTAGGTAAGAGCTTTGCAAAATGTATGACTGCGGCTACTGTGTAAAAACGATTAGGCAATTTGTTTAGCTTTCTTTCCAACCACTGCTGACGTTTTTTTCGGCAGACAGCACTTTAACTCAATAAAATTTATAGAACTACTACGTGTTGGCAATTTCTGCACTCAGGACCGACAGAATAGTCCTAAATTTGTTGTAAAAAATAGTCACCGTGGGTGGTCACTGGTCAGTGACTTGACACGTTTTTTGAAACTTTCTTCGTGGTAAAAAGAACATTCGTAGTTTTTAACTTCCACAATAATGTTCATTTGTTTGTTTTTTTCAGGAACTTCCAAGCGACAAAGTCCTGAAGGTAAATACTTTCACTTCGCTATGTGCGAGCCTTGTCCCTTCCCGAATTCTGTTCATTTTTTCCTGTTCAATTGCTACACCCAGACGGAGTTTACCCTCCCTTATCTGATTTATTGAGATCCACTTGTTCATTCGCTCGGCACCCAAAGCACTAATCGCAACATCCAAAAATTCGAAAACGAAGTTTGACAAAACGTCTTCGGGTTCGAAGTGCCAATGACTTTTACTGAAATTTCTCCCGTCATGTAACGGTAACTCCGCTTGGACCTGCTCACCTTAAGTCTTTCAAAATCGGCAAGTCATTTCTGCGGAAGTGCATAACGCCCTTCGATACACGGCGTGTTTGCAACGGCATCGACCAATGTCTCTTTGATGTCGTTGTGACGCGATGAAGGGCCGTTGCGTTGCGAGCCCCTGCGCATTGTTTATTCAAGCTTAATGATGGCGCGGAAAAATTCAAAGCGCAGTCGTTTACTTTTCACCCCAGGGAAAACGCGGACGCAATCCCATCGCCACTTTCCATCTCGTTTTCGGCAGTTTTACCGCTGCGTCCGCTGCCCGATTTCGTGACGTTTCGACTGCCAAGCGCGACCTTACAACCCCATCCTTTAAACCAGGTTTCTATCTGCCGATCGACTACATGTACAAAATTAGTCTCGAATGGGCGGGTAGTTCTCGTACCATTACGTAGGTTTGGCACTCGAGGGCTCAAAGGCGGTCTTGACTTCCCGTCTGCCGAATCGCGCCAAAGCAGATTACAATATCTCTTGAAAATCTCCAGCTTTTGCTCCCGGCTTCTAGAACGTGAAACTCCTCCGATTAGCGAATGATCACGTCTAGGTTGGGAAAATGTTGGTCATTTGCGTTGTGCTGTCGTAGGCGCAAGTCGAACCATGCCAGCCGCTGATTTTTTAACTGCTTGTCTGAAACTGCAAGGAACACTGACTTGACACCTTCGGTTTCATGAATTGACCATGTTTGGGAAGTTGTTCCAATCAGAAAACAAAGAAAACTAACTTCAAGTTCTGGCTATTACGAATTATCTGTTTGAGAGCAACAGTACCGAGCCCCAAAAACGATAGGCCATGACTATTTCAGAAACATCTTTTCTTTTTCGAGATTTTTTTCGTTAATCGGGCCAAGTTTCCGGTTGAAGTGGTTTCTGTTTCTTTGCGAGTCGGGAGATTTTCTCTTTAAATGACTTAACTGTCATCCTTGTCCCACAACATCGAATAAAGTATATCTTCTTTGTTGGTTGCTTTTTTATTTGGAATACAAGAGATAACGAGTAAGCCTTTGTGCTTGAAACGCGAGCGTGACGGCGCCATTTCAATTGGTTCGAAGGCAAACCGAGCGCGCGAACTCTTCTTAAGCAATAAATGGAAAGAACGCTTTGATGCTTGCGCGGCTTTGTGCTTCCCCTGTGCGGAGTCACACCAGTTCTTTGTGACGTGCCGAAAGAACGAAGAGTTGTTGTATTAGTCCTGACTACGCAGCTGAGGTAGAATTACAGCTGCTGCGAAGGGCTGACGGAAGCAGTGACTTCTGGCAAGTTTAAAGCCACTGTAGGTGACAAACGAGCAGGAAATTTTAAATTTTTTAAGCCTGTGGTTTATCACAGCTATTAGTCTCTGTAGCGGTCCATGTTGTCGAAAAGATATTTTCGGTAGTTGGTCTGTGTGTTTAAAATATTTTGCCCTCCTTGCTCATTCCAATTTTCTTCCCACTGTTATTGAAAGAATCGGTTCGGATTGGTAACTATATTATTACCCTAGTCATTGAATGCAAAAGCAAAACTTTTTATATTTGCACGTCGCTTTAACTTTAACTTTGGATTGTTTAGCATCGTAGCAGAAGTACCTCTGGCCTGTCATTCAATTCATATGCATTGCAAAGTTGCGCAGCGTTAAACGGAAAAATCACTCGCACATATCGAGCTTGAGCACATCGCTTAAACTGCTGATTCATTTCTAGGGGGGCATTGCTCCGCTGCTGTACAGCCGCCTGTTGTTCTTACGCGACAGTGTGTGGACACCTGTCCCTGCAACAAACCTCGTTTTAATGAAGCAGAAGAGACGCAAAATTTCAAGTCCTGCGCAAAGGTAAGGGCCACTGCAACGAGGGTGGGCTAATGACCTTACCTGGTTTTCAACTCGACAGTGTCGTAAAAATCGGTGTGTCAACTACGTTGCCTGGCAGTTCAGTCGATTTGCTCTTAACCTTTGCCGTATCCCCAGAGACTTGACGTGCATGCATCGTTTCTTCCATAACTTTTAAATGGTGAGCAAAACGTGAACAAATGCCTAGGCCTCGACTTTTCACATTTTACCTACAGCAGTGCCGAGTTAATTTGGAGGTGTTGCAAAGGCGTATTAAGACAAGTGTTGCAAGTTTCAAAAACAACTATTTTCATCGTGCAAATGAAGCTATGCGCTTCAATCACTGAATCTTGTTGACGACGAGAAGAGTTATTTTTGGAACTTCCATCCTCGTTCCATTCAAGTCTGTTGCTCCCGGCACCCACTGTTTTGGAAAAAAACGGCGGAGTTGTTGACGAACATTCAAAATATGAAGTTGCCTCTTGCAAAATTTTCCAGTGAACTTTGCCAACGGCATGCACGATTTTGTTGTCTCGAAACTGTTCGAGAAGGCTGTTTCGCCGGCACAACTCGCATGCACTATATTTCTGCCTGGCACGGTGTAATGCTCGGATTTCGTGGCAGTTCTTGATTGTCTGCATCAGAAGATGCTTTAGCGAGCACCCTGTGTTGTAAAAGTTAGTTGCATCAAATTTGTTGCGCATAAGGTTGAACTTTTTATGTTTTAAAATTTGATGTACATGCAGCGCATAATGCAACAAATATTTTTGTTGTTTTCACAGCAATGTCAGGTTTCGCTGCCAAAGTTCGTTTGTAAAAACACCCCGGCGTAATCTGGTAGGATTGCTAAAGCAATAATCTGTGTTTGCGCACGATAGTGCTTCGTGTGCCGCTGGGCACTGATGCCACTTTTCTTGCCATCCACACATAGCATGCCACCCGTTCCATCGTTATCAAAGCGGGAATGCGCTGCAGTGTCTAGCGTGTCATTCANATACTTGCTTAGGACCGGATCGGTAGTAAAAATGGATTGCTCGCTTGCTTATCTTCCCGGTGTTGGCGGCAGAACGACGAGTGGTGGTATGGTTCTGTACTTGTTTGCACCGAAGAGAAGGGCGTTGGCGCATGTCACGAGTTTTAACCCCATACATGCAATCAAGACATGATTCTGGGGATGCCGAGTGTTGAGAACCTTTGAAGTCATCGTTGTTTGCCGCTAGCAGCTTGCTGGCATTCATTGGAGATTAGACGAAACGGCCTTTTCCGTGCTAGCGTGTTTACCCACGTGAGAAATTTTGGAGCTTTTCACTAAAGATATGCTATTATGCTTATAAAACTTCAACGTTTTCCCTAAGAAAAGCAGAAGCACTTGTTGGGAGAATTAGAAAAACATACGANAATGATCTGACTGGTTTTGGAAACAGCCTGCCCAATCCTTGGTATGACTTATATCGGCATTGACAAAATTTGGATGTTTTTTTTCTGGCCGGAAACATTTGTTACAACACTTAGAAGAACAGAGTCCGCACTCTGTTTTGCTGCGACATTTCATTTTGAAAGTTTTGTTTGCAAACGTTATTATTAGCTTGTGATAGTGATAAGGGAAGTAAACCTTAAAGTTTGTTGGCTTAAACTGCGCTACATGACAGTGCCATACAGTTCTTCGACATTGTCCAAATGCAGCTGTTCACTAAGACGATATTGTTTCTGTAAAAGTGATTCTTGCAACGTTGATGGTATAGCAGCGATCCCTGTGTGCTTCGGTCCCGACGTTCGATTTCTTACTCTATAAATGTGGCGTAATCGCTTGTCTGGTACTTTTCGACAGTCAGTCGCGTTAGCTGGTTGCGGCTTCCCTTCGTTTGCGTAAGTAGCGCAGATCACAGGGCTTGAGCAAACACGTGTATATGCGCTTGACCAACGGAACGGAAAGGCTCAGAGCACCTTGTCAGTCTGGCTCAACGGCGTATTTGCGTGCCCCTGCTAGTACTTCGACAATTAGGTTTTGCTCGCTTGAACCCTAATAGCTGCCATTTTTTCGGCGCCTCCGCAGGACCGGACGCTTGCTGCCTTTTTGTGCTGCTCTACACCGGTTTAGCACAGCTTACCGTTGCACGCGATCGTCGCGTTTTCAAAAGCGCAGACGACGATCGCCGAGCGAAAGCCCTTTCTGGCTTCACCGCGCTTGTGTGCTCACTGCATTCCTTTCCGTTTTGTTGACCACAGCACCCAGGGTCACACCAGTGCGCTTGTTGCTCTGTGCTTCGGGGTTTTAGTTTTGTCGTAAAACAGCGTTTCAAAGTGTTTCTCCGACGTTTTTCAACCCTCATTGTATTTGCCGTTGGCAATTGGATTAGATGCCCCGTTGCCTTAACTACGAGACATTTCGTGATGCATTCTCTGCACTCCGTCCAAATCAGTTTAATGTGGCTAACGAAAATGATAGAACCGGGGCTGCCATTGTTGGAAATTGGACTGCTTGGCGATCCAGTAGCGTGGTCGCTAAGGTGTCCTCTATTTCTTTGCGTTCGCTTCACACTGTTACACCCACTGACTTGCTAAAAACGTTGTAAATGCTGGTGAAACGATTTGAAGCAGCAATATTTTCATTAAAAATGTGTTCGGGTTATGAAGTTATCACTAGCCATAAGCATGGCTGTCCATCTTTTGCGAAAGTGTCAGTTGTCGCACTGTTTCCGCAAGCTGTGCCACTCGTTGCTACCATCAAGTCTTTTGTTGAACGCCACGTACTTCTGTGTCGTTTGTTCGGACAATGTAGGGCATGTAAACATATTGATTTGCGCGTGATTAACCAGAAAATATCCCATTTTCAATAGTAAATTACAATTTCTGGATTTCGTTTCTACTGTAGTGTGCTTTCTCCGGTGCGCGCGCAACAGGCAAGTGCATAGCTGAACGATTTTTAACGGTACCTGATGTTGAAAACTTAAAAATTGACGCACACCCCAGGGGATGTGTTAAAATGTCAGCCTTTGTCTTGTTTGACTTCTTAATTTATTTCGTCACAGGCTTTTATAGCAAGTCCCCACAGATGACAGAAATTTTGGTGGTGCAGATATCACTTATGATGCTGTAGCTCTTCATAAAGTCCCCGGTAGACAACTAGATGGTAAAGATTTTGATAGTCTGCCATATCAAAATTGGACGCCATACATTTAAGACAAAAAGCATGTAGATGAATTAATTATTATGAAAAAAAAAATGATTTTTAATAAATATGTCCGTGTTCGTAGCAGAAAGAAACTCTTTTCCCTGTAATGCTTTTAACAAATCGAGAAGATTAGCTGCTGTCTGGATAAATGCTTTGGAATAAGCTTTTGGAACAGACGGTTAATATAGCGAGACGTTTTATGGGAGAGCGCTGCTTAACAAAAAATTCTGACCGTTTCACCTGCTGCTTTGAATGGCTTTGAGTCACTTTTGTTCAGGGCACAAAATAGCTTTGGCCGGGGTAAGTGGAAACGGTGGTTGAGCTACTGACCATCTAACCTGGTTTCTTAGAGTGCGTTGTGAAAGTGTAAGTCAGTTTACAGGTTTTTATATTTTGCGAACGGAGAAGTTCAGAGTTGCTTGTTGCAAGAGCGTGAGCTACCTGGCGCTTGCTACAAGAGCGTGAGCATTATGTATAGATGAAAGGTTGATAGTAGCCTTTTTTGAACAAGTGTACCGCTGTTCCAGACTGGACACAACCACCCAACAATCGTTGGTAGTGTGATCCACCCGCATAATTTGATTCTTTGTGGTGCTCAGTTTCAAACCTTTATCGGGCTGCCCAATTGACCTGATAGAAAGCAACCATTCAAAAATCATGGTGTTCTTTGAAAAACCTTGTGTCATAAAAGATATGACACGCTGATGTAGTTGGGTGCCTCGAGCTAGACACGGTTATCAGCCTTGCACGTATCGATCCTGTGTTTACAGTAGCAACACTACCTCCCCGAACACGGTCTTTGCGTGGCACGACGGCTACACATAGCGGTTTGTACCCGGCGGCCGCTTTCAAGCTTTTGTCGGGTACTTTTTGAATCAAGGAGACTAATAACAACACTGCGTACGGGTGCGTGGACTTCAAATAATTCGGAAACAATAGTTTGTTTGTCGTAGCAACATGGTATTTACCATTGTTTTATTATTTTGTCCGACCAGTGCGTGCAAATAGCCGCTGCTTTTCGTGGTCCGATCTGTGCTATTCCCCGGAACAAACAAATGTCGATTACTATTCACCAACACAGAATAAAGAACCATCATGGGTGTACTTAGCTTTCTACGGAAACACTTACGTTTTTCTGTCTGAAAACATCTGCGCTCTGTTAATAATCTCTTTTGGTTATATGACTGTCTGCTGGAGATCCAGCTCTATATGAGTTATTTTTTAGGAATTAAAATACTGTACATAGTTGTGTTTGATGAAAGGTTCTCAGTGGGAGGGGTCCGAAAACTAGTTACACGAGATGGAAACCTGGCAAACCACAGCAGGACATTTGCTTATATAATTATTGCTCTTTATATGTATGTTTCTCGATTTGAAATTGTATTACTTTCATTTCTTCTCTTGGCTCGCCTCTTACTGACGTTGCAGCCGCTGTATACATACTGAAAAAGTGCAATATTACACGAATTAAAACCTTTTTTGTTCTCGTAATTCGGTTTTGTAATGCTGGCTACTGTTTTTTGACATCTGCATCAATTCAGCGCGCCGAGTGAAGCGCAATTTCGACCATAGCTTGTATTGCTCTTATTGTCAGACTGCATGTCGCGATTCTCTGATGTAAAACCTCTTGACTGATAAAGCTAGCAGGTGGTTGGCATTTAAGCTGTTAATAGCTGACTGTTACAGAAAGGGAGATCACTTGTCCAGCCCTCTCGTTTTCGGTTACTCAACGAGTGAATCACTACAATGCGGGAAAACTTTGATGTTGGTTGCCTTTTGTGCGTAATTCCATGTGATCGGTTGGTTGTTAAAAATGTTTTTTCTTTTGTGCCGGGGCCGCGGAAATGCTCTGCCATCCGTATCGAGCGGCGTGAACAAAGCAAAGCACGGGCAATTGAGAAGTTCGTGTTATACGTGTCGATCTCTTGTTGAGATGACCTAATTGTTTGCCCAATTAGCTCGAAAGCTGTATATGTTCAGCATTTCCCCAAGTCAAACTTTTTTGAGTAGAATCACAAATGCTAATATTTCCGAGCTTAACTCAAGAGCTATCAGTTGTCCGAAACGTTTTCTAATCGAGCCAAGTTTGCGTGCATGCTTGTGATAGGTACCATTCCAGAGTGCCACTTCACTCAAAGTAACACTCTGTGTGGTCTGGTAGCGCATTAACAGAGCATTTTCTCAAGACCAAGGATTTCAGGCATTCTGTCTCATTGAGCCCACCCATCAGGTCCAAACTATTGTACAGTTTCGTACATTTGCGAAACATTTCTTTGTAAAAATAACTTTTACACGGCATTTGCACTGGGTACACGATTCCTGGTGGGTTGTAAATATGATTGTGGTCGAATACTAGCGTTTCCGTCCAAATCCCGCAACTGTTACGCAGTTTCCATGTCTTCTGAAATTTTGGGTTGTGTCAAGCTCCTGGTTAACGAAAACTAGATGCACTGCTTGTGCTTTGCAAGAACATCTGCTAAAACATTTTTAGTGAATGACTTTGGCCAAACTTACAATCAATCGCTACGTCAACTACAATGCGTGCTTCCTCGCTGAGTACAATTTTCTTGCGTCCCACAGTTTATAGATATTTTGTATTGTGGAAACATCTAATTATATTTTGCTGTGGAGCATTTGGTTTCATGCTACCGATCGTGATGTATAGTAATCATACGTTAAATGCTCAGTTGAATGCGCTTTAGTCTGCCACCGATCAGCAACGGGACATTAGATTGGTGCAGCAAAAGGGGGTGCAGACCCACTGAGCACGAAACTGTTACAGTTTTGCCAAAACCTCTTTGTCATTTCAGCGTGTTAATTATGTTTGTCGTGGTTGCCCGTTCTGTATTTTCGGTGCATACGCACCTGAGCTCTACGTCTTTTTGTTGTCACGTGATGTTCCACATAAAACGCCGATATGCGGCAAAAATTGCAGCATTGCTCGCGTTGCTGACAAAAATTTTCTCTCAAAAATTCTTGCCTTGGCGTTCCTACTGAACGAATTGAAGGCAGTGGCAGGTGAGGTCAAGATGAGTTCAATGGTCGAACGTTGCCGTAGAACGGACTTGTTTTGCGGTGAAATTTTATTTTATAATAATCTAGACGAGTTGGATTGGGCTGAAAAAGATCCAATTCGTTGGTGATGGTTAAGACTGGTGATGATAACCATTTGACTGATGGAACGGAGACTGTTCACTCCGGATAATCCCAATGCGGCGTTTCGCAGCGCGTTTAAAACTACTGTTCAGCGGTAGTTTCCGTGGCGTGGTCTACGTCAGTTCAAACGATTGTAACTTGCAGTGATTTAATTTGCGCGAAGCAATGTCTCAGTTTCGTTGCCTTACCGCGCTTGAGGAGTTTCGCCAGAATTTTCTATCCCGAGTTCCGTATCGAAATTTCAGTGACTGTTTTCTTGTTATTCTTCCAGTTGGACAATACAGCGCTTTTTCATTAAACTGCACCTCATTGAAATCCTGCCGGTCATTCGAGTTGCTCTCATCTCTTAATCTATCCCGCTTGAACATAAAACATTTTATCAACACTCGTCTTGTATTGCACTGCGCATAACCGCCATTTTGTTGCTGCCTTTGCAGGAACTGGCAACTCCAGTTTCGTTGCCGAGTGAGCGACCTTCCTTGTTGAGCATGTCGCCAATTCGCTCAAACGACGTTTGCGAAAACCTGCGAGGTAAGTCACATGAAAGCGGGCGCCGACATTGTTTGGTGAACGGTTATTTGAACAGTGTTCTTGTTGGTTGGCAATGATTGTGGCTCACGTAGGCGCCCTTCTGCTGGCGTTCGCCGTAGGTGTGCACTTCAGGCGGCTTGACACGATTTTCTTGCACAAGAGCGTGCACTGCGCAACGGGGAAATGGATGCGGTCAGCGCATTTTCGGCGCCTCATTGTGAGGCGCGCACTGTAGGGAATTTTTTGATGCTAGCATGGTAAACAACCGTTTGTCTCCAGCGCCACGCCGTATCTCAGCAACACAGCCATCGTAACTGCAAAAGTGTGAAAGAACAGGTCCGTATATTTTTGCAGGGGATGAGGGAAGATTTCAAAGATACATGCCAAATTCAAAATTTTAATTGCGTTTTAAGTAAAATCTTTACGTGGAAATTAAGTGGATTTCCCAAAGTACATTGTTGGTTCGTGATGGCGCACTACGATCGGCGATTTACGGTATGCATGGCCGCAGGAACACAATTTTAAGCCAAGTATCGGGCTAAGTTGCTTGTTGTCTTAATTTGGGGATTTGGACATATGTCTATCGCTTTTTTGGATAGTTGCGAAAGAAGGATATCCCCTTTTGGTTATAAATATTGCTTGGAGCTTCAGGGTATCAGATAAGAGCGTTTATCTTATGCATTCCAGCATCTAACCGCCCAAAAATGTTTCATGTGCGTCTCTCAACTCATCTTTAGATGTCTTCCTTAATGATGCACTGATGGGCCGTCATGAGCTAAGTGTAAAAATATTGCGTGCGACGTGAGAGGTACGTTGACGTCACTTTTGCCCCACCGCCGAAAACATACTCGAGATCATGCTGCCGGGAATCTCACTGCGTCGGGACGCACCCACGTAACTTGGGCCACCCTGCTGAAATGCTACGCAAACAGGAAATACGCTTTCTGAAAGTTCGATTTGATTTCAGTAAGGGGTGACTGTTCAAGGCGCAGCGTTGCTTGGCAGTGTGGCTGGAATGGACTTTTAAGTAATGTTGCGATTGGTTCGCGACAATTGCAGTCGTGACGAAACTTGCCTGACGGAGAATATACGCGATAGGCGTGGCAAGGACGTGCATTGTACGTGAAGTGGCTTACCAGGATGACTACGTCGTTACTGAGTTATCTGGCGGTCATGTTGCTTCGAAATAATTTCAAAAAGTATTGACGCCGTGTTTTTTAGAATTTTCTGGGTAATGAAGTGATTGGTATGACTGGAATTCTAGAAAGCGTTCTGATTTGGACCTAGCTCAGCGCAAATACAAGTGCATCAACGCACACAAACTGCCGCTGCTTCGTCTTTGCAAATGTCGCTTGTGATCGGCACGTTCGGATTATCGCTGGTATAAATTTCTGTTCATTTGCCTTGAGATAACTAGACGCTTCCTTTTGCAAAGAAATATAATGGCGTTCCTTGAAGTTTGAACATTCGCTTGGTATCGACTGTGCACAAGTGGTTGTCGGAAACGGAAAGCTATCCTGACGACACAGCAAAGCTCCCCAGAAAAATCGATTTCATAAGCGAACGAGAGCTTTCTTACATTCGATCTTCCTATTGCCACCTGAACGTTAGGTCTCCAAACCATTAGAATTCTTCAACCAAGTCGGAAAAAATGTTTATGAAGCAGTAATACCCAACTTTTGGCGGAACGTTTGTGAAGGCTCGTAGTTGAACCAACACTTTCTGCAAACAGATTCATCTTGAAGAGCCAATGACTGACATGGGAAGGATAATTGACCAAGCAATGGACAGCAAAAATAGGGGTGTTTGCAATTCGTGCGCTCCCGAATCGTAGCTTCGTGATCGGCTTGTTGCGTTCTGACCCACAGCGCTGCCGTGCCAAATTCCTGCTTCGTCTCGAATTTGTATGAAATAGCATGCTCACGTTCAAACAAACCTAGGTTGAAGATGTGCGTAGTCACTAGAGCTCATCACATTACGGTAAAGGGCTTCTGGTCAGACCTGGAGTTGCTTTGAATGATTTTTGATCGTTGTGTTGTATCCAGACCGTGACATTTGCTGCAGTTATGCGTGGGCAATTGCCTTACCATATTCAACCGTCCAAACTGCCTCAACTTTGTTGCAGGCTTGTGTTTTTTGGGTTAAGCTTAGCTGTTGTTCAACCGTCGCATTGAGCTAAGCGTTTTAACGAGCAACGCTTGGGCATTGATTTGAGAAACGCGGTTGTCGTAGTCACTGTACACACCTAAAACCATCACATCCTTTGTCATCGGTTGTTATTCTGTTACGTTCTAGGGCGCCAAAGTAGCTAACGACCACATTCGAAGTTGCAGAGCCGTTGGAAACGAAGCTCATTTGTTATCCAAAAGCATGTTACATCGGATCAGGCTTTTCTTAAGCTTTTTGGGCAGCATGTGACGTGTAACCTAGTTCCGAACCTGTCCACGGCTGGTGAACGTATAAAGTGTGATAAGTTTAATGCCTAATCGTTGTCGGTTGAAGCTTCACATAGCGTAGGATGATTCCTGACGGACATCCTGAACACCTGGCTCTCGACGCTCACGAGCCCTTCACTTCACCGGTGAATTTTGCGAGTACTTTCGGCGGCTGAAGTTTTGCCTTGCGTTTGATTCCGTTTGAAGACACTGCGTATTGCCAGTACCACGAGACCTTGCTGGATTTCTAAGATTGTTTATCCTAAGGGAATATCCCTCTGTTTTCTTAAAATGGAATGGCGGTATTGTTTGACTGCTCACTCGTTGCGACTGTGAAAACCCCAAAACGGCTGATGACATGTCGTTGAACGATCATTTTGAAAATCAGAATCAACTTTAACTCGAAGGTAGTGCCAAATTGTATGACAGACCACAACGACAGCATTGTGTTAAAACGGGGTTACGAAAATGTGATTTAGATGCAACGTGTCGCAAACTATCGCTGTAGTTTGTCAAATTTCTTTTTCAAGCCAAAGATTTTTTTCGAACGGCGGATGAAGCGACAATAAAACGAAAAGCATCATCTTGCGTGAATTAAAATTCAGTAAAGGACAAATGGTTAACGTTTGCTTTGAAGTTACAGTAAATGCATAAATCATACTTGAAGGTTTCGTGTGGATTATTGTCACCTAAAGGAAGTGACACTATTATACCCTGGTAGGTGAAAGATTTGAGAATATGTATGAGGAGGATTTTGTGTTTCCAAAAAAATAAAGAAAAAGAGTATATTTTCCTGTTATTTCACGTCTTTGTTTCGTGGGATAGCAGCGCTCGTTGCGAAAGTATGATGCCGTTTTCATTCGAGAAAAGTAGTCTTCTCAAGCGTTCGGACCACGTAATTCGAAGCTCTCGATGCCAATGATAAGGGCGTAGTGCCATCAAAACGCTGATTTGTAGAAACAGCAAGTTACAAGCGTCTCGCCTCGGTGTTGAACATGAGGTATTTATCTTAGAAACCAATTAAGATGTTGCACGAAACTTTGTTAGGTTCGATTCTTGTGCCCCTTAAAGCACTGGGCTGCAGCTGTAGTGTTGCTCTCTTCAGTTAGTGACATGCTGGTGCGACCTTGCAGAGCTTATACCCAGGTCCCATGCAAGCATAGTGTTTATTGCTGCAGCTTGACAAAAGCGCTGACTTCTGGATTAGCGGAGTTTAGGACAACGCCTTGATCGTGTCAAACTGATCGATTGCGTGGATTTCTCAGCAGCAAAGAACAGATTGTTGCTCTTCGCTGTGGCTAAGTGCATTCAGCTTCGGTTACGTCATGCCGCCATGTGGGCCACGTTTTGTCTGCTGAATTGTGACGTGGCCATGGGATTAGTTGTTGTTGACTTTCTTCAACCCTCCCTCCCTTATTCATTTTAATTCTTTGTTGCGGACCAACCTGTTGAACTCGATTTGCGTTGTAATCTGTTTCGGAAAGATCTAGCGACATTTCGATGTTGCAACACTTTTTAGTCCTTCTGCATAGCGCGGGGCGGTAAAGCGCAGAGGCGTCACATTATTGACGAAGTTTAATTGATGCCAAAAGTTTAAATGCACTTGATCTTCGAGCCTCCAGTACCGCTTTTCGCGGTTTGGATTTTACCAGGTGCGCGTCTTGGCACTCGTTTCATCTGTTGCGACAGCAGACCGCGAGCCGCAGATGAAAGTGCTCTTGTAGAAGAAACTGTTTGTGCTGCACACGCTGTAATCCTTCCTCGCGCTCACAACAAGGCTACTTTTTCCGCAATTTTTTCGTGAGCAGTGTCATCGCATTGAGCTATTTGTGCTGTGGCACCATGTAGTATCAACGAAATCACGTAACAAGTAAATTTTTTTGCAGTTAACCTTCCTCCAATGTCGACACCGGCGATATGCGACAGTTGCCAACGATATTCGTCCAATCACAATCCTCCGCTTCGTGCGAACGTCAGTGCTGAGGTAAGGTTAGCGCATCTGCATAAAGCGTAAGTTGTCGCGTTGTGGGCGATTTCTTACCTCGCGCTAGTGTTGTCAGTTTCATACTTCACCGTAACTGGTTAGGTCTTTCCACCCTGGCCGCTGAAACGTGACTTGCTGTTCGCTTTGACTGATTCGGTTGCTGTTGCAAGGGTGGCATTTATCTACGCATTGGCATTTTTCGGGCTTTGTAGTCATGCTGGGCTGTATCTATTCAACAGGGCGATAACGAGTGGACGATATCCTTTTCCGGCGACGACGCAAAAGGAGTGGGATGGTCACGTGATGAGGTGAGTTTTGCGATCGCGCCGTAAACCGTTCTCACGATTTGAAAAATTGGTCGGTGGTTATCAGGAGATTGATGTTTCACCAGTCGGGATGTCGTTGTTAGGTCTGTTTTTATTTCACTGTCTTTAAGTCTTTCGCGCCACCCGGGTGGTCGAGTCGAGATCCATTACAGCGGAAAATATGCCATGTTGCCAGATGATTTGCTGCTGGCCTGCCGTTGATTTTTACGAGTTCCTTGATTTGTGAACACAGAAATTTCGGAAGCGTCACCGTTGCAAATAATTTGCGCGAGATGCCCAACGTTTTGTTTATGTTGCCCGTTTTAGGCTTCCATTACGTGCAAGTAGAAAATCGTCAATAGACTTTTGCAAGAATTAGAATGTATGAAGTGTGTGCAATATAGCGAGGGCAGCCGCGCACTCCCAAACTGCAGCTTTCGCTTACCTGGCTTGAAGTGGTGAGAATTCGTCGATCATGCAAAATTTAATGAATCGCTCGTCTATTTCGATGATCAAAACGCTTATTCTGCTCGCAGATCTTACTAAACCGTTGTTTTCTTGGGGTAATATGAAAAGGGACCGACAGTTTTCACTAATGTTTCACTTTTTGCGTGACCGCTTCATGCAAATGTCTCTTTGACGGCCAGTCTGTGTTTCATTAATGAGTGTAGCTGGCAGCGTTGCTAGGATGAACCCACCGCTATGCTGTAATAAACTGTCTAAATTTGACTCGATGGCTTGTCGTGTGACGTGCTGTCACGGTCCGCCTCAAGACCACGAGGATTGTATTTTGCTCAATCGCCCATTGATGTCGCTGTTCTCCTGCGGCCGATTGTCGTCACTGCTGAATCAGCGCTCGTAATTGGCTGTTTGATGTCAGCTGTCATTCGTAGTAACTGTGTTTTTGTAGTTGAAATTGCTTGTTCTATAAACTGAAGCGCTGGCGCGAGTCGACTGCCGTGTCCACGTTACAATTACAGAGTTTGTTACTGATCCTGCGCGTAGGAATCCAGTTTCAGAATTTTTTGACGATTGTTTTTTCATTGTTTGTTTGCAGCTTTTCATATTGAGGTTGTTTGAGATTTCGCTTGAACCAGGTTAATAAGATTGCTGGGGAAAACAGCGTAAGCACACTCCTTTTTAAAAAGGGCACATGTCGATACTTACCACCGGTCGAATTTTTTTGTAATGAGGTCAATAAAGGAATAATTTTGATTCTGTCTGATCAAACACTCGTTTCACTCCATTGAGTGGTTTTTCCATTTCTTACGAGAGCGATTTTCGCCACACGCACTCGGCTCCGCGAAGTTGCTGGCATTTTCTCTTGTAGGGAAATAACGTGGTTCGATGCAAATTCTTTTAAATTAAATGAAGTAGTTTTTAAAAGTTAGCTGGTACTGCTGTACATTGCATTAAGGCCTCTATGATGAGCCGTATTATGTGATGTGATAATTTTTTGGTATTTTGTTGCTGCAGGATATACATTTTTTGCTGATACATGGTTTTTGCCAAAATGTTCGCAGTTCAGTCTTTTTCTGTTTCAACTTTCAAAAAATTGTTGATTAACGACAAAAATTGAAAAAACAATTGATAAGAATATGGAAGTGGTCAACTGAAAAAAATGAAAACAAAGAAAATCCTGAAAAACCGATTGGTCACTTCTCGTGAGGCGCGGAAACTTGTGGTGTTGAGAAACGACAAGACTTACAAACGGTCTCTCGTACCTTTGATCAGACCGCTGTAACTGCGAGCGTATGAACGTGATCGGCTCCTTAAATCGACAGCGCACGTTTTTTAATGAGTGAAATAACTTGAGGATCCGATCCGTGGACAGTTTGCGCACCTTCGGTCGCAACAATCTGAAACTGACGCAACCGTTTCCGCTGAAGAAGCGAAGTAGAAATTTTTCTCCGTCGGCGCAGTGGTGCTTGCCTTTGAACACTCACCAGCCGTCGCGCTCCGTTTCCTAATTTTATATAAAGACGTCGTTGAGAGGACAAATCCCGGACAACAAAGGCAACTCCGTTGTGGCCGCGTGCAATTTTTTAACTCGCAAATCGGCCATAATGAAGGATAATCGGGCCGAAGATGAGCCCTGTTACGCGCGGTGTGAAACGGGCTGCTTTAATCGTGCTGACAAAGAAGCGACCGGCCTCTTGTAATTGTGAGTAATGTTCATCGGCAAAGCGTCATTAACCCGTGTGCTCATGCTTGAATTTCAGCCGTTGCAGTCAACTGTCGGGCTTCCGGGCATACCGCGCAGTACTTTCTGGTTACATACATTTGCAAGTTGAATGGCGGTGCGAAATGCTCTAAAATCTTTTTTGTCGTAGCCACCCTCGCTGTTTTACTAGATTTAAAGGAAAGTTTGAACTCTGGTTTTCGACATGTAGCATGAATGAAATTACTTGGATGCCACTGCTTGCCGCAGGTTGCGGTGCTGAAGGGTCACTTTTTCCGATTGTAAACCTCATATCTTCACCGATACAGCCCTGTGGGTTGCGTGAATTTTTGATAGGCTTTAGCAATGGGCAAGAATGCGACAGTTTTCACTTTTCACACGTTTCGCGTTTAGACGAGTTGAGGCTGTTGCGAAACAAGACCGGTCTTTCTTTGTTTCAGCTTGTTATGCTGAAGGTACAAAACACGAAAACACATTCTGTCACTCCTTTACTACGCTNCGCTGATTCGATTGTGCGCGCTTACGATATTTCCTCCCTAGCGCTGATCGCGGCATTGAAAAAAATGCATAGAGTGCCGGTCGCGCATTTTAGGTTGGTCGGTAAACTTCAGAGCTCATCGCCGTTTGTTTCGCAAACATCGACCTGTTTACGATCTAATGCGAAATCGGATTCGGCAGGCTTCCCCACGATGGCGCGGGCGGCAGTTGCTAAGACTGTCCTCCTGGCAATACTGCCCGTGGTGGCGGCGGCAACTCCCGGGGCTTTGTTCGGTGTGGCAGGCTTGTGGTAAACGCTTCTCTGGCTTTAAGCGCTTTTCTGTATGGCTTACTCTCCATATCTCCGCTGAAAACTCTTCCGGTACGGCGCAATGCCGTTCCGGCAGTTAACGTTTNAAGCAAAAACCATTTTCTCTACTTGTAAATGTGACTTATGAAAAGCGGATTTGAAACGCAAAAGCGTAAGTGTTATGGCTTTTGCCATGCAGGATTTTTGTCCAATTGTTTCAGTTCACGAATGCAGCAAATGGTAACCGTGCCAGACGCGGTTTACACTGTTGGCGAACTGGTTGCCACTATCGCATCCAAGGTGTTCATCGACAAAAATAATGGATGATTCGGTGCTCTGTAACAAAGTCCGCAAATAATAATTTGCAAAAACAATATTTAGACTTCTTTGCACACCTGTTTTATTAAGAGCAAAGGTTCTGCAGAAAAATCATACGTTTTCAGGGATGAAATTGAACATGCATGATTGTACAAATCTATCGTTTCTCCGCGCGACCTCTTTGAATACCTTGTGTACGGCAGCTTCTTGTTGTTAGCTTCTTGTTCCCAGAAAGCTGCATTGCGATAGACATCCCATGAATTTGCTGCCTCTTTCCATGCAGGAAATTCGCCGATTGATGTTGTCGATACGCAACGCAGTCGACAGTGAAATGGGAAAGTACACCGACAAAAAGAAGTTTGTGCGTGTCACATTATCCGTCACTCCAGAAACCGCCTCCGGTAAGAGGATAGCAAACGAAGATGATCTGACAACTTCAGCTGCTCTGATCAGCGCGTCAAAAGACGGTGATAGAAATGCGCCCGAAAAATGTCAATCCTGCCACGAAAGAAGGTGAGTAAACTATGCCGGTTGGTTGGTTAAAATCGGTAACACGTTTGTATTGAGAAAGGTGGGGTAAGCTTGCGCACTTTCGATAATGCATAGCGCGATACACCTTGCACTGTCCTTGCGAAGAACATCCCATAACGTGCCGTGGTAGAAGTTGGTTTTGCTTGATCCATTACATTCGCATTACCGCGCGAACAGCTTGTTGCGGCCGGTTTCCTTTCGAGGGTCGTGCATCTGTCTGCGCCCCTTCTGAAGCTCATGCTGCCTTGGAAAAAGATACTGTGCGACCAGTAATCCCGCGGGGCTGCCAAGTTTGACCGCGCTGCCATCCGAGAGTTAGTAGCATAACTGCTAACAAGTCAGCAAAGGCATACTCAGATGGTAAAGCTGAAGTGATCGTCCTGGGTCTCTCGGGGTGAAAGGGATCAGTGTCGAGCGAAAGGCAAGCTGCCGCTTCTCCAGTCTTTCGCGTGTTTCTTTCTTGTAAAAAAACACGACGCGATTCACGTCAAAGCGCTCGGCAGCTCTTGCGCAGCCAGATGAAGTGTTTGAGCGTATTGCGTCATCCTTGAGTCAAAAGGAAAGCTGTCGTGCTTTCGCGATCGGTGAACAGCTTCAAACGAATCGCAGTCCAAGCTGCCTGATTTCTTGTTAATGCGAACGAACCGCAAGTGCGGATCGCAATTGCGTAATCAGGTGCATCGCAACTGGAAAATAATTTTTCTTTGCTGCCGATAATCGCTTGTTTTTTTCAACATGCGTTTTTGGGTTTTCGTGACGTCAGACCAGAAAAAGTTAGTTTGTTCAGGAGTGTCGCGCTGTGTTCTTGTTCAGCTTTTGATTAACCGCGCCTCGGGTCAAGCAATCTGATAGGTCCGTCGATCCCCTTTCACTTACCAATGCGTTTGTGCTCTTAGCCAAAAGTGTGATTGCCCCACCTTATCGCCAGCACTGAATTACTGGAGTTCAAAGCGCTGTAATTCGAGCCCTTCATATATCGCATTGCCGGTAGTTGTCAGGAGCGCTGCGCATCTGATCGCTTTGACATTGCTTATTCTCTCGTTAGGCGCAAGCATCAAAGGCGAAATCGTTTTTGTGACGTGGAAGACAAATATTGTTTTTGATGATTATCGCGCGCAGTCCGGCATTTTCATCCCGCATAGGCAATCCGGTAAACACCCGAGGTTGCGCTTTGGCCAACGATTCGGTCAACTTTGATATCGCTGCCCGGATTCCGTTTGCTAAGCCTTGTTGCTTTCATGTCGTGTTCAAATCAGTTGCCTCAAAGCGAGCCTCAGAATTTTGCCTCCGCGTATAATGAACATGGTGTTTGTCGGAGTGACTGACCTTTGCTAACATAGGTTGATTGACGAACTAATCTTGATTTGCAGCAGCTTTGCGTTGCTGCAACAGCGGTCGCGCAAAACGGCAATCATGACGCTCTTCATGGTGCTCTTTTGTGTTACCGCACATACTCACCTCTTCGTAGCCATAGCAAAATAAACGTGGAGTTTTGCGGAAGTTTAACAATAAAACTGCGTGGCCAACTTGTTCTGGGAAGCTTTACCTGCAAAACAAGTGTGTAGTCAAATTTTGATTAGTTTGCGTAAAAACTGTGTTGTGGATAGGTTCCCTTCGATTTAATAAAATTTTGCGATCTAGTACGCCATACGTCGTTTGTTGCTGTGTTAGGATGGCTTGTAAATCGCGAAAATGTTCTTGAAGTGACTGGTGTCTGCGGAGCTGCTACTTTAATGGAGTAACATTGTACTGCACACCGGTATCGCACATCCAATCGCTTTTGCGGGAGTCCTTCGCAGTTCACGAGGACCGCAAAATACGGTGATAAACGTGTGTTGTTTTGTTGCATTCGCCCTGATGGTTTGAACATTACGCAAAGGCGCTAGGTTTTGAGACCGCGCAGACCGCACGTTATCAGTGGAAAACTCGAAAAGACCGGTTGTATTATGTATAGGTTGTACTGTGGAGCCCGTGAGTATAATCAACGGTGCATGCTGTATATCATGAATGCGTCAGTGGGGGCAGCTTAATGGAGTGTTATAGCTTTAATGTCATTTGCAAACCATGCCATTTTGAAACGGTTGTTCCGCTTGTGAAGGAGACTTTTCCACGTTGCGCGAAAGTGAGAGTCAAACTGTATGGAAAGAACGCACGTAATGTTTGTTCAATGTTTGCAGGAGGTGCAGCGCACAACGTTCAACGTCAAAAGACAGCAGGTCAATCACGTGTAACGAAAACGTCGACCGGCAACGGCACTACGACCTAATTCCAGGCATGGAAGACAGCAAGGTTGTCAAGGCGTCGGAGTCGAAACCCGCAAATGCTGTCCGTAGTCCTGTGTCACCGCGAAGTTGCAATAGGCCGGTTAAACATGAAGTCACGCCGCGGTCACGTGACCACAGTCATCGTTCCTGTACGTCAAGACGCTGCAGTCGTTGCCGCCGTGGTGGCAATCGACATCGTTACCAGTCCCCGTTTGACCAGCGCTTTCAGGAGGCTATGTATTTGCGACTGAGCGCTCTTCAACGGGATTCTGCTCGCGAGGCCGAGATCACTAAAGGCCAGCGTGATGAGAGCAGAAATAACACCACGTCAAGCACCTCAAGCTCCGATACCGATTCGGAGTACAGCGGAGATGACGACGGTGCGGTTCTTAGCGAAAAGGACCTGGCCACGGGACACTTGTCGCAAATTTTTGACCCACTCGGCAGTAAAGTTGCCGAAGAAACGTACAGTGTGGATGAAAAACGCATGGAATTAGAAGCGGAACAGTGCGTGTCGCTACAACGTAGACATTCCTTGCGCGCAAAGGTCGCCACCCTTCCGGTACCACTCGGGAACAGTGCGCAACGTCACGACGAGCGGGTCGGTGTTGACAGCTGCCGCATGTGCTGGACTTTGTCGCCGCCGCGGACATTTCCGTCCTCGTCAGGCTTCCGAAGCACGAGCTGTCAAAGTTCTAATGCGCGTAAAAAATTGACAAAAACTCGAAAAAAGTCCGCCAGTAACTTGCCATCGTCGCGCAAATTTAGCCACGGATACTTGAGGGCCAACAGTTTACCGCCGGGAGCCACTTGCGCCATTCCTAATGCTTCAACATCATCGCAGGCGAGCGAAGAGTCAAAACCGACAGTTGTCATTCAACGCCATCAGCACATCCACCACCATTACTATTACCACCGCAAGCCTGCGAGCTAAGTTTTCATATCTTTGTCGCCTGTTTTGTGATCGGTAAAAGTTGTTTTGAAACCAAAGCGGCTGTGCTTGATGTGCATTCATTTTTCGAATCGACGTTTGGTTACTTCAGAAGGCTGCCCAATTTCGAAGTTAAAGCAAATATGTAGCACGTAGAAAATGACGACTGAGAGAGAAAGCACATATTTCTTTCACTTCAAAGAAGTTTGGCACTGGTTTCATCACAACGAGGGTTTGAAACTGAGTCGTGGCGGTTGACGGATTTGCGATTTACGGTTATGCGTGAACTTTTATTGGGTAAATTCTGCATTTCTAGCACGCCGCAAATAACTTGAAAGACATAGTTAGACCTTGGTAACGTTGGACCTACCATGTGCTCCGTGCTGTGTTTGTAGCAGCAAGCACCTAATTTGCGTTAAAACTAGTGTGACGCCACGGTCGCCAAAACAATGTGTTGACAGAACCGCGGCACCTTTGCATCTAACTCCGAATGGTTCGAAAACACGTCACAATTGCTGCCTCAACACACACGCTGTTTCATAAATAGTTTACGATCGAATCAGCGGGCGGGTTTTGCCGTTCGGACGTCGCAAAAACCCACACTTCACAAGCTTGTGCTTTCAGGTTTGTTTCACTGCTAACACGTTGCCACAAGAAACCGAAACGAACGGAACGCGTTGTTTTTTTTTGCTTCTTTTTACGTCGACCGCAACCGATCGTAGCGAAGCTCTACAAGGTGTGCCCCTTGCTTTGCCGCCCGCATGTGCTTTATCTATTTATTTCGTTCGTTCCCGTCGATTGATTGCTTTCGTCCGTCGGATGCGTTCACCAGGTTTTTGCTTTCTACTCGGCCTCATTTCAGCATACCGCTGTTGTTGTTGTTCGTTTTGCTTTTTACTTTTTATCGTCTGTACTTCAGAATTCGACCGTCGGTTGAGCTTTCCGAGTGTTATGCGTGGTGAAAATGACTTGCTTTCTATATATTTTGATCGCATCCGCGCTTCGATTCCCCTTGATGTTGGTCATCGTGGTTTCTTGTTTTGGCGAAACGCTGGCTCCGCTCCAGGGTTCGCATACCGGGGGTTGCGTTATTACAGTGCAGCCTACTGGATGCACTCGTTGTTTGTGCCGTCGTTCAACCGTTAGCAAAAGCGAAAACGTCCAAAATATTTTTAGAGCTTCGTGCGCAAATGCCAGCCGAACTATTAGCGTAGAGATCGCCACACTGGCAAGCAGCCAGATGCACTGAGTGTAGAACACGCCTTCATACGATCAAGGGACGGGTCTATGGGCGTATTATGAACGGAGTGCCGTGCAGCCTTGCTCAATGCAGTCACCACTTTGAGCACTCTTTGATGGTCACGTGAACTTCTCCGCTTCTTCGTACGATCGAGCCTGAATTGCGAGTTACCTTGTTGTATTTCTATCGCCGTTGATATTATTTCAGTGTTTTGCGAACATTCTTGTTGGTTGAATTACTTCAAAATAAAAAGTCACAAATCCTTCTCGTATGCGGTTTTTAGTATCTTTGTATTGACGTACCGGCGCTCAGATTGATATGTTGAGGGTGATAGCGAATTAGCTACAGTGCCGGCAACAGGAATTGCAGTTGTGCACCTCACAGATAAGAAGAAAAGACTTGCAATGAATTCGGTGTATCCAAGTCAAGTACAAGTTTTCCTTCCGCGACTTTTTGAAACGTTTCTTTTTTTCTCTACAACCGAATAGGAATCAACTCCAGTCATGCATGACTAGCAGATAACATAGTATAATTGCTAGTTGAGTGCGTTTGTGCTACGACTAAGTTTGCGCCATTCTTTACAACTTTTAAGGCCTCTCATATTTTTAAAAAGTTGTTTATGGCACTGTTCATGTGAATCGCTTAATGGCTACTGTGATTCTCAGGTCCGACTAAATGGACGAGTCGAATAGCCTGAAATGATTTTCTGTTGCCATTCAGTACCGAGACTTGCACATAACCTGACGCCCCAGTGGCCTATGTTATTCAGGTCTTTTACTGACTTGGGTAAAGATATTTCTTGCCCACCTCAGTAAATCGGCACCAAGTCAACTTTTGTTTTGGGTGTCAAGGGCTAGATCACAGAAGTCCAGGCCCGGAGTCGGCTATCTCTGGTCCGCGTGACGTTTGTTACTGGTCTACACAGAGAGAGTATATTAATGTCCAAAACAATATCTTTGTGAAGCGGGATTTTCTGCAGTGAAAGCAACCGAGACAATATCACGAAGCAGAATGGACGTAAGAAATACATTACGGGTGTCATTGTCTACTACTACCCCAAGATGGGACCATCTCGTTGCGGCGAAACAAAGCTTGGGACTCGCACTGATTCAGCGTTGTTAGAGAATGGCATAAAATTTACATGCATGGAAAATTTGTTGTTTCACTTTTGATGTATATATGAGCTTCATTTTGAAGGCCGGTCGGTGAAAATGTGCCTACCTTTAAGCCGGTATACCGGTGTAATGCACAACACGTTGCCGACCACTGGATAGGCCTACACTGTTAGCGTAATGTATTGTAACTTGTAATGAAATAAACTGCTTGACACTAGGGGTCTCCAAACTACGACCCGCGGACCAAATCCGGCCCGCGAAGCCATTTCATCTAGCCGCAAAGACAGTTTGTATGTAATGAAAAAATAATACATTACGCAATATTTGCTGATTTGGTAGAATGTAACCTATCCCGAAACAAGCACATTACGTAAAATGCCTGGCCCTCGAACTGTTGTGTAATAGCGTATGTATAGCCCTCTGGCAAAAAAGTTTGGAGACTTCTGCTTTAGACTTAAATAGAATTATCTAAAATCTAAATAGGCAATCAGAGGATATTCGCATACGTGTTAGAAGCAGGATAGTAAACGGAACAAACAAGCAATATGAGCCACCATAATGAAAGACGAATGAGAAGTGAGGTTTGCACTTTGCTACCACTCATATCCAAATCAGTACACGAGCGTATAAAAACCAATAAACAGAAACTTACCTCTGTGCTCGTAATTTCTTGGCTCGGGTAATAACCCAGAAATGTCGAAACCAATCACTGAATTGCAATTAATCGTATGTTAAATTGGCATGTGATTGACGAAAAATAAGTGAAAAAGAAAGTAAGTTAGTCATGTGCTATTTAGCTTTTTGACTTAACATAATTAGACCACAACTGGACAAAAAATAACTAGTTACAAGTACCTTGCTTTAAATAAGACAGAAAAGAAAACCGAAGGTTCGTCAGGGTCTTGCAAGCACTGTGCACTTTGTGGTTACATGGAAAACACATCCAATCGATGGGCCCAACTCTTTCACAAATACTGACAAAAAATAAAACTTTCCCCTGAAACAAAACCTGACTTGCGCACACATGGGATTTATGAGGCTACTTTTGTGATAGGTCGTAAGCACTATGTTGGCCAAGCACTAATAAATTTTCCAAGAGATATTCAACGGACCGAGGTGCTTGGAACAAACCAGGTAAGAGTGATAACAGTGACAAAATGGCCTTTTCGCAGCACTATTCAATGTTTCATGGCATTCTTAATAGACCACATATTCATGACTCTTACACTGTTACTTTTGCAGAACAACCCAGTTTTAACTTTCTGGATAACTGCGAAGATAAATGGCTTATCAAACCAAACGCACTAATTGACATCAAAGTGAGATTCTCCCTTGTGTGAAATGATTGTTATCCCCCTTTTTGTCAATTTACAATGTTCATTTGCAGGTTTTTTGAGGTTTGACCTTGGTAACCACTAAAACATTTTACGAGACCGCAACTACTTTATCTAATACCGAGACGGTCATAAACCAAGGTTTTAGTGCATTTTGGTGGTTGTCGTAAAGCGAGGTTGTGCTGTAGTTTGAGAGACTGTTAGAAAAATTTGAGAGACAGTTTCAGTCTCTCAAAACGCATTAAAAATACTGTTCATTTTGTACAGTTTTTTCCTTTTGGGTTTGCCCAATTGCTTATCCTTTTCTCATCAGAGATTTTATCGACTTTTGTGCCTCACTTTCCAACGTTTACTGTTTACTTTAAGACTGTCTTTCCGCTCGCTTTCCCACTTCCTCTTTGGTTGAGTCACCGCAGCGCTGCTCGTAACTGTGTTTTCGTTGCTCGGTAATTGGCATCAGATAGTTTCGGAAAGCAGCTGTTTTCCAGCTTTTACTTGTCGCAGCCTGTGTTTTGATTGTTCATTTCAGTGTACAGTTTGCTTGCTTTCTCTGCTTTTGTTTTAGTCCTCCAGCATCTCACCCGTAAACATTTGCTTGCAGTTTGCACGACAGACAATACATATAGTTGCGTGAAATCAATATCCTTGCGGATTGATTCGACTGCGTGCAGATCTGCACCGACCATAGCCAGTTGCAAGCCGAATTTGGCACGTGGGCACCCCGGGCTCAAACATTTTGGACCAAGTCAGTTTTATGTTAGGTAACTAGACTAGTTTTGTATAGGGTTGCCCGGAACAGGACTTTTCGGTCTGCCCAATTCGGTCCGGGCGTTTGGGTCTGGCCGTTTCAGTCTGGCCGTTTGGGTCTGGCCGTTTAGGTCTGAGCCGATTCGGTTTGGCCGTTTCGGCCACGGGACTTTTCAGTCTTGGTCGTTTCAGTCTCGAGACATTTCGGTCAGACTATGAAATCTTGCAGAAATCTTACATGTTCATTTTTCAATGCAATCTTACTTAAATCAAAGAAAGGTTTTATTTAAAAAACTACAAACAGGATCCAAGATCCAACAGTTAATCAGCATCAACATATAATTTTCATTTTCATCAGCAAGCAAGTTCAATCATTATCGACATTTTGCAATTAAATACAAATACTTCAAACTCATAATCACAATTTAGACTTAATCGTAATCATGACTCCCTGACAAGGGAGTTTATAACACCAGCTAGCGTGACATTTCGCCTGCCTATATAATAATTTCAATAAACAAGGTAATCACACCGAAACAGCCGGACCAAAATGTCCCNTGACCGAAACGGCCAGACCGAATCGACCAGACCGAAAAGTCGCGTACCCAGGTTACCATACCTGAAGAGGCAAAATTCCTAACGGTCTCAATGGCCCCTTTTCGTGACAACTAACAAGCATTTTGCAGTATGTTCTTATAACTACCAATCCACCGCAAAACACTATCACTATCACAGAAGAAAGATATCACATAATTGTTACACAATAGGTAACAAGCGATGCAATACAAAGAGCATTTTTTCTCTCCCAATACTGACTCTTTCGTATTTTTCAGTCAATTATTAGAACCTCTGAAACTGTCAAAATTCCGGACACTAGAGCAATTTTTGAAATTATTTCCGGACATAAATTTAAACACCGAAATTCCGGACATGTCCCGGAAATTCCGGACGTACGGCAACCCTAGTTTTGTCTACCACCCATATGCTCGAAAATTTGTCTTGTTAAACTGGCTCATTAATTTTTGGCTGTTGATCTCAGGAAAATTTATTGGCTGTTGATCTCATGATAAATGGGTTGCGGAGCATTTGAAACCTTGATCGGAACAGTTTGCATGCCTCTGTGCGCCCCCATCTGACTTAACGTTTTTTCTCTGTTAGCTATTTACCTCAGAGTTTGATGTTAGAATGCCTTCATTTCTCTCCCACTACCGCATCCCTGTATTATAACAGGTGAATGGCGTTACAGTTGAGACGTTGTTAAAGTGTTTTGCTCCTGTCAGTTTTGGTCGTATGCAAACACCTATTCTGCAATGCACTATGGCTGACCATTTTTTGTGCTCTTGTGTTCAGAGATTGTGCCTGTGATACGGACAACGAATCTGCAATAAAGAATTATTATTTAGGATCTGCGGCAAAACGCAAACAGGCTATTTACAGTTTTAACATTTGTAATGCAATGTGTTGAGCCAGATGTTTTAAAAAGGGAAGTGCTGTTGTACTGACGTTTATAGCAGTGTCTATTTTTTTATCTCTACAGCAGCTGATTTTATGTTTTGATGATGCTCACATGTAACTAACGCCATGCGTTGTGGACTTGCTTTTCAAATGGACTTGTGTAGTTTTGTAAGTAAATATTAGGCCAGTCCATGTACTGAAATTGAAAGCCAACATTAGAATTCACTGGAAGAGTACTATGACTTGAATAACAAGCGTGAAACAGAGATCGGGCAACGAGCAATACAATTCAAAATTGTGGGCCACGTCGCCTTCCACTTTCAAACCGAGACGTTATTTTCCCGAATTCTCAGATTATTTTCTGTAGCACATCTCGTGTTGGTGCATACAATTGTTGCAATGCAGGGCAAACTGTAGATTTCGCATTGCTGCTGTGCAGATTGCGTTGCTTCCAACTATAGCTTTCGCACTGCTGCAATGCAATACAACTTATCGAAAAACGATGAATTTTGGTGGACTGACAGCTGCAGTCCAGTAGCTCGTTACCGATATACAATATTTTATCTCTAACTATCTCTCACAAAATAAGTTAGATCAGTGACAAACGACAGTGGTTTGTATAAAATATTGGTAAAGAATGTCTGAGTTAGCAAAAATTACGTGCAGGCATTGCGGTGATGTACACTGCTAGTCCGGAATCACTGCATGAGCAGGGCCGGATTAAGGGGGGGGTAACGGGGCAATTGCCCCGGGCCCCCGGTCCGAGGGGGCCCCC